>Ga0126342_10021216_pt1 | contig 10849 bp, 8 predicted proteins | sample Cyp1metagenome_FD_92528 | JGI IMG/M metagenome (GOLD analysis project Ga0126342, IMG submission 92528) | Coral microbial communities from Lord Howe Island, Old Settlement Bay, Australia - Cyphastrea 1 metagenome | ecosystem: Host-associated > Invertebrates > Cnidaria > Coral ... | reverse complement strand
GTTTGGGAAACATGCACAGAGTACCACTGCACCCCCACTAAGGTCTTTTTAAAGTTTTCACAGTCGTTGAGACGTCCTCCGACTGTTGCAATTTGGCTCAAGGCTCAAGGGCCAATCAACTGACTGGCTCAGTTTACCGAGCCCAACTGAGCCCAACTTGGAGTGAAAAAGTGCACTTGCATCTGCCTCTTGGTGGGGACCTCCGGGAAGAGTCTCGGTCATAGTCTGAAACCCGTGCCATTAAATTACCAGTAAATCCCATTAAACCACCATTAAGCCATCATTAAACCACCATTTTGACATAACCATTCTCCGCTGGTGGCGTTTGCCCTTGGTGAACTCAGGTCTTGCAGGTAGCCTGGTCCTTTGCCCTCAACGAGTCCGAAAGGCGCTCCAAGGGTCGATGTCCATACCGTATCTTGTATCATAATGATTCATATACATTCATTCATATATATATATATATGTATAATTTCATATATAATATTCATAATGTAGCAAGGGAATTCTGTGTACAGTGCACTGAATGTGGCACTGAATGTGTTACTTCTGACATCAAATGTCACCCCTGGACACCGACCGCTCCGCTAGGAGTCCTCCACTTGAACTCGTTTGCTGCTACATGACGCCACCAGAGGTGCAGCATGTCGCAGTGTTTAAAACCCCTGTTGGATCCTGTTGGTTGATTTTATTAGCACTAAAAAACTCAGCGTTTCCAACACTTTTCTAATCGTTTCTAACGATTTCTGACCAATATTCTCTGGTAATTTAACAGTTCGCTATTGAAAATGGGTATTCTAACCAATACTATTTCTAATAGCTATGTTATATTTCTATCCCATTTCTAACCATTTCTGAGCGATATGAACACGGTGCTGAAGGCGCCGCCACGGCTACGCCGGAAGCCCGGTGTCCTTGGCCTCGAAGCAACCCAGATGGACGAGCGCATCACGGTGGCTTCCTGGATCCACAGTGGTTTCCACCTTGGTTAACCTCCTTTAACAATCCTTAACCATCCATTAACTATAGGTTAATATCATCAATTAACCATCCATTAACTATAGTTAACCATCATTAATTGACCATCCATTAACTATAGTTAACCATCATTAATTGACCATCTAACAATCCTTAACCATCCATGAACTATAGTTAACTAATGATAGTTAATGATGGTTAATGGTTAATGATATCATTTGATATCCGTTATAACTATAGGTTAATATCATTAATTAACCATCATTAACCATCATTAACATTTTTGGTTGGTGGTTTTAAACATTTTTCCCGTTTATGCGTAGCGAAGGGTTCCCGTTGATCATCTGGGGTCCATATATGGGATTAGATGGGATAATCCTTCCCATTGACGAAGTCCATCATTTTTCAAGATGGTTGAAACCACCAACTTTGATGAAACTCTGATGACACTTGAAAATATGAAGAATCAGATCACGTTTTGTATGGGCCCCATTTTGGTCAGTCTTTTTGCAGTGCTCAGCAACACGCTCTGTAGTCATGGCATCGCTGTTTCAGGTTTGGGATACACCAGTCACTATCGGGGATCGGGCCATCACTCACTACCAGGCTGCGGCAAGCTGCTGCAAGCTGTAAGCAGCTTTGTAGATCCACCAGTTATGGAGTCTTTGTGAGACTCCATGAGATTTTCTTGTGGTATTGTGTATACCCTCTGGTAATTTAACGTAGCTATTGAAAATGGCCATTTATACAGTAGTTGATTTACCCATTAAAAAATTGTGATTTTCCATAGCTATGTAAACGTTTACCAGAGGGTATTTGTATTGCGAAGAGTGTTCAGCTGTTCTCAGCTGTTCTCAGCTGTAGGTGAGCATGGTCCCCGTGCTGGTCCTTCAGTCAGGCGAAATTTTGCGCAGTACGCAGGTCTTGAAGGACACGGTGTCTGATCCTCAAATGGACACGGCGTCTGGCCATGGATCGCCCGGGGGATTTCCTGGGGGATTTCCAATCTGAGATTCGAACAGTCCTTGATTTGGATGTGTCATTTTGTGTAATGTTGTTTCACTCTTATTCATGAATTATTTGTGTTTCGTGCGGTAGATCCTTCTCACTACTCGTACCATGTTGTGAGGTCTGCAGCTGTTCAAGAGATGCAGTTCGATGGCTTGGTTCCTGGAGAGATCTACAACCTATCCGTAGCAGCAGTCAGCGCAGCTGGGGTTGGGCCCTTCACCCAAGAGTTGGTCGCTTGGATTCGTCACTTGGGTTTGTCTGAAAATAGGGTATATTCCCAATGAAATAGCCATTTAATAGGGATAATGATCATTAACCATTGGGTTTAGGGGTATACTATTTTCAGACACACCCATTTACTGCGAGGCCATCTGTGGCCATTGGCCCGGCCATGACTTGTTGCTCCAAGGAACTACGGACATGCAACTACAGCACAGCGCCAAGCGACTTGGTCACAAAAAACGGCTGCCACTGGCGATTTTCCCATGGAAAAACAATTCTTTTGTAAAAAAATAGCGTAGATATTAGCGTAGCGCATGTTTGCTAAATCTTCGTAAGGTCAAGAATTGATGGAGTATGAGCCGTGTGCACATATGATATATATATATATATAATATATGTATACATTGTAAATGTTTTGTATCTCTTTGATCATGTGTATACTAATATTCAATATACGCGGTGTTGCGGTGACAATCTGAGGAGATTTGTATGTGGCAGATCAATCCGTGAGCGCAATCCTTCTTGCTTGGAGCGAGCCTTTCGTCGTTGGTGCTGCTGGCTTGCGAGGCCCTAACAGCTGCCACTGGGCAGTGGGCAGTTTAGTATGGAGGTTGGGATGAATATGATGGATGCGGCATTGAAGGTAGATCAATGATGATCAATGCAATTTGGTGTATGATTATTTGATTGCAGGCAGACTAATTCGTAGGTAGATCAGTGAACACAACTTATCCCGAAATATCCATCCTTTTGCTCCGCGTGCTGGGCAGACTACCTCATCTACGTCAACGTGAGCACCACATCGATGACTCCTGCACCCTACTTGATTGGCAGCACAGCACCAGGATGCCAGATCTGCCACTTGTGGTGATCACCATATGAAAGAGACTGGTGGCTTGGTTTTCCTTGGTTTTCAGTTGCAGCTTCGCTGAAACATGATCCAGGATTCAGAGAATCCCGCCGTTTGAAACATTTCTTGTCACGGGAAAAACGCTTGAATGTCTAAGCTCGCACACATATATATCTTTACACATGGAAAAAAACACATACTGATAACTATGATGATATTCCATGTATATATATATACATATTATGTAACATGTATGTATGTACAATTATATATATCATACATAGTGCATATAGATAAATAAATAAAACACATATATTGTGAATATATACCTCATATATAAATCCAGATGCACAAGTACCCTAGCGGGTGGAGCAGGAGAGACGAGTTTCAACGTGACTGGCTGGAGCTACGTTGCCACGGACTCCCGCTTGCGGAAGATCAGTCTCATCCCAGGTGCGCAGCCTGCGCAGCTGTTCGCAGCCTGCGCAGCTGTTCAAACACACATTGGTTGATCCAATCTGAATCTATTATATACAATATATACATATAATATAATATGATATAATATGATATAATATAATATGATATAATAAAATAATATATATATATATATATCACACACACATACAGATATATATATATATATATTGATCTATGCAATCCCCACTTGCGGTTATTATCATTGTACTATACAAACATTGTGGAAGCGTCGAAATTGTCGTCCAAGTATCGTTTTGAGGTCACAGCTACGACTTCTTCGTGGAAGCGAGGAGCGCTGCTGGCATTGGTCCTGCGTCTGCGACGCCGCTGCTGAGGGCCTTTGCTGCGTCAAAGGCCTCAGCGCCACAGAACTTCGCCATCGATTTGCAGTCCCTGAGTACAGGCACCGCCAGAAAAATCATGATCCAATGGCTTCATGAAGATAGTTGTTCTGGATATGATTTTCCATAATTTTCCAAAGAGATTTTTGGAAAAAGGTCCACATTTTTTTGGTGATCATTTTTGTATTAGCCTCTGGTTATGACTAACAGGGCTAGCCATGGTATAGATGGCCCATTGAAATAGATGGTTTTCCCAGCTAGAAACCTCCATTGATGAGGGATTTTCTATGGCTATGTTAAATAACCAGAGGGTACATCTTGAGTATGCTATGTCAGCTATGTCAGCTATGTCAGCTATGCGTCTACCGTCCAGGCCTGGCGATACTCTCGTGGACAGCACCTGCCTCTGATGGCTCCTCCTCCATCACGGGATACAGAGTGCAGCGCAGGTGGATACGTGGAGCGGTGGATCTGTCTGACCTTATTAGGTCCCCAGGTATCCCAGGTATCCCAGGTATCCCAGGTATCCCAGGTATCCCAGGTATCCCAGCCCCAGGTATCCCAGGTATCTGATAGGTATCCCTAAATCTATTGGTCATTCTAACTTCCCAATGATTTAGAATGGACATTTGGAGAGTATTACTCCATTTTTAGAGACACCCAAGAAATGCTAAGGACATGTAAAAACTCGGAACAAAACTAACGTGACTCAGTCAAGTTCAAGTCCTTTTTATTCTCATCTCTTCTCTAAAGTGTCTTCGCTCGCAGGAAGGTTTGGCCTGGCACATTCCTGACTCAATGCTCAGCTGCTCGGACAGTGAGAGTTGATACATTTCTCGTGCCTGTTGTCGCCAGTGACTTTCTGAATCTTTCAAAATAGACGCGCCGGAACTAAAAGCCAAACTTGCCATCCACATGCATTTTTGTTAACATTTGCATTTAAGTCCTTTGCCGATCTTTTCATGTTACGCCTTGTTACGCCTTCACAAGGTGCTGATCAACAACTTGGGCGATACAGGCGGTGTTTGCGCCTGGGATTCCAACTAGGCACTGGGCGACGGTTGTGATGGGCATGGTTCAGTGGTCAGGGGTGGTCTGTGACTCTCAGGGAGTCACAGACTCCCCAATTGTTCACCTGTCAGAAGTCTTTGATTGGTCTTCTTGCTATTTCTTGCTCTCTCAAGGTGTGATTTCCAACTTCTCGGATTTTGGCGCTGCAGATCATGATATCGTACACGAACAACCTGGGAGGGTGCGCATTTACACGGGTCGCAACTTGGTCTTCACATGTTTTTGCAAGCTCCATCCGATTCTCCAAAGTCAATATGAACCATTGCAGATTTCAACGAAGCATTCGATACCAAGAGTTGATTCTCTGAGATGGGTTCGGCTGAAGTGGTATGAAGTGGTCATGGAATCTCTGAGGAACGGCCGTCAGCAATGTGCAACGAGACCAGCAGAGCTCAATCAGTTGCTCCACGGACCCCGTTTCGCGAAACGGCTGTGAAGAATTTCAGACTTTTGAGACGCCGCATTTGATATATCTGTTTGTGTGACATCAAACACGAAGGTGCTGAGCAGTGGTTCACACTGTGAATCATCTGACAATATGTGACAATCAAAAGACCAGCGAATCAGCAACTCTCATAGTTTTGGAATGTGTTGGACTTAGACAATGTCACAATGTCGGTGTGTTCAGAAAATGTGGACGGAACTGTCGGTGAGGAGATCTTTGGTGATCCGTTGTTCCCAACTGCTGCCTATGACCCTGGCCTCAACTTTGAGCCGCTGAGAGAATGCTACGTCATGATGGAAAGCTGCACTGAGCTGATCGGAGACACTTGGCATATCTTCCATCGACATTGATTGTTGTGGAAAGGCACTGGATGTTGGATTTGATATTTTAGGCATTTTTAGGCATTTTTAGGCATTTTTGTATATCTTCCATCAAACACATGAAGAAGAATTTGTGGAGAGGCGATGTGCCCGGGGCATGTTGATTTGTAACCGTGCCAGTTTCAGAAGCAGGTTCGTTGAGCATGAGAATTTTACTTGCCTCTAGTCAGTTTGAACATTTGCATTTGGTCAGAAGAGATGCAACGTACACTGATTCCAAAGATTTCTTGAATCCATATGAGCAAATTGTTGAAACAAGTGCGTGCAGTGCTAAGGGTTGGTACGATGTCAACGGCAACTTGGTAGACTGCACCTGGTATTCTGATGATCCTGCACGCTGCAGTGCTGTCAACGTCACCTACCTGAATTTCTTGCCCTGCTTTTGTTTGGCACGGATATTGGCAAGTCCTTTACAGTGTCTGTACAGGTTACAGACAGAGAATTGGGATGGAAACTGTCTCCTTCAATGAACTATTCAAACAATTTCAAACACGTCTTGCTATGTCCTACCCCTCTGCTCAGTGCTCTTCTATGCCGTTTGCACATCACACATTCGGAGCAAGGCTTCCTCAGCAAATTCCAGTGCATGTTGCGCTTGTGGTGGCGGCCAAAAACAGAGAGAGCTTGCCTTTTGCGCCAAGGACGCAATCGTAGAGCTCTGCAGGGACAGATGAAGTCGTCAAAGTTTCCATGACATAGACACAGATGTGAGAGGCTTCCCCTTGTCCTCAGGAGGGAGGAACTTGCGAATTGAATGCTTCCACTCCAGCATTTGCAGGAACCAAGGCGAGCTTACATGGGATTCTCATTGCCTCATTTCTCGATTTGAATACATTTCAGCAACGTTGTAATATGTTGCAATGTTTTTTTAAAGAGGCTTTGCCATCCACCCCTGTTCCTTTCCGGGTTGTGCCACCGCAGTCACTGTAGATTTTCCGAGGCGGACTACTCCGATGGCATAACGCCAGTGTATTTTGGAAAACTGGAGAGTATCTTATGGAACATCAGCGACAGTAGTGGAGCCTCTTGGACTGGGTGCAGTTGACAACTCTTTTACCTCCCTGAGAGAAAAAACACAAAACCATTTCAACATCTTTTGCATGTTTCACACACTTTATCATTCCTGATTTACATGTTTTCTCACCTTGCTTTCCACATTTGCCCACAGCTTCTGTGCCAGACCGGTATCTTTATCTCAACGGACTTATAAAAAACGTTTGTTTCTCCTTGCTTTCTCGACAATATTGGGCAACATTCCCAACAGCGAATCTGTTGGGTTTCAATCTCTGGGGCCGGGGACTGGTGACACAAAAATGCACGCCCCGAAAAACCGGAGCAGTCTTGGAACCTTGCTGGAACCTTTCGCTGTTGGATTGCAAAGCTGGAACAATCTGCAGGCTCTTTTGCTTCAAGGAAAAAAGCCAAACAAAACGTGTCAGAAATTTACTTGTGAGATTATATGCATGCTTTTGCACGAGCATTTGAGGCATCTTTCAACAAGTGTCCTAACTAGAACTTTGTCATTTTCTGAAAACCATAATTTCAGGACACCAGTACTCCAACTATATCTACTGGATTTGTGTTTCACAACCGTGGCGTGACTGTCAGAAGTTTACTTGTTAGTTTATATACATGCTTTTATGCAAGGAGTTGAAGCCTCTTTCCACAAGTCTTCAAACTAGCCTTTTCCATATTCTGAAAATCGTATTTAAGGACACCTCTCGATCTGTTCTCCAACTATACCTACTTGATTTGTGTTCAGAAATGTTTGAGTTGTCACACGCAATACGTCAAACTAACCACAAGAAACAATGCATAAGTTCCACAGGCAAATCTAGCAAGTGTGCTAACATACATGATGTATATTTTGATATTACTGTATATGATACTATATGATATGATACAATACATATAAGTTAAGTAAATATATTATCAACATATGTATATAAATATGTACATATGATATCTCAATATCTCATTGTCACGCTAAGGCTGTCTCCTGCAGTCGTGCATTTGGTGGAGAAATTACGGGAGTCAGCGTTTTCGACTACACCACCCAACAGCCTCTCGATCGCACCCGCATCATCACATCATCCACATTTCATCCACAGCACCATCCCCCTACTATATCCTAATATTAGTTGCACCCGTGGCACCCGATTGTATGGTCCCAAAGATATTTAAAGCCATCCCCTACATCCACCGTGGTTTCTTTTTTTTGGGGGTATTTGATCTGCACAGTAGAAGGGATAATTTATTCAGTTCCGATCGTTTTTCCCGACAGTTTTTAGAGGTCTCAGCCCAGGTACTGCTATCTGGTTGAGACGATCGGTGCTTCATGGATGGAATTGAGTGCTGAAACGTACACCAGTACAGCAACCAGCTACACCGATGTCTCTTAGCGGAATGGTGCATATGGGGGTTTCCTGAAATAGGGGAAACCCCCAAGTCATCCATTTTAATGGGAATTTCCCTTATAAACCATCCAGCTATTGGGGTACCTCCATGACTATGGAAACCCCCTAATATCAAGACACATTGGACTTGATTGTGATGTTCAATGGATTGGTTTAAGGGAAAACTTACAGGAAAACACCAGATTTCATAGGGAAAATCCCATGGGTTTCCTGTAGATTTTCCCAACAAAACCAATCCATGGTTTCCTGTGTTTTTTGCGGACAGCCTTTTGGACACCGCCGAGGTGCGCGGCGTCATCAGCCATCGATATTTGTATCGTGCCTATGCAGAGAATGGCGCCGATGGTGGAGAGACCAGCATGACGCAAGAGATCTCTGCCGTCACTTGGACTTACCCTCTGGTAAACCTACAAAAAACTATGGAAAATCATCACTTTGAATGGGAAAATCCACTATTAATGGCCATTTTCAATAGCTATTTTGACATAACCAGAGGGTAACCAATCCCAATCTCAAACCTTTGCACAGTGACACAGACACGCAAAGAGACACACGATTTGTTAATTTGTTTCTTGAATATTCCAAATCGGGGGGTCTGCCGGTACTCTCTTGAGATCGAGCCAGCATATGCTGAAAATAAAGCCGGGATGCATTTTCAAACAGAACCAGTCATGCTACCCGGCTCTAATTCTACGGGCAAGTCCCATCTCAATCTTTTTCACCAAATCTGCTACCACATTCTGTCACTTGATTTTGTGAAATTGCTACTCCCTTAGAGCAGTGAGACTCAAATCTTTCAGGTGATTGGGGACCTGCCAGCGGCGCCCGTGACTACTGTTCTGGGTTCAGATCAGATGAGTGTGCGGATTTCTTGGGAGGAGCCACCAGGACAGGATAGAAAACGTCAATGAAGGGACTTTGCATGGCAATCATTTGGCATATAGCATCATATAGCATCATATGGCATTATTTGATATTAGTTGGCACTATATACATATATATATATATATATGCAATCCATTATATGCAAACACATGGCATCATGTCAGACATGGCAGACATGGCATGTGGCATCACGGTGGTTGGAAATTCGTAGCTCTCAGGGCTCTCCATCTGGTAGGACGCGGTCTTCCAACTCAGGGCTATCGGGTCTACGTTGATGGCGAATTGGCCTACGACGGTGCCACAGATCCAGTGACCCGCGAGTGACTTGGAGCCATTGAACCTCACCAAGCATTCGTTCAGTTGTCTAAACAGAACTTGTCAGAAGGAGTTGTTTGGTGCTACTTCCACTGCCATGCCTCTCTTTCCGAAGATGAACATTTACATGCACGCGGTTGCAGACGACATCAATTTCAGGCATGAAAGCAGACTGATTTAAACAGAATCCCTTTGGTGAGTCTGTTGAGGTTCACGTTGCTGAACTGCACACGTGGGGAATTGGCCGATCTCGCTGTGGCTGCTGTCAATGATGCCGGTGAGACATTGGTGCCCTGTAAGGATGGGTCAAAGTCGACCCAAGCAAAAGCAATGTCTCGAACAGAACCAGAATCGTTAGTCATTTGATGTTCGCAGTCCTCAACTCTCAACCATCAAATGTTGATCCAGCAACCATCTGGATCCATGGCCATGTAGCTGTGACTTTTGAATTCGGAACATTTCTGCTACACAGAGCTGCTATTGCCCTCTGTCAAATCCCATTTATAGATGGTTTACCCATTCATAATAGTGATTTTCCATGGCTATGTTAGTCATAACCAGATGGTAACTATAGTTATATCTACCATAAACCATAGAATTCAACCACTTTGGGACACAGCTGGTGCCCTTTAAACAGCCGCGGTGTTTCGTTCTTTTCGACGAGGTGCCAACGTTGATCACCCGGCATTGTGCACGGCGACCTTATCGGCCTGAGCGACTTGGTTCAGCTGTGATTTACTACATCTAGAATCGGGAATATTCATCCCAATAATGATAGTACAATGATCATGACATAATAAATAGAACAATATAGTATCTATAATTGGGATGATAGTACATTATCATAGTATTATATACTATAATTGGGAATGCCATCATCCCAACTGACGAAGTCCATCATTTTTCAGAGGGGTGGGTATACCACCAACCAGTATAGTTACTACATATTTACTACATATTCACTACATTGCTACATCATTCTACATCATTTTCGCATTCTGTGGCAGAATTCAATCTCTCGAGTCCAAGCCGTTGTGCCCCAGGGCCCCAACCATCGTCTCCGTGGACTGCCGAGAAGAGGCTGCTTCTGCCAAGTAGAGACGAAAACTTCCATGATATCAACATGATATAAACTGGTTGGTGGTTTGGAACATTTTTCAATTTTCCATATATTGGGAATAATCATCCCAACTCACTTTCATATTTTTCAGAGAGGTTAAAACCACCAACCAGTATGAGACCAAAGCAAATTGGGACTGTTGGGAACAAACATTTTTATTTTCCATAATATACAGTAGAGTATGGGATAGTCCTTCCCATTGACTAGTATTTACATCCCGGCGGAAGGGAAACCGCGCGAGCGTTTTGATTGGTTGCTTCCAGGAGAGTCACAATCACCTGTAATTTACAATATAAAATGCTCTTCCGCTCAGTTTGGATAACTGAATTTGGGT
>Ga0126342_10021215_pt1 | contig 10849 bp, 13 predicted proteins | sample Cyp1metagenome_FD_92528 | JGI IMG/M metagenome (GOLD analysis project Ga0126342, IMG submission 92528) | Coral microbial communities from Lord Howe Island, Old Settlement Bay, Australia - Cyphastrea 1 metagenome | ecosystem: Host-associated > Invertebrates > Cnidaria > Coral ... | reverse complement strand
TTTCTCCTGGGCTTCGATTTTAAGCCAAAAAATCCCTCCAGATCCCATCGTGCACGTGCAATATGTGCAATGGGAAATCCCCTATGAAAATAGAGGTTTATACTTGGTGGCTCATCCCACTTACTAAGTGGGATGAACCACCAAGTAAAGTTTTATAGAGCTTTAAACGGGTACATTTTCCATAGCTAAGCTATGTGAAAAGTATTGAACAGTTGCTAGATGGTACACTAGACAGTGTGTCAATAGGCAGAAAGAGAACCAGGCCCAGGCCCTAGACCTGGGCCCGCATAGTGTAAGATTGGAGCTCAGTGAAAATCAGCCTCCACTTCAATCAAGATCACTATGGTGGCTTAAACCCTTAGACCCCAATCATATACATCTAGTAGTCTGGTAGTAGTTGTAGTAATATCATGACATTGGTCCATGTCAATTCGATCATAACGTCTGCTACTGGCACCCATTTATTTCGGCTTCATATCCCCACTGCCGGTGGTACTGCCACAGGCCTCGGAAAGCTTGCGACTTTGACGCTGCAAGAGCAACAAGCCTTTGTCGCAGCCTCAAGGCTACGTGACTGGCAGAAGTCCTGACAGCTGGATGAAATCCTTTTGAAACATGGGCCTGGTGGTTGACCAATGACCAAATTTCATGACACGAGCGAAATCCCACAGATCTGTCGGAATCAAAATAGCTGGTTTGTCCATCTTCAATAGGAAAACCATCCATGTCTCCGAAATGGATACCCTCTAGTAGAAATTCGCAGCTTGCAGCAAGCCAGGGAAATCGCCATTTTAAAGTTGCGGTACAAATAAACATGGTGATAATCAGGATTTTCCAGCTTACCATCCATTTACTATCATGTACTCTCCCTTTTGGAACATAAATGGTCCAGTTTCACCCATTTTCCGGAGAATACTTCCGCCGAGTCGCTATTCTCATCATCCTCGGGAAGCTGCAAAAATGGGGGGGAGCATAAATAAACCACCCATGACTGGGCATGATTTATACTATACCACCTATATCCACCTATTATTTCTTGTGATTTTGGTGATGACTTGGGGGTAAACATGACATTTTATGTGTTACCTATACATTATATCATATTAATCATGAACATATCTCATAGAATCATCCCCAAAACTTAAGTTTCTGGGTGAAAAAACACACTTTTTTAAATGGAATCTGGATTTTATATGGGATGATCAAATGATTATGATGTTTATATGTGATTATCTTTGACAAAAAAATGCTACGGAGATTCCCCAACCCTGAAGTACCATCAAATTCATGGTTTCCACCCCAAAAAATAGGCATCATTGATGTTGAGGTCATAACTCAGGTCCTCACAAATATATAAATTCATATCTATATACACGTATATTCTATATGTATATATATATAAGTTTATATATGTATGTAAATATAAATATGGATCAACAAATGGAGGCTTTCTAAAATAATGCTACCCCGACAGAAGGGGCTTGGGGATCCCCATGACCTAGTGATACCCTCTGGCAATGTAACATAGCCAAGTGCAAAAGAATCATTTCTAATAGGTAATTCAGCATTTTCAAATAGAAAGACATCGTTTAATAAAATAGGTATCTGATTCATATAGGTAATTCATCATCTTTATATACAGTAATATATGATAATATATGTGTATCATCTGGGTTTCCTGGGTTTGTCTGAAAATATGCTCAAAATCCACTGCTGTTACAACCAAGGCACCGTTACCTCCAAGTTCGTCTCTTCTACGGCACCCGCAGCCTTGGAGAGGTTCATCGCCAACCCCCTTGAGATACATATGATACATGGGGATTGATGGAAATTCCTAGGAATTCATAGGGTTTCATGGAAATTCTTCATGAAATTCCTAGGAATTCCCTAGGAATTCATGGGCATAAATAGCAACCCCCAAAAAAAAGCTGCCGAAAAGTGCACCGAACTCTGCACCGAACTGTTCACCTGGTGGATTTCCACTGAGGTGGTGACTATCACCAGCAGCAGGAAGCGCATCATTGGATCAGGGCGTGTCAATCGGTTGGGAAATGTTGCCTTGAAATCCTCCTGGTTCACCTACCTGGACCTAGCTTTTGGCGTGAGCATGGCATGATTTTTTGGTGTGAAACTCTGGGCTCATTACAGTAATATAGTAATGTATATGTGTAATGTGTATCATCATTGGTATAACATGTATCTTTCAAAGTTCCAAAAAAATCCAAGGGCTGCCAGGCTGTAGTTTCTGGTGGATTGCGTAGATACTGAAGCCGGATGCAGCAAGGCGGCCTTGAAAAACCCGTGGGAAAATCCTCCAGTGATGTTGCACAGCTTCACCATTTCATTAGCAATAGAAAATCCTCCCCCATGACGGATCCATGGTGCTGGTAGAAAAATGCTAACATGACTGGGGTATATTGATGGGATCCATGTCACCATATATACCATACATGGATCCTATGGGTCCGGGTCCAGTTATAGTTGATTTGAGCTACAAAGATACATGTTATCATCATTTACTTCGAAAAAATCCCAGGGCTCGCCGTGAGCAACGACAACAACTCTGGGTCCCCGCCTGCACGGCTGGAATATCCTTGACCTGCTTCAGCATTCCCACCTGAGATTTATATGCACTGATTGCATGCCCAATGTAACATTCCAAGGGAACTTGTTCAAGCTCTTGAGTGTGATGTTTTCTGGATGTGAATTCTACGGGAAAAAAAGTAGACACACAATGATTCATTGAATTCGATACCCTCTGGCCCTCTGGTAAACTAACATAGCTATGGAAAATCACCATTTTCGATAGCTATGTTAGCTTATCAGATATATTTCATGAGATTTCATGATGAATCTTTCCACAGCGAAACATGTGGGTCCCCTACCGTGTCGCTGTCAGTGCTACCGCGCTACCGCGGCCCAGGTTTCCCTGCACATTGAGATCCTTGACCAGGGAAGAGCAAGGCCACCTTGGCGAGGGATATCTATGGGATATCATGTGTATATCTACATACATATACACATATTTACATTTACATATATTTATGAATTATATTATATTATATTGTATTTCACTATCTCATATTATATTATATTATTTTATGTTATATTATGGTGGATTATATGGTATTATATTATAATACTATATTCTATTATAATATTATATCATAGTGTATCAGATTATATTATATTATATTATATTGTACAATATTTCATATTATAGTGTAGTCTAAATGATATTGTTTTATACTATATATTATACTATATATTATATGTGATATATCATATATATATATATCATATATATATATATATATCATACATTATAAATTATATATTGTATATCATATATCATATATTATATAGCATATATCATATACTAATTTTCATACATTATATATCATGTATTATATATTATATATCACATATCATATATATATATATATTATATTATAACATATTATATATATATATGACCAATCCTTTGATTGGGTGTGTCTGAACATGGGGGCTCACCAGCAAAATGGCAATATGAATCAAATGAAGTGCTGATCCATCAATCTTGAGTTTTTTCCTCAGGACTTCAGACGAACACATTCTGGTTGGTGGTATACCTACCCCTCAGTTGTGATTACTATTCCCAATACCTGGAACAGTAAAAAATGTTCCAAACCTCCAACCAGCATTAAACAAATCTACGCTGTTTCACTAGCTGTTTGGCCAAGTGCTGTCTCCCAATGTCTTTTCAGCTTCCCCCAGCCAATTACAACGCGATGGCAGCAACACTTCGTCCCACAAGATTGGCAAAATTACCAGACGCTGCTTGGCTGAAACAGGTGGTATACCTGCTGAAAAATATTGTTTTTTTCTATGGGTTTTTCCCATATGTTCCACACTTTTTTCTACGATTTTACCAGCTATAAGCCCAGCTATGGGCTTCCCGGCTGGCAGCGGTGCAGGCCCAGATGCGGCGGCGGCTGGCAGGGCCTGGGGCCGCAAGCGTTGAACGATCAATGGATTGGTTCTTTCAGTTCTTTCGTTGGGAAACAAACCAGAAACCACGGCTTTTGTCATAAAATGTTATGAAATATATAAGTTCTTTTTGGGCCTAAATCCTGAAACCAATTCTGGGAAGAGAGTCCAATATTTGTTTGTGACAATTTTGAGGAGCCCCTACATCTGAGTTAAACGTTCGAATGTCACTTTTGAGGATTTGCTGTTTGGAGGCACATAGCCGATGCGACTTGCAGGGGGCAGCCCAGGGGTCTATGCAGCACCTACCTTCGCGATAGGATCCCAAAGCATACGATGCAAGGGGTATCTTAGAGTTACCAACATCGAGTGCGGACAAAAACACCTTCGCATGAACTTCGCCCAAAAAAAAAGTCAATCTCCCAGTTTGATCATTGGAAATCTGGGAACACAATGGGAACAGAGGTGGAAAACTCTGATTGTAGTTCCCCCATGCGTCCCCTTTTTGATTGGGAACCTGGTGCGGTTCCACTCATACTCATAAGAAAACCATTGATATATATATATAGTGGCCCCATATCCCTTGTTATGGGGCTGATCGTGCCATGGTTATGTACTCATCAAAAAAAGAAACAACTGCACACCCAGGTAACACCATAGTTATGCATATCATTAATCACTATTGACCATGATCAACCATGATTTGGTCATTCTCAACCATTATTGACCCTTATCAACCACTAGTATCAACCACTAGTAGCAATGATTAGCAATTATTAACCAGTATCAACCACTATTGACAATGAATTATCATTATCAACCATGATATAGCCATTATATTAATCGATTATGTACACCCTTCATATACCCACTAGTCAATGGATTGGTGGGATTTTTTTAACCGGAAACCACAGATTTTCACATTAAGTATGGGATTTTATTGTGTTTTCCTGTATTTCCCTAAACCGATCTGGTTGGTGGTATATCTACCCCTCTGAAAAATCTGAGTTCGTCAGTTGGGGATGATTATTCCCAATATATGGAAAAATAAAAAATGTTCCAAACCACCAACCAGATATATGGTTATTCCAATTATTAACCATTATTAACCATAGATTAACCATTAATATCCCTTAATATACCTTAATGAACTAGAAAAAACCACTGTTCACCACATCCACAGCAAGCAACGGAACTCGGACCGCCTTCGTTGGCGCTGCAATCTTTGGAGCATCCAACTTTTGGACCACCTCCTCCTGAGAGTGGCTTGAAACCGCTACAGATCTTCCATATAAAATGTCTATATACAAACACATATATATATATATAACACATATTTATTCAATATACAATAATATTATATCATATTATATTTTATACCATACCATAACATAACATTATCATATAATATAATATAATGCAATATAATATAATATAATATATTATAGTATATTATAAATTATATATTATATATTATATATATTGTATGTAATATATATCATAATATATATTATAACATATTATATATAATATACATCATATATTGTATATTATTTTACTTATTTGTTTATCCAAGGGTAAACTAACATAGACGGGGAAAACCAATGGTTCCCTTTGAACAAATAATTACCTGCAAATGGCGAGTTTCCACACCTGTGATAGTTTATTCTGAGGAAGCGTTTGGATCCATAGGGAGAGAGAGGGAGAGATTTATATATATATATATATACACACACCGTCTTCCATGTAGGCATATATATATACATATCTGGCTGAATGTCATAAGTCACTAAGCTGAAAATATCTGAAATATTGTGCCATTTGAGGCTGATTCCCCTTAAGCCTTGCCATCATTGCAGTGGCATCACATTGAAGTCAAATCTATGGTGCCGATCTTCAAGTAGACAGGTGAAAAATCAAACGTTCAACATCAGCTAGGCCCAAAGAATCGAAAGTTGAAACTGCTGGGTATCCACCAAGGATCCACTTTGCTAAAGCCATTTATCGCCACAATATGGCACAATATATGCGTGCATGCACATGTATATATATATATATACAGTATTGTGTTCCAAAAAAGATGTACATTTTCTCCGCAATAGGACGCTGGCTCCAAGAATTTCCAGCCTCATCATCGTCGTCCTTCACAGGGCCAGTGCCGTATTTCATCGGATCAAAACCTTCGGCGCCGTGGCGAGGCCATGGCGAGGCCACGGCCTTTCGGTGGCCATGGGGACTGGGATATGCCAGGAAACATTGGGTAATGCTGATATATGGTTTATAAATGCTGATATACCTAATCCAAAAACTATATGGTTTATAAATTATTATAAATTATAGATCAATCCACCATATACCCTCTGGTAAATTAACTTGTTGACCCTGTTTTAATAGCCTAGTTTAAATGGAAACTAATCTTCCAACCCCGATGACTGCCAGGGTCGAAGTGTTAATTTACCAGAGGAATACCATGATTAAGCATCAATTCATGGGGTTGTGATGAACTTTTTGGATGACCAAGTTCATTTTGGAACACCAACTTGATGCGAGGAAGACTCTACCCTCTGGTAAACGTTTACATAGCTATTGAAAATCACCATGTTTCATGGGAAAATCCACGAAATAAATCACCATTTTCAATAGCTATGTAAACGTTTACCAGGCCAGGTAGAGTCTTTTAACCCGGAATTTCTATATGTTCCATCTTTTCCCCAAGTTGTCAGACGTACCAAACCCGAGTTTGTTCATCCAGCACTGGCATGTTAAAAAAAAAGGTCGCAACTCGGCGTTGTTAAATCCCATCGTCATCCATCATCCATCATCGATAATGATAGTAATTAATATAGCCATGGAAAATGGCCCATTTATAGATGGTTTACCTGGGTTTACCTATTATTATACTATATATCACTGGATTGGTTTAAGGGAAAATCTGAACCGGAAACCATGGTTTCTACCATCAAATGGATCGGGCTTTCCTGTAAATTTTCCCATCATCCAATTCTATGAATATATCCATTATCCATGATTGATGATACTACAGCAATATTATCATTATAATATCAGTATATTATTAGTGGATATTATCATCATCATCAATAATTAGCAGTATTATCAGCAGTAATATATAGTATAATAATGATAATACTGCTACTGCTACAACACCACTACGATCATTATTACTACTATTTTTTATTATATATGATTAGACTACTATTATTACTACTATTTTTTACATGTATCATTACTGGTTGGTGGTTTCAACCCCTCTGAAAAATATGAGTTCGTCAATGGGTTTCGGATGACAACCCAAAAAAATGAAATGGAAAATCATCCAGCCATGTTCCAAACCACCAACCAGATTAGTACTACTACTGCTAATCAGTATCCATTTCTGGCTTGGGGTTTCACCCAGCTGAGACACCATTGGCTTCAGCCGCTCCAGGGCGAGAAGAGAAGTACCTGGAGGCATCGCTACTGTGTCTGTCTCTGTGTCTGTCTGTGTACGATATGCATAATATATATATATATCTATATATAGAGAGAGAGAGATGATACCATGTACATATGTATGTATATATATATATATACACCATTACTACACATATGTGTATATACATATGTATATATATATACTAAATATATATATATATACTAAATATATATATACATAGGAAAAAGATGTGCACGTTTAGATCATTACATTATACGTATATAACCTCCTTTGGCCAAATCATGTGTGCACCGTGGGACCCGTGGGAGCGAAATCTCCCTCCGGCACCCTTTGGTCGGTTTCTTGCCCCACTCCCAGCAGTTGTAGACCTGGATCGGCACGTCCAGCACTGCAGAAAATGAGAGAAAACTCGGCAACAGAAAGAACGAAGAACTCGGCAACATCCAAAAAAAACACCATCTTTCCTGGAAAACTAATGACCAAAACAAAACCTTTGACAATTGCGCACTCAGAATTGCACGGTGTATATCGATCAAACAACTAACATAATCAAAGGAAGATCATCAAACACACACTTGATGAACTGCCTTTGATACACAACTCAAAAACCTTGAAAAACCAACGATCCTTTCCGATTCCCAAGCTTGGCTGCCTTGGCATTGTTGCCCTCTCCAGAGGGAACATACCAACCATAAGGCATTTCCTGCCAAGTTCACTGGTGAACACCAACTCTTTAGTCGCAGGATGTCGCACAAAAACTTGGATCTATGTATATATGTATATATATAATTGCAATATATATACACTTCATACACTATTACTATGTCACTATGTACTAATTATATCTAATTATCATTTATGATTGTTACAATCACTATTCCTATTACATGTGTAATCATATATGTAATTGTACAGTTGTACATAGTACATAACATGTATATAATATATATATATATGTGTGTAGATAGTATACTACGTAATCTGCATGTATTCCATCCTGACGCGACGCAACGCCGCTTGGGATCATCCCATTCACATCATTTTTTGGTGACGATGTTGGGGGCATCCTAGTGGGGCCCGTGCAAGGTGGTCTGGATCAACAGGAACCATGAACAGTATTTTATACAGACCCAAAAATATTCCAGATTTTTTGGGATCTAACCAGTATTACTACAACTAGGATTCTACTGATCAACTAGTGTTTATACAGTATCCCATAGGATCCAAGGTGCTGATATATGCTAACATGACTGGGGTATATTGATGGGATCCATGTTACCATATATAGCATACATGGATCCTATGGGTATATATATATATATTCACTTATATGATATGATAGAATTAGTAGATTAGTATGGTAATAGAACCAGTATTATAGTATTCACTTCTTTATACAGTATTATAGTATGTATTAGTAGAAATTGATACGCCAGATCTGCGTAGTCACCTTCTCTGCATGCTCCAGAATTTCGACGATGTCATCGTATCCAGCAGCCTGAGGCTGCGTGAATGTGGTGAACATAAGCCACAGGCGGGAATATGATGGAATGATTCAGATTCCATATAAAAATATAGTATACTTGGGTATTTCATCATTATTATGGTTATGATATGTTGTGATGACTTATGATCCACTTTTCCTCAATGGGATCTCTGAGATACCCTCTGGTTTTTTCGAACAGTTTGCTATGCCCGTGTGAAGTAGATGATTTTGCTATTAGACATGTTGGTTTTCCAAGGGAAACTGTTAGATAAGCCAGTCAGTGTATACATGCAGGCGATCACCTTAAGATCTCTTGATTACCCACGATTTCACAGTGTAACTTGGTGCTTCATCTCACTAAAAATGGTATGTATAGGTATTGATCCATAGCCATATGAGTCAGAAAAGGGACTTGGTCATTCCATGTCACTACCATCCGGCAATTGGGTGTCTTGAACCACTGTCCATTGCGTGGGCTTCTGCGTAAGTGATACCCGAGTCTTGTATGGTGATACCTTGCGAAACTAGCCATGGAGGATATAATTAGGCACATGCATCAACGTATGTATATTGTAGATATACAGTATATCTATCTATCCATCCCTCTCTCTCTCTCTATGTAATATATATATATAATTAATTATACATTATATATATATGTATCTCTATACACATATAGATACACATATAGATACAACATGATACAACGATATACACGTGAAATTCTCGTAGAAATTCCAACACGTTCCCCTTGGGATGATCGGCGTTTACCGTGCGGCACCTTGGCAAATTCCAGTGCCGTGCGCCCGTCCTCCGCAGAGATGGTTCTGATGTTGACGCAGAGGCCCAAAACGAAGCCCAAAACGAAGCCCAAAAGAAAAATAAGAAAATAGGCCCCTAATAGAAACTCGCCACAGGTTTTTGTGACCTTTAGGGCAAGAGGATGGGGCGAGGTTTAGTCCCGTGCATAGCTCTCCATGTCCTCCGGATCATTTCCATAGTTCATGCTCTCCTTCACGTGAGGGTCCGCCTAGTCGAGAAGGCGCAGCCCATGAGCTGGTCAAAATGGGATGATCATTGATGATACCCTCTGGTAATTTAACATAGCTATTGAAAATGGCCATTTTTAATAGGTAAACCATCTATAAATGGGCCATCTATACCATGGCTATGTTAGTTATAACCAGATGGTAATTCCATTTTTCCGGAGATTTCCAGAGATTTCCAGAGGGACAACATCACTGGAGGACCTCTAACTGCTCACAGTTAACTAAACTTTCCAAGATCTTCTATTGGAGTTAATTATTGGAATATATCACCATATATATTGGAATATATCACTAATATTTTTCAAGATGGTTAACTGTCTTTAGATCCGGGATTAACTGAGATTGATTGTCTAAGCGTTCTCCAAGCCAGACGGCGAACGATGACGAAGTACGCAGAACTTCATCTCCGTTGATCAGAAACGCTGTGGTTTCAACCATTTTTTACTGCCGGTGGGAAAGGGAAAGGTCCTTTTTCACTCAGGGAATCCCAACATGTTGGCTACGTTAAAAAATCATAGTTACAATGGTTAATCAATGGTTCATCAATGGTTCATCAATGGATAATCAATGGTTAACCAATGGTTAATCAATAGTTTACCTACAAGATCAAGAACCCAATTTGGGGACCCCTCTGGGATGTCAACTTGCTGGGACGCAACAGGTAGCTCAGCTTTACGAGGTGGCTTAGAGAAGGCTGAGGAAATGGGTAGCTCAAGGCAGAAGTAGCCTGCTCAATCATGTCTTTTGATTCTATTTCATGTCATTTCATGTCATTTCATGTCATTTAGTTTAAACTAATTCCCTTTCAATTCCTTCCTTCCTCCCTTCCTTCATTCATTTCATTTCATGTCATGTCTTTTGATTCCATTTCATGTCATTTCATGTCAT
>Ga0126342_10021214_pt1 | contig 10849 bp, 10 predicted proteins | sample Cyp1metagenome_FD_92528 | JGI IMG/M metagenome (GOLD analysis project Ga0126342, IMG submission 92528) | Coral microbial communities from Lord Howe Island, Old Settlement Bay, Australia - Cyphastrea 1 metagenome | ecosystem: Host-associated > Invertebrates > Cnidaria > Coral ... | reverse complement strand
CGTATGTTTAACAATGTTTAGGCCTAGCCGTTTGCTGGGCTTCTTGAGTGGCTCTATGTCTGCGCACTTCTTCCTCCACCCTTGAAACGGGGTCGGCGGCACCAGGGCGTTAGCCCATTTATTCTTATATCATATTCTTTGCATTTCTTTTCATCCGGGATGGGACCCAGTCGTCCATGCTGTGCAACCTTTTTTGGAGCCGGTAAAACGACGTTGTTAAACTGCACAAGTTGGTGAAGCATTGCCACCACGAGTGGACTCCATGCGTGAACTGAGAAGTTGTTTTTGTTTGATTTCAATCTTGCCATCGAAAACACAATCAACAACTTCCCCCCAAAACATACCTGACGCTAAACTACCCAAATGACTAACAAACTCAGAGCACTCAGTTGATGGAGTGAAAGAAGTAAATGCGGTAGACCATGACATTGATGACCTCAGCATGGAAATGGTCGGGAGACCCATTCCTTGACCCATCATCTCCTGTGAGGTTGAGCCACTCTTGCACTGGGTCCAAGCACGAATGTGGGAGCCATACACGGCACTTGTTGTGATACCAATGCAACGCAGCCGGTCATGTCGGAGGGAAACGGGCCGTCTGACGGTTTCACAGCCACCAACTTTTTTGAAGGGGATTCCATTCTCTTTGGCACTGCGAGGTTGCATAAGTGGCAGACGACCCTTGCGCAATTGAGGAGCCATTTGGCCAATTAAGCTTACAGTAAGCAAACATTGTGTTTCTTGTAGGTCAAAACCCAGCAAACCCAAATGGATGTCAAACAGAATTCTATGTCAATCCCATGGACCAATGGAACCATCCATTCACCAGTGGGATTTCCTAACATTCACTGATTCTATGGCTATTTTCAGTGATGAATTTCCAATTGCGGGTTGTTAAATCCCCAAAAAGTCGTCTCTCAACCCTTCTTATTCACAAAAGTTTCCCCGGAATCGATCTTTTTCCTATTTTCCTCTGCTTTCAGGCCATGAAGTGGTTATCCCAAAACACTTGACCATCATTTAGCTTAGCAAACTATTTGCGAGAAATAAACAAGTAAAATAGTGGACATTTCGGCCAACATCCAGATCAAAACTACTACAGTAAATTTGGGTTTCAATTGTTTCATCTCCGAAACCCAGCCCAATGCCGAGACGAGTGGCATGCGCCCCGCAGAACAGGCCCAAGACCTTCCATTTCAGGGAGGGCGCCTGCGGCAGGGCTCCAGGTGAGTATACATAATATATATATATACATATAGATATTTTCTTCTGTATATATATATATATATTCTGTATATATATATATATATATACATATTATACACACTATATGGTTAACATCAATCTCAAGTAAAAAAGTGTTAACAACCATAACATTGGTTGATACATCATGATAGTCACTTGTTAGAGGCCGATAACTGTTTTGGGAATTACTTTTTTTCCGTTTTGTTTTTCTTTGATCTGCTTTTCTGCCCGTTTTCCTTGCTACTTGCAGCATTTTGGAGCTGGAAGCTGCCATTTCTGTGCTTGCAACATTTTGGAGTTCGAACCCTCATTTTTCATTGTAGTTGCACAATTTTTGGTGCTCAAACCTTCATGTTGCATGGTATTTTGCGACTAGGGTTCATGTAGGGGTTGGTTTTACGGTTGTTTTAGGGTTTATTTAGGGTTGGGTTGGTTTTAGGATTGGTTTTAGGGTTGGTTTAGGTTTGAGAAGCGAAGGAGCAGAGAAGCAGGGAAAAGCAGAAAAGCAAAAAGCAGAGAAGCGGAACAGTGGAGAAGCAGAGAAGCAAATAAGCAAAGGAGGAGCAGAACAGTGGAGAAACAGAGAAGCAAATAAGCAAAGAAGCAGAACAGTGGAGAAGCAGAGAAGCAAATAAGCAAAGAAGGAGCAGAACAGTGGAGAAACAGAGAAGCAAATAAGCAAAGAAGGAGCAGAACAGTGGAGAAACAGAGAAGCAAATAAGCAAAGAAGCAGAAAAGTGGAGAAGGAGAGAAGCAGAGAAACATAAAAGCAGAAAAGCTGAAAAGCAACCGAGCAAAGACGCAGGGAACCAGAAATCCAAAAAATGCTCAAGTTACAGAAAAAAAACAGAAACTCCACCCCAAAATCTCATGATGATTCACAGGTGGTTTTTTTGGTCCATGGCACCATGGCATAGCCAGCCGCACCTCCACCGCCAGATCGGCGGACAACGTGCCATAGATGAATGCTAAGGAGGTCACCAGGCAGCAGAGCACGGCAATCCAACGGAGCACGGCCATTCTCAGTTTGCCATGGCGAGATGGGTGGATTTTCATGGGAAAACCATTGGAAAAATGACCAAAACAGAGGAAACCATAGGTGTTTTATGGTGTTTTTACAATTTATGTGGATTTTGTAAGGAATCTGGTATGATGAGAAGGTGCTTTCCGGTAGGTTTTCGAAATTTCCTATTATAGGATGATGAGATGCGGGCAATTAACCTGGGAAAGATCTAGGAGCAAGTATTTCGTCATTCATGAGAATGTTTTTTTGGTTTCAAGCACAATAATCACTACAATACCATGTGTATGATGACATATGATGACCATGCTTGGTGGTGACTTGTATCTTCACTCCTGGGGACTTTACATGCAGCAACCCAATATGGTCCTGGATTTCAGAGTGATCATGGCCAATTTCCTGATATTTTCGTTGAATTCACGACACCGGCTGATGATTTCAGTCCTCCTCTGGTGTTCTAGTTCTTTTTTTTTGTTATATTCCATCCTCGATCCCGCTTGGCTCTCCAAATCTCTAAGGCTATGGCGGAACCAAGCAAATCACCGACATTGGTATCAGTGGAGTCAAAGAGTAGCCGTAGACGCAAATCACCTCCGCAGGGGGTGATGGAAATCCTGGTGCTGTGAAGAAAACGGCAACGAAAAACTGATCATGTGCCATGCGCGATGAAAAATGCAGCATGAGAATGCGTCAAAACATGTAGTTACCGTGTCAGTTGCCATCTGCAGCTTGATATATAAGTGTGTGTGTATATATATATATATATCATATTGCAATATATGGAGGTTTCCTAGAATATCTAGAATAGGATAGAATACGGGTACCCCCAAATCATCCATTAATATAGATGGATTTTCCCGTATAAAGCATCCAGCTATTGGGTATATATGGATCTCAGTAATTCAGTAGATATTCGTCACTTTCCCCATGGGCCCTTCCGCCTGTTTGAAGTTGATACAATCCACCGACTGACCGGAGCAATAGAGCCCCAGCCGCGCACACAAGGGCACAGCAACCAACAACCCATAGATCATCGATGCAGCCTAAACAAAGGTGCATGAGCGTCAGGTTCACAGTTTAGCGTCACGGCGTAGGTTCGGGGATGACTGAAAATGTAAAGAACCCAAAATACCAGACTGGTCGGAAACGCATGGAAACAGGAATTGGGTATACGGATGTATAAAACATGATCAAATGGGCTACATCGGGTAACCTCCAAGAATGGGGAACCGGGGAACCTCTGTAGCTAACTTCCTTTTGAGAGCTACGGCGTGCTACTGTCGAGGATTTGACGGGTTGAACAGTAATTTTCCTGACTCTTCAGTTCGCATTCCAGATCTTTTTAAATCTATACCGTCTATACCCTAAAAAAACATCCAATTGAAATCTCATAACCTATCATTCGCATTTCCTGGCTGCATGCAAAATCAGTTGGCGGGATATCATGCTAATATGTTGCCAGTGGCACAGAATGGACATATCCCGGAAATACAGCTGATTCGCAGGGTTGTGTCACCGTCCAAATAAGAAATCACCTGAAAATTGGCATTCACTCTGTATGACATGAAACTCCCAAAACATCAACACAGCATGAACCAGCCATCATTTGGGACATATTGGGACATGTTTGGACCACTTCCCAAGGATTCTGACCGTTACCCCCGAGGCTCACTCCACGCTAACCAACAAAAAGTCGGATTTGAAGCTCTGCTCATCCTGACGTGGCCACGGAGCTACTGACACGTGCCGGGGTGCCGCGGCTGACCATGATAACCCCCAGGGTAAACACCCCACCAACGCCGTCAAGATCAAGGAAAATAAGGAAAACTCTAACACTGTTTCTGTTCGACATTTGACATTGAAGGACACAACTTACCGCGGCGATCGATCCGGAAGTTCGATTCAGGGATGTTCAGGATAGTTTCTGGCTTCCGCCGAAAGAATCAAAACTGAAATTCTAATTTGCTACTGCTGCGACTAGCACAACAACTTTATGAAATCCCGACGAAGCAACCGCTTTTCTCGCTCCCATCGGCTTATCCCATCGGTTCCCAGCTTGGCGAACAGCTTTTTTTCGAGGCCTCCATTTCCAGGAGCCGTGCAAAGTTGCCAGTTGCCTTGGCCACTTGGGGATGGTTGGGGGTTAATATGGGTTAATCAGCAGCCATAGGGGATCATGATGTAAAATCACCAACGAAGAAAGGGAGTTGCAGGAGGTTGCAAACCAACCAACCATGGAATGTTATCAGATTATTACGGAACATGGTATGGATGTATGGGAAATTGCCCAATATCTCAGGTTTGGAAAACCTGTCCTGTTTTGGAACGCGCAAAGTTCATGATCTGAACATCTCTGGGCTGCCCGGCGGCCAAGAACAACACAGAGGTGGTGGCCACCCAAAAGGGACCGTAGAAGTCAGGCCTCGAAGTACAACAGTCAGGGTACCCAAATCTCTTCACAAACAAAAATAATCCCTGATTGTTGACATCTTAGTTGTTTCATCATTTTGCCACATGAATCATGGCGAAATTTCGGTCCGATTTGGAAAAAACAAACAAACGTGTCCCGAAAAAACCAACAGCAGGTCCCTGTCCACTTTTTCTCGTTGACCAAGGAATCACCAGCGGGACGTGGTTTTCTGAGTCATCCAGCGTGGACCCGTGGATCTGTGTTTCAGGAGGTCATCATTCCGATTCCCACACATTACGCTCTGGTAATTTAACATAGCTATTGAACATGACCATTTATAGTGGATTTTCCCATGAAAAATGGTGATTTTCCATAGCTATGTTAGTTTACCAGAGGGTAGTTTGCTTTGAAGCGTCCAACATGTTTTGTTGCATCTGAGTCGATTCAAGCTACCATTTAGTAATCCAACCTGGCGACAATCCGTGATATATTGGGGATCTTGCATTGTCATGTTTGACGACAAGGGATACATTGCCCTTTTTTGTATTCCCATTTTTTTTATTCCGAGAAAGAAAACACATGATTGTTGTTGCTTTAGCATCCATCGTCCGACTTCTATTTCTTTGTTGGGTTAAACCGCCGTTCATCGTTCAAGGCCCCACTTTGAATGGGCGAGGTAGGCGCAACCATCACTTTTTATGTTGTTTCAACATGTTGAAAGCACTTCAAAGGAGCTGGTTAAAACATTTTGCTTACCTGAAAAATAGCCTCATCATCCCCCAAAAGGACAACACACAAATCATATAACATTCACGACTCTTTTCCGAGGGTGCAACATCTTTCAACATCTATATATATATATATATATACATTTATATATCCATATATACACCATGGTTACATGGTCACCATGGCTAAACATAAACCAAGTCGCCGTGTGCGGAAGTCGTTGGCTGCATCCTCCTGGCCCTGTCACTTTTGGGGGTGACATGGACTCATGGACAGATTTTGTGACGAAAACACACAAAAAACGTGTGTATCTTCTGGCAAAACTATGTAAACATATGTAAACATGGAACTTGATAGAACTTCATGGAACTTTAAGGAAGATGTCTCTTATGCAGTATATTGAAAAGCTATTGAAGATTCAGTTGCATATTCGGGCATAGGTTACCTCTGGTCAAGTGTATTGGGGGCCCTCCCAAGGCAGATTCAGTGCTGAGAATGACTGTCCAATCCGTGGAACCAGCGAAATAGATGAAATGGCTCAAGACAATATATTAATAGCGTAATGTATATGTATATATATATATATATAAATAATTGTGTATGTACATGTATGTACATGTATGTACATGTATGTACATGTATGTACATGTATGTATGTATGTATCTATCTATCTATGTATGTAATGTAATGTAATGTAGTGTAATGTTATGTAATGTAATGTAATGTATTGTATTGTATTGTAATGTAATGTAATGTAATGTAATGTATGTATGTATGTATGTATGCATATATGCATATATGTAAGTGAATAAATAGATATATATATATATATAAATACAAATAAATTAATGAATAAACCTTCGCATGCTGAGGCGGTGGGACCCACCACACTTAAGCTGGGTTTCGCTGGGGCCGCTTCTTTTGTTGCCGTTCAGCTGGGCTGGTGCAGCTGTTCTGGGGGCGGGTTCGCCGGATTGGCTGGGCAATCTCTTGTGGTAGGGTTGCCGCGGCCGGTCAAAGGGCCTCTGGGTTTGGTGGGGCCAGCCCAATCTTGAACTTGTTTTGTTGTCGTTCAGCTGTCACGCTGCGGGTTTGGCTGACAGCATTGTGACAGCATCATGACCAACCGCCAAAATCGGGGGTCGGCGACACCAGGGCATTAGCCTTTTGTGGGTCCAACGCGTCCCGGTTTGGGGCCACATGGCACCAGACCGCCAGATGCCTGGAAAGGAACCAGGGCCAACTTCAGTCGCTTCAGCACTTCATCTGAACCTCGGCCCAAATCGATTTGATGTGTAGAGTTTGTTATTCACGGCATGAATTTGAAAGCGGAACATCATTCTTAAAGCAGGAGCGACATTTACAGTCCGATAGGTGCAAGGTGCAACCCGGCCCGCCATAAAAAGATGTGTCAAACTTCTGGACCCCATTGAATCATGTGGCCTTCATGTGGTAAACTTTACTGCCTCAACCATTTCCGAGCCCTGAAATGGCAATATTCCAAGCATTTCCAAACCCATGAAATTGGTTTCTCTGTGAATTTAGGGGTGTGGACATAGACCAAGTCGTGACCCAAGTCGTGACAGCGCCAGTCTGGGCAACTGCACTCACGTCAAAGAGCTGCTGAGCATATGAGAGCCAGGAGCCTTCGACCGCGATGGATTTTCCATTAAAAAACATGCAATGTGAGGCCCCCAAAGATAGCTAAGTTGGTGAACATAACTCCAATAACTATGGTTTATGGTATTTATAACGAACTAGTTACTGGGGCTTATAAACCAACTTAGCTATCTTGGGGGCCTCACATTGTGGGAATTTTCTGCAATAGTTCCCTTAGAACTACCATGTTGGCGACGATCACGAACAAATCTGATGCAATAGGATCCAACATGATGGTTGCGCGATCATCACATTGCACCCGCAGTGTTTGTCACTTTCAGGTTCTACAACTGTTCAACCACTTTCTTCAGTTTTTCATGATTCTTGGACCCAACCAGGTAGCAACTTTTTACAACCATGATTTTTTCCTTCACTTCGCCCATGGCTGATATGCCCGTGCTTGGTGGTTGACGTTGCGGACCCCAAAAAGTTGATCAAAAAATGGCAACCCTACGTACCCCGTTTTTTATGGACCTAGAGTCTCAGAATTTGTGCATTTTTAAGGGAACTTGTTACACATATTTACATCAACAAATTTGTACCCGCAGTGATTGATCGTCATTTCGCAGCCTTTTTTTGTCGTCGTTTCCATATGGTTTCCCCAATATTAACCATCGATCGATCATCTAGCGATGGCTATACCGGCTATACCTTCACCGAATACGATTCCAGTTGCGGGGTGACATTTTCCCCTTTGGACGGTGAAGCAGCCCTACACTTACCCTCTGGTAAACATACAAAAAACTATGGAAAATCACCATTTTTAATGGGAAAATCCACTATAAATGGTCATTTTCAATAGCTACGTTAAATTACCAGAGGGTAGATCTTTTAGTTTCGATGCATTTCTTTTGTAGGTCCTTCACTTGGGACCATCATCATCATCATCATCATCATCCCGTTCATTTCGGGATTTTGTTGAACTCTGCACTAAATTTTGCTGATCACTTCTCGGACAATATCCTCTTCTTTTGGGAACATTGCAGGCACTGTACACCAGGACTTTGTTAAGTTATCTACGCAGTGCCCAAAACCCATTAGAACATCTCCACATAATGGTTTGTTCATAGGCATTTCCATCACGGATTCTGATAGCCCAAGAAAACCAACAGATCATCGATGAAAATAATCATGATCATTCATGAATCATAGTTGGATGATCCGAAAATGATCCACAATGGATTATTTTTATAATATATGGGGTATATATTGGGTAGTATGATCCCCCACTAATCACTAATCATCACAGAACCTGCACCTTGCGCCGCCTTGCGCCGCCCTGCGCGCCTGCCCAGCCCTCGACACCCGCAACTCTTTCCTGCGGATGATTGGAGAAGGCATGAGCTCTCAATAAACGGGTCTTGGAGAAAACTCACTTTTGCATCACCATGAAACTTATCCTTTCCTCTCTGACAATATATAATATTATCTTTAGATTCTGAGTTTGCTTTTCCAGGGTCCAAAAGATAGATTCTTCACACGTCCTATGTATGTATGTATGTATGTATGTATGTATATATATGTACATACAACATAACATACACATAGTTTACAAATTCGAAACTTCTAAACATATGTCGTCTATATGTCTATATGGGTAGAGGCTGCAGAGGCTACATATACGAACATTTGATGTCGATGAATTTACCCAGCCCTTGCGCCTCTAAGCTGCTGGGGCCTGAAGTCAACATGCCTGGCAGCTGCACAGATGTGTAAGCTATGTATAAATATGTAGAATATGTAGAATGTCTAATATGATCTCAAATAATATCACATATATAAAAAACGAAATGCCACACGCTACACATGTTCTGTCCTGAAACGTAGTGTAACCTATTTCTATCTACCTACCTACCTATCTACAAATCTACCAACCTACCTGCCTGCCTGCTTACCTGGCATCTATCTCTCTACATGTATAATCTATCCAGTCTAATCTAATCTAATCTAATTTTCATCTATGTATCTATCTAATCTAATCTAATCTAATCTAATCTAATCTAGCTATGTATTTCTATATCTATTGAATCTAATCCGATAATCTAAACTAGTAATTTCATCTAATTTAATCTAATCTACCTTATAGATCCTTATGTGTATGTACATATATGGCATCTATAAGGTAGATTATTTGGATATATATGGATCTATATGGCATATATATATATGTTTATTTGGATATATATATATATATATGGCATCATCACCAGCCGCTTTTTGATTTCTTTGACAATGTACTCAGCCCCGCATCCACTTGTGTTATGCTCGCAAGGATTCTTGAAGACACAAAAAGGAGAAGGTTCTGACCTACTAATGGCCCGGTGCCCGCGAATATGGACATCTCAAAACCGATTCGAGAAGTATTCTGAGTCAATTTCAACCATCCAGATCCTTCAATCTCTTCAGACCCAAGCATACACAAAACCTGCAAACATATCTAGGGGATTCCAAGTTTTACATGCCGATAAAACCACAGCAACCCTGCAACCACAACCAAAAAAATGGGGTTGTCAAAATATAGGGCACTCCCCAAAATCCACAGGGAAATTCTCCAGAATTTTCTGTCGATTTGACCTCCAAATCCTCGGAATCCTTGGCTTTGTCCGCCTTGGGTCCAAAACGGAAAGGAAGCGCCAATAGTCTCAGGGTCCAAGCAGTCCAAGGGGACAATACAATGTTCTTGGTAGCAAACATCTAGCAGTTTTGTTTTTTTTTGCGCCCATGATATTTCTAAAGATCACACATGAAGGTCATTGCCAGATAAAAGTCCAGGGGTGCCGGGGTCCACTAGGCTGATGTACCACTAGTACCCATCACCACTTCCCAACTCATCCAGCTCGGAAGTGGAAAATCCACCATGTTGATCCATGTCGATCCATGTTGATTGTTGATGGTTGATGTCTCCATCGGATGGGCTTTTCCAGCCTGCGGGTGGGCCGCCACTGTCCATGACGCCCCTTGGAGCTTCACCTCATCATCATCTTGGTTTATGGGATGGGTTTATGAATGGAACATTAGGGAACACATCATCGAACTTATCAGAAGATCTTCGACAGCAACAAAATTGCTGATACCTCAGCATCACCAAAAGACCTGTGCTTCCCAGTGCTCAATCTTCGATCATCATCCGCTTGGCAGGCGAAAACCAGCATCACTTGCTACTGGGGCAACGATTGGCTACTGGATCGAAAGGATACAGACACAAAATCACCAGCTGGTATATACTGCGCCCGAGAATTGGTTGTTGATCCATCATTTTGGAAATGATTGGGGTTACATCCAAGATGATGCAAACGGATTGCAAGAGTCACCAGTATTTTTTGATGTTGAGCGTCCAGGTCGAGCTCTTATTTTTGATGGTAACCCCATCCCCATAACTCTGTACAGTTGATGGTTAAGTCATGTTCAGTCACCACACTACTTGGTCGGATTTATTGGGGTCAGACTGTCAGACTCAGAAAGTTGGACATCCGAGTGCCCCCACGAAGGGACACTGTGTCGGCCTGCGTCGCTTTACATCGCAAGTTGCGTCTGACATGTCGAGTTGCCGAACTTAAGGACAAACATATAGACATAATCAAACGGCCAACGTCGGATTCGGAAACTTCAGCGTCGGATTCGGAAACTCCCAGGCCCTCGGATTCGGAAACTTCAAGGCCCACGGATTCGGAAACTTTAGCGTCGGATTCGGAAACTTCCAGGCCCTCGGATTCGGAAACTTCGAAGCCCACGGATTCGGAAACTCCCTGGCCCTCGGATTCGGAAACTTCCTGCCCCCCGGATT
>Ga0126342_10021213_pt1 | contig 10849 bp, 9 predicted proteins | sample Cyp1metagenome_FD_92528 | JGI IMG/M metagenome (GOLD analysis project Ga0126342, IMG submission 92528) | Coral microbial communities from Lord Howe Island, Old Settlement Bay, Australia - Cyphastrea 1 metagenome | ecosystem: Host-associated > Invertebrates > Cnidaria > Coral ... | reverse complement strand
CATACACACATACACACATACACACATACACACATACACACATACACACATACACACATACACACATACACACATACACACATACACACATACATACATACATACATACATACATACATACATGTATACAAGTATATATATACATATGTGCAATGTTTTTTCATATGACCATCTACACAGTAAATGAAGACGGTCAGCATTTTCTCTTCGGTTTGCGCCTGAGGCTACGCCTTATTTCGGGAAGATATCCGTGACATCGCGGCGCTGACCACCGACAAGGCGCTATGGCCGATGGGATGTGGGGCTAGCCCCATGGACACCAGGGATATGAACCAAGGAAAATGTGAGTAAATCATGGTTAGTAGGGGAAATCATCCCCAAATGGCCGAACTATTCAGTGGGCAGGGCATGGGCCGGGAAGGGAAGATGAGTGGCCGAACTATTCAGGTTAGTGAAATATGATAATTTACCCAGATGTATGGGATATTCACCAACAACATCCAAGAATATTTTGATTCGATGGTTTCTAGCCATATAAATGGTAGAATTGGGGATGGTTTACTATTGCTTTGCTAACATTCTGTGCAATAATTCGATCCAATTTGAAATAATGGCGACAATGGGGTATGAATCAAGCCAAGATTGGGAAGGAATGGTGATTGAATAGGAGATATTAATAGGGTTATGATATGATATGCAAACATTGATTTAATGGTGATATCATCAGCAAGTACTAGGGATAATACCCAAATACCTCAACAGTTCTATGTTTTCTATGGTTTTCTCACATATTTCTCCCATTATACAGTCAACCAAAGGTTGATAGGTTGGTGGTTTCGCTGGACCAACATGCTTTGCTGGATGTTTTCCCTCATGGATTTCGATGGATTTCTTGGTTTTTTCGGTCCTAGGTTTTTTCACCGGAGAGCTGAAACCAGCCTGTTTGGGTTTATTAAAAAAAAACCACCTTAAGAAGTTGTGTCATCCCATCGCTGTGTGGGATACCACTGGAAAATTAGTTGGTCCATTTAATGTATGTTTATGTTTTTTATCCCAAACATTATTTATAAGTCGGATTGAATGGAGGTATGCTCCTTTCATGTACCTCAGAAAACATATCCGTCAAAAATCTCAAACAGTTCACACAGGAGCGGACTATGTAGTGGACTGGACATGGACCAACAATGTCGGAATGTGTAGAGTTCTACATGCTGCAGTGGCAACATTCGCTTAAAGCTATAAACAATAAACATCTCCATGTAGAGAAAAAACAACCCTGTTGTATATATCCTTTTGTGCTGTTTATTGACACCCATGTTTCAATCAAAACATGGAAGTAACATGGAGGTTTTCAAAAAATAGGGGTACCCCCCGAATCATGCATTTTAGTGGGATTTTCTATTGTAAACCATCCAGCCATCCGGGTACCCCCATTCCAGGTCTCAAACCTTCTGGTCACCAACACCCTGAAGGCACGATGCGTTGCAGTTTTTTCAAGGCCTTTTGGATGGATGGCTCTTAAAATTTGGAAGGACATATAATATCATATAATCATGAAATGGTTCATCATGGTATATCATAGTGTAATATAGTGTAATAAGATAATAAGTATGTTCATCCTGACTTGCTTGATTTGTTGCTTGCCATGACGGGGGTGTTCCATCACCTGGCCCGCAGAGCCGTAGAGGTTGGCTTCGTGGTCACCAAGCCGCACAAACATTGGGGCCCTTGGGGCCCTTGGGGCCCTTGGCGTTGAAGCCACCAAAATTGGGGGAAGTAGCACCAAACATAGGGGAATCCTGGCAATCTAACTATCCCAAATGCTGGTGATGGAATATGAATCCCAACATTTCCATACATTTCCCCCAAAAATCATCCAGTTTTGTGGGCAAATATACCAGCACCATGGTTCGCATATGTGGGATTAGATCAGCTTTACCCAAAGTTTGTGAAGTCGATCGCCCGAATCGGCCACTGAACCATGGAACTTGGGGACGCCAATTTTTTGTCGCCAGTCGATTGGGGTGATTTAAAAGGGAAGACCGAGAAGGTAATCTGATAAGACTTTCTTTTTTTTGGGCTATGAAATGTGGATATATTGTCCTAACCAGCTAAAAACACTGGATATCGATATCCTCCGGTTGTGTCCGGACATGTTATGTCAGTTATGTTGTCCTTGGGATGATCTTAAAGGTCCAAAGGTGGTCACATTGAAAGCAGCAACCAGAAGAGGATTGCTATGCCTTACACGCTGGTTATGTCAAAATAGCTATGGAAAGATCCACCATTTTTGATGGGAAAACTCACTATTTCAATGGTCATTTTCAATAGCTATGTAACAAATTACCAGAGGGTAATTTAAATGGTTTCCTCACAGCGACCCGCCCCGATGAGTGATTCGCACGGATTTTAGGAGAAAACCCATGGTTTTTGACCTCAAGTCGATAGGAAATTCAACTTCAACGCAAATCCTGGAGCTACAGGCCAGGCCTGGAACCAGTGAATCTCCATGATGGTACCCTCCAGTAACATGACGACCCTGGCAGTTCTGAAATCGGGGTTGGAAGATGAGTTTCAGCTAACGATGGCTCTTTTCAGGGACTATTTGCTAATTCACCAGAGGGTAATCATCATGATATCATCACCATGAATCCTTTGTTATGTCCCCTTAAAACATCCCGTCTGTGTCGAAGTGTTGAGATGAATTTTCTATCCCATTGTCCGACGTCACTTCCCAATGGTTAGCCATATGGGTATGGGTCAAAATTAGGTACCCCAATAATTGGATGGTTAATACTAAACTAGACTAACATTTGTGGTCCCCTAGGTCTTCCATTTTGACCCACATCCATATTCCCCTGTTGTTTTCTATCCCATTGTTTCCACGTACGATAACCCAAGAGTCTGGCGTGCCAAAAACCCTACATTGATGGATGATTTCCCTAGAAGAGATTTCCAGAAAATATTCCCTCGATGACATCCTCATATCCCAAGATATCTCTAGTATATCCTCTGGTTATGACTAACATAGCCATGGCATAGATGGCCCATAGAAATAGATGGTTTACCTATTAAAAATGGTGGATCTTTCCATGTCTATGTTAAATAACCAGATGGTATCCTCATTATATCCTCATTATATATCATTACATGGCATCAACAATTCCTAATTACTGTAACTCTCCATATGAATCATGGCATCTTTTCCCACGTTCCCATTGTTGAATCCGTGAATCCGTGAATCCACATTTCATCTCACTGCCTATATATATATGTATATATATATGTACTGTAATATATATATACTGTAATATATATTTATATATATACACTGTAATATATATATATATGTTACCTATGTATATATATATAACTACCTATAATATATATTCAGATTGGTGTCTGAGGTGACGGTCTATTTTAACTTCGACCGCACCGACGACGGCTTCGCGCGCAACACCTGGCACGACCAAGTGCTGTGCGTGGTCCTGTGGCGCGGCGAACGTTGGTTCCAACGGCCATCAACGGCCAACGTTAAAATGTTGAGAGAATTCAATACAATTCAATATCTTTATTTTTTAATATTTTTTAAAATGTTTATATATTTAGTTTACTTGGGATCATTTAATATCTTGGCAATGAGAATGTAGCGAGATTTAACTAGGAAATATGGGATGGTGATAATTTCAACGGAATATCAGTGGATAAATATGGGATATGAATCGGATATGGTAATGATAGGATGGTTATACTAATGGATATGAATGGAATTTCATAATTTCATGGATATATGTTTTTTCATAAATTATATATATATAATGACCTCACTGCAAAAATGGTGAATATATAGGGGAGTCATTCGTTCATTGGCGAACAAAAATCATCTTATTATATTTTATTTCAGCAATTTTTAGGTTGGTGAATCATGAAAAAACCCAGCCAGAATCAGCTAACACTTAGTTCAGCCATTCAGGGGGATAATCCACAAAAAAATGAGCAGTGTGAAATAAATCAAATCTCTCTAGATCTCTCTAGAAAATTCCATGACATACTGGTTGGTTTATAGGGATTTCCCATGATTTCCCTATTGGATTCTTAGAATCCCCAATGTATGAAGGGTAGTATTTGATCCCACTAATCATCAAGCAAATTCGGGGTTTGTTTCACACTGCTCAATGAGGGAGTTACGATCACCAGGCCCATTAAGGTTGCGAGGACCGAACCATGATCCTCCAGCCATGAAATAGCTGGCTTATGACAATGGTTATTGGTCACTTTCTGCAGTAACTGGGCTTTAAGCCTCAAGACTTTGGCATTTAAGCAGAAACAATTATGTACTATGGGCCATGGTCGAATCTCAATAAGCTACACATCAAGGACGATGATGGAAGCTCCTGAGATGAGAAAGTTGACGTCTGAATCAAACCCAGTCCGGGATGTTCGGATATTGCTAGATGCAGATTGTTCCTTGTCACTGGGATGCCCACCCAGCACATAGGGGATATTAATGCAAAGCAAGGATCACTGGGGTTTGACAGGTATCACCCAGGCATGACATGCCTGCCTTTCAAATTGCTCCTCAAGTTGGTAACAATGGGATGAGTATGAGTACACGGGATATGATCGTCTAGAATAGAGGTACGCTATCACAATTAATCATACATACATAATCATACATACATAATCATACATACATAATCATACATACATAATCATGCATACATAATCATACATACATAATCATACACACATAATCATACATACATAATCATACATACATAATCATACATACATATTCATACATACATAATCATACATACATAATCATACATACATAATCATACATAATCATACATACATACATACATGCATGCATACATACATACATACATACATACATACACACATACACATACATACATACATACATACTTACTTACTTACTTACTTACTTACTTACACACACATACACACATACACACATACACACATACACACATACACACATACACACATACACACATACACACACATACACACATACACACACATACACACATACACACATACACACATACACACATACACACATACACACATACACACGTACATACATACATACATACATACATACATACATACATACATACATACATACATACATACATACATACATATACATGATTTTATAATTATATGTACATATATATATATATATTTGTATATATATATATACATGCATATTTTTTGCGATTATATATAACATAAACATATGTACATAATAATTTGGGTGTATATTTTGGACAATCACCAGCAGGAGTTTCCTTCCTTGCCAGGATCATAGATTTTTGCAGCCTGGGGTAGGTCACCACCAGCTGATGAACATGTCTTAAAATCATTACCCTTTCATGAATAGTCTGAAGTTCCTCAAAATCATCAGCCACAATTTTCACCACATAAATTCCTGGTTGGTATTTCTGACTTCAAAGTTCTGCCGGCCAAAATTCGTTCTGCCATACGCATGGCACGGGCTGAGGAGTATGACCCTTATGACCTCGTTCTTTTTTCTCATGACCTCGTTCCTTGGTCCCGATGGGATGGACTCCGACTGGGATGTCCCTGGGAGGGTGAAAATTACCCTCTGGTTATGTCAAAATAGCTATTGAACATGGCCCATTTATAGTGAGTTTTCCCATTAAAAATGGTGATTTTCCATAGCTATGTTAGTTTACCAGAGGGTAAACCTCCATTTTCCCATTTTATGGCTGTGGTAATTACTCATCCTCCCATTTTCATACACTGTGCCCCAGGTAGAAGTTGGTGAACATAAACCCCATAACTATAATCATAAACCATAGTTATCATAGTTATTGGAGTCATGTTCACCAACTGGGGGCCCACTTTGTAGAGGGTCATTGCATGACCCCATGTAACCTGACCATCGCCATAAAGTGCAAGGAGCTTTGTTGGCTAAATCCGATTTAAGACCATTAAGCACAATTAAACACCATTAATCACTATTAAGCACTATTACCCTCTGGTAAACTAACATAACTATGGAAAATCACCATTTTTAATGGGAAAACTCACTATAAATGGCCATTTTCAATGGCTATGTTAGTTTACCAGAGGGTAACCACTATTAACATGGTTTCCCCTAGATTTTCGAGGTCCCAGATACCAACCTTTACGACCAGCAGTGGCTGAGGATTTGGTTTGCGATGCACGCGTTGCAGCTGGCGCAAGCCATCACGACGAAGTTTTGCGACCAGCAGTTGGTGAGGTGTGTTTGGTGGTTAGAAAAATTTTGGGGGACGATAAAACGTCACTATGATGGCGATATAATGAGGTGCATTATTGGCATATATATGTACCCTCTGGTTATTGAACATAGCCATGGAAAATCACCATTTTTAATAGGTAAACCATCTATAAATGGGCCATTTTTCCATGGCTATGTTAAATAACCAGAGGGTATATACATGAAGTGCTTTTTTAGAATGGGATATGATCAGAAATGTGATATGGCTGATATGGGTAAAATGTACCTGAATATGTTGGGAATCTGCCTCATATTTGATGGTTCATGCCGAAGGTGTGATTCCAAAACAACAGTTCGAATCATCAAATTAAGGCCTCAACCATCAGATGTGGTGCAAAAACGTGGAGAGTTGTCTGACAGATCCATCAACCATTCACCATGGGGGCCAGAGTTACCCGTTTCACCCATTCAATGGCCATCTAGGGGCGGTTTTTATTACAAAAACCCCACTGGAAAGTGGACAAAGCCAATATTTATGTTGACAGATCCATCGTTTCTCTGACAGAAACCCATGTTTAACATGTTTGGTTAGATAAAGTTCTAAAATTTCCTGCATATATAATTGTATACATATCATATAATATATATATAATATATATACACAGCCTTTGGTTATTTCACATAGCTATGGAAATGGCCTATATAGATGATTTTCCCAGCGAAAAAAACCTCCAGATTTCAGGGATTTTCCAGTTGGCTATGTTAAATCACCAGATGGTATATTACCGTACAATAGAATGTCAAGCAATGCATGTTGGCCAACGACACCAACAGCACGAATCCAACAGGTCGTTGTCGCCTCGGAAAAACGGCGAGCCAACATGGAAAACCTTGACCGAGGTCAAGAAACGAGTGTATTGGGGAACCAACATATGCCCTCAGATATGTTTGTAATGGGTACATTAAAAACGTCACAACAAACATGTTGGTGATTTTTTTGAGAACCATCCCTATTCAGAATAGAATCTAAAAATTCACGTTTGCGAATCATGATTATTCAGCCAGAGATATGGGTGTTATTTGAGATTTGGGTACCCCAGTCCATCTATTCGAGATGCTAAACCATTATTTGGGGTTAATTTAAGCCACCATGTCAATCCCGTTTGGTTAAACCACACTTTTCGGTGATTTTACTAATCAAACGACAAGTTCACTGACCAATTGGGTTTAGATCAAAATTGTTCAGAATGGAATAATATGTCATAATCTGCCCCAACATGAAATTTTGAAACTTTAATGTACTTGTCCATCACTACGCACGATCATTATCTGCCAAGGCTGCCAAGATTGACACGGGCACAAGTAGGTACCCTGAGGAAGTTTTTTTTGTTTTGTTCAAATGGAAGAATCAAGGGATACGATATAATCCAATGCAATTAAACTCTGGGTGTTTATCCATCCCATATGAAATCGCATAACTCGCGCCCGAACATATTACCCTTAAATATATTATTTATGTAGGGAGTAATGTCGGATCTTGATTAGTGGTAGGCCCCCCCAAACAACTTCAGGCTACGCTTTAAAGGACCAGGTACTGAATAAAGTTGGATCAATTGATTTCAATTGATTTCAATTTACTTTCAATTTACTTTCAATTGATTTCAACTTACTTTCAATTGATTTCAATTGATTTTCAATTGATTTCAATTTACTTTCAATTGATTTCAATTATACATTCAATAGGTTTAAATTTACTTTCAATTGATTTCAGTTGATTCCAATTTACTTTCAATTTACTTTCAATTGATTTCAATTATACATTCAATAGGTTTAAATTTACTTTCAATTGATTTCAGTTGATTCCAATTTACTTTCAATTTATGTTCAATTGATTTCAATTTAAGTTCAATTGATTTCAACTTACTTTCAATTGAGAAATATCATAGAAACATCATGGAACCCCCCACAGGAATGCCATAGGAATCCCATAGAAATCCAATAGTAATACCATACAAATATCATAGAAATCCAATAAACATATCATGGAAATGAAAATAGAAATCCTAGAGATCCCATAGAAATCTGATAGAAATCCAATGGAAATCCCATAGACATCTCTTTGAAATCCCAGAGAAATTCCAAAGAACCACCATGGAAATCCCATAGAAATCACACAGGAATCCAATAGAAATCCCATAGAAATATCATAGAAATCCAAAAGAAATATCATGGAAATCCCAAAGAAATCCCATAGAAATATCATAGAAATCTTATAGAAATCCAATGGAAATCCCATAGACATCCTTTTGAACCCCCATAGGAATCCCATAGAAATACAATCGACATCCCTTGAGAAATCCCATAGTCATCCCATAGAAATATCATAGATGTATGAGGATGTCGTGTTGTCGAATATGAGAGGAGAGATTACAGAAAATACTGCCAGTGTTTTCTGGTTTAGGATTCAAAGTTTTCAGGGTTTAGGTTTTAGGGTTTTAGGGTTTTAGGCTTTAGGGCTTAGGGTTCGTCGTCTGGGAAATCTCAATATACACTGGCCCTGCGCAGGTGTTTGAGCATGTTTAAGGATAATGCTTAAACGCCATTTGAACCTTCCGGGCAACACACAGCGCCTGGCCGTAGAAATACCATGGAAATCCCACAGGAATCCAATAGAAATCCCATAGAAATATCATAGAACCACCATAGAAATTCCAAAGAAACCTCATGGAAATCCCATAAAATTCCCAAAGAAATCCTCTAGAAATATCATAGAAATACCATAGAAATCCTTTTTAAATCCCATAGTAATCTCATAGAAATTTCATAGGAATCCAGTAGAAATATTATGGAAATCCCAAGGAAATCCCATAGAAATATCATAAAAATACAAAAGCAACATAGGAATCCAAAGGAAATCCTATAGACATCCTTTTGAACCCCCATAGAAATCCCAGAGAACTACCATAGACACACCTTTAGAAACACCATAGAATATCATAGACACACCATAGAAATTCCATAGAATGTCCATATCATTCTTAAAGAAATCCCATAGAAACACCATAGAAATCAAGGAGAGGATGCCAGGAGAATTGAACTAAGTAAGAGACAAAAGCTATAGCAAAGGAAAGGAGAGAAGCTTTTGGAAAAAAAACACTTCAAAAAAAAGTTGTACACAATAGAGGGCCCCCACAGCAAACATACTATTGAAGATCAAGGCTGCTCATGGGCTACCCCCTTGAAAAATTGTGTGAGTGCTGTTTTTTAATGGGGTTTTAATCATACATCCTATATTTTGGGAAATTATACATTTTGAGAAATCCAAAAGAATGGAGATAAGACAGTAAGATAGAAAAACTAAAGGAACGGAAAACTAAAGGATACAAGGATTTTTGGAAAGTTTTCACTTCAAAAAAAAGCTGGACACAATAGAGGACCACCACAACAAACATACTCTTGAAGATCAATGCTGCTCATGGGCTACCCCCTCGAAAAATTGTTTGGGTGCTGTTTTTGTATTGGGTTTTAATAAGACATCCTATATTTTATTTCATGTTCAAACACATGTTGCAAGTATTCATTAAATAATTAATTAATTAATCAATTTCAATATAATGAAAAAAACTCCAAAAGTGAAAAACATAAATTTAAAAACATGCTGAACAAAAACAATGGCCTCAGAAAAAAGTTGCCATAATACCGACCCACCCCAACAACTACACTGATTCAGAATTAGTTTGGGAAACTTGACACAATACAGAATCACCCCTCTGATCGGGATACTACATTACTTAGAATGGTGGATTCCCAAGTCACAATGGTTGCTTCAATACTAAGTCATGGTCACTCATGGTCTATTACTGGGATGATGTGGGGGCAACCCATATGAAACCTCCATATCCCACTATATCGCTATAGTATAACCACTATACACAATATACATACGTAACATAATACATCATATCCCAATATAAGATCACCTTTATTATATACAGAATATCCCACTATAAGCCCACTCTATCCCTGAGGTTGCTGGTGCAAGTGGTTCGAATTCCAATGCCTACAGAACTTGACATTGCAAAGGCAAGTGGCTTGCGAAGGGGGTTCTTCTACTGGAAATCATCCAGCCACCTATATGTATATACAATATATATATATAAATAATATATATGGGGGCAAGTCAAAATAGGAGGTCCGGAACAAGCTCCGGGACCACACCCATTCCATACCCCCGTTCCATACCCTCGTTCCATACCTCCTTGAAGGATCCGTTCCATACCTCTGTTCCATACCTCTGATCCATACGTTATTATATATATATATAATTATTATTTATATATATACACATTTATATATATATATATATATTTGATTATGTGCAATCTGATTTTACATTTGTACACACATATATGAGCGCACGTACATACATGAGTGCATACATGCAAGAATACGTTTACTATGCCCAAGCCCTGTGATTGTGTTGTCAAGTCTGTGCCTGCAGCACTTACAGCTGCTACCTACTTTGTTGTGTGATGGTAGGGATGTGCTTGGCTGCTGCCAGCTGGCAGTCTAAGAATGGATTGCTTG
>Ga0126342_10021212_pt1 | contig 10850 bp, 4 predicted proteins | sample Cyp1metagenome_FD_92528 | JGI IMG/M metagenome (GOLD analysis project Ga0126342, IMG submission 92528) | Coral microbial communities from Lord Howe Island, Old Settlement Bay, Australia - Cyphastrea 1 metagenome | ecosystem: Host-associated > Invertebrates > Cnidaria > Coral ... | reverse complement strand
TATGCCAGATAGAATGCCAAATAGAATGTCAGAAGATATGTCAGATAGAATGCCAGAAGATTTGCCAGCAAGAAAATGTATAAATGTCATGGTGGGGATCACACGAAGTAAAGTAATTTTTATAAAACAGAGAGAGACCGCCCACAAGGTGGTGTCCCATTTCGAAGGCAAACCGTTGGCTAAAATAACCACAACTATGGTGACTACATCTACCATCTGGTTATTTAACGTAGCCATGGAAAATCACCATTTATAGATGGTTTACCTATTAAAAATGTGGATTTTCCATGGCTATGTTAAATAACCAGAGGGTATATTAATATGCATATGTATAATATGTATCTATGTATATATACTGTATTAATGCAGACAAACATATGAATGATTTATATATATAGTGTATAGTACATGTATCTATGTATATACTGTATTAATGCAGACAAACATATGAATGATTTATTATATAGTGTGTATAATACATGTATCTATGTATATACTGTATTAATGCAGACAAACATATTAATTGGGTTTTACAGTTTTACATTTACAATATCAGTTCTGTCATCATTATAGGAACTAGCTGCGATATTCCGTGGGATCATACCGTTTGGATCATGTCCCAGTTCCGTTTGTTTTTTGTGCAATAAAAAAACGGAAGAAAAGTTACATGGTCAAACTAGAAAATTCTACAGCTTGATTTATTATTCTCTGGTTGATGGGGTTGCAATGGGCTCATTTTTAGTGTTTTTCGATTGCAATGGTCATATGGAGTGCCTACATGTATCAGGTCGCTAAGTTTGAGACAAGTCATGTTGGATTCTTCCACAATCCCCATCAAACAAGTTACAGTAACACCGGATCAAGAAAAACACATCACCAGGTATGTTAGGCATTGCTGGGGAGCTTGCGCCCTCCGGAAATTTCACAGTTTGACAACTGGAAGCCATGGACATATACTTTGATGACTGACCTATGATCCTTTGATGGTGATTTTCCAGAGCAGACTACTGAGTTACCAGAAGGCATATGTGTTATAGATTGTTTAGGTAATGATCCTGAAGTAGGTAGAATATGTACGAGAATCAATATGTTCCTGCTGGGGTGGTACAACACAGAATGGCAAGGGGCACAACTAACCAGCCACTCACGCCGGCGATCACAGATTCTTGTATCCCATTTATCAACACCTTGCAATCCTAGGGCCCTAGTTTTTTTTTGGTATCGTGTCACTAGTTTGAATTCCCATGGCTTGCTGAATTTCCCAATCTTGGTTGCTTAAATTCTAGGGGTATCCTTTTTGTTGGTCAAACCCCATCTCGGTTCTTCACCCACCTCCTGTAAATTTCAATTTTTGGTGGCAGTGTCTGTTTCCTCTTCGTTGACATCCCAAAATGGGTTTTCGGCAAATAGGCTACCCCCAAATCTAGTGCTTAGTTGGTTTTGCTCATCATTTTTTAGAGCAAAAAATGGCCCGCAGTCCGGATGTAGCAGAGTTTGGCAAATGTCTGTTTTTGTTGGGTGGATTTTGAAGATCACCTGAAAAGTGTACCCTCTGGTTATTTAACATAGCCATGGAAAATGCCCCATTTATAGATGGTTTACCTACTAAAAATGGTGATTGTCCATGGCTATGTTAAATAACCAGAGGGTATCTGTTTGGAGATCACAGTATCCTTTTTTTGTTGGGTGAGGTGAACAAATCGTAGGACATGAAAATGGACGTTTACCAACCCCTGGTGTAAAAAATCACCCATGTTCATGTGATGTCGTAGATACTGTTGGTGAATACCCTAAATTGTAGGACATTTATCTGGGTAAATTATAATATTTCACTAACCTGAATAGTTGGGCCATAAAAGGGGATGATTTCCCTAAAATAAACCATGATAAACCAGGCTTCGGGAGAACAGGGTTCGGTCGTGATGAAATTTACCCAGATTTATAATATGGTTGATTGTTGATTATTGGTGGCTATATATTGTTCCATCAAAAACTACCATTATCCCATAGTATGGTTATAATGTACCTTCTGGTAAACTAACATAACTATGGAAAATAACATTTTTTAATGAATAAATCCACTATGAATGGCAATCTTCAATAGCTTTTTGTATGTTTACCAAAGGGTACCCAGATTTATCCAGATCATCGCAGAAAACCCCTTGGTGCGCTGTCCGGTGCGCTAAAACTGCACCCACCTTCCTCCATGATGAGCAGGTTGAACCTCCGATCGACCTTGAATGATCAGGTAGATTAATCTTCAGCCAAAAAAACAACATTCATATGTACAGTTTCTATATATATATATATATATATGTTGCATGTATATAATGAATTATAATTCTATATATGAGTGCTTTGCTTCTTTCGTTTTTAATCAGTAAACAGCTCATCCTGGCTCAAAAGGTAAACAGAAAAACGTCATGCCAACTTCTCCTGACCGGCTGCGAGCAAGCGACGCGAAACGACATGGCGCGCTTTCCGAGTGTTTGGCTTCAGGGAAATGCTTTTCGCGCCTTTCGGAATCTAAGATCAGCCATTCACTCACCAGTTTTATATCACTTTTGCTTCTACTGGATTTCTAAGTGTATCTAGTTGTGTGTTGAACCGCTACCAAATGTTGATCCATTTTTACCAAAGTTTGATCCATAAATTGATCCGCATATTTCCATGTAATGACCAACATGGGATTGGGACAGCAATTACGTAGCCATGAACCAGTCGATTTGATGTCTATTTCATGTCTACGAAACATATGGGGATGGCTTGCAACCTGTGACTTCCCCGTCGGAGTGGATGAACATCCGTAACTGCCAGCTATGGATGTTTGCATGCAGGGTAGCCACCTCCTAACTGTGACCATTCGCCCCACTGGAGCCAAAGAAGCTGCAAGATCGACCACATTTTGACGGCTATTGGCACGGATACTTGTTGGGGTGAAACCCCAGTCTATAGACGATTGTGGAGTTGCAGTGTCCAGTATACACATATGGGGGTTTCCTAAAATAGGGCTACCCCCAAATCATCCATATTAGTAGGATTTTCCTTTATAAACCATCCAGCTATTGGGTATCCCCCATGACTATGGAAACCTCCATGGGCAAATAGTTGCAAATCATATTTGTGGGTTAAACATAGGCAACTACACTAGCACTACGGATGATCTGGGTATAGACAGTCGGAAAACCTTTGCTTAACAGATCAGATCAACGTGCGCTTGGAATCTGAATCAAACCAACAAGCAAATACATGGCGATTTATTCCAGTAGGCAGGTTGTAGCCCAAATAAGAACGATACTAAACTTACTGATTCACGTATGATCTATTGTCTTTCTACGTATTTCTACTCACAAACTGAGCTACATCACTAGTCGATCATATTTACTATTGGTAATTTGATATTTCGCTGATTTCTGCTCACTATTGACTACTAATCAGCAAGTACACCGTACACTAGTCCAATCTTTCCATCTGTGCCGCTGATTGGTGTGGGATTGGTTTTTGCCGCCTCTGGCCTGAATTGACAGCTATCACAGTTTGTGCCTTTCCCATACTTTTTCTGATAAACCGCAAAAGAAACAAAAACATAGCAACCTCAATCTTCGCTTCTTTGATGGGGATGTACTTTTCTACCTTTGGGGGACTGACATGTTACAGTATTATTTTGATCTTAATACTGTCAACAATCGATTCAAAGGTCCTTGGACCCAGGTAAATTCCTTTTAGTTCCAGTCCGCATTGGCTAACACATCAAACATGCACAAACAAAGTGGGTGGGCCGGTGGGCCTTTCCATCTTGGAAAAAACAGTGATGCTCAAATAAATGTTAATGGGAGTAGAGATTGTCATGATTGCTATTGAAATTAATAGGAATAAACATGGATCAATGGTGACAAATACTCTCTAACCATGTGGCCCTGCGTGCTTAAACCATTTCACCACAAGTGAGCCGTGTTCAAGACCATTAGTCATTCTACTTTACTGGAAAGGATTTCATCAACTGATTTTGATACTCTCCAAGATGTGTAGACCATATATATATATATTGGCTGGTATAACCCTGTAACTAATCATCTTCCATCTATCATTTGTCAACTATATATATATCCCATCCTGTTTGATGGTTAAAACTGACATGTGTCCTGCAGCCAGTGTTCAAATCATGTATCAACTATATCACCATATGTTTTGATACTTGAAACATCTTAAAACTCATATTATTGATGGTTAAATACTCCCTATAAATGATGGTTACCCTCTGCTAAACTAACATAACTATAGACAAACAAAATCACCATTTTGAATAGGTAAATAAATTATACATGGCCATTGTCAATGGCAAACTGTAACAAGTTACCAGAGGGTGATCCCTCTAAATGATGGTTGAACACTATAAATGATGGTTAACGCCATTCCCCATCATCGCCTCCAGGTGATGACTCTTGCTGCACCTCAAAGGCGAAACATATCGACAGCGACACATAGATATGGGTGGTTTCCATAGAGTATAATGGTGGTATCCAAAAATGGTTGGTTTATAATGGAAAATCCTATATTTAATATATATATATATAAATATCTACATGTATGTATATATATATATGGGGGGTTCCTGAAATAGGGGTACCCACAAATATTCCATTTTAACGGTATTGTCCATGAAATAAACCATCCAGCTATTGGGGTACCCCCATTTTAAGAAACCTCCATATATACATATGAATGTCATGTAGTAGTTCATGTCTCTGATGAGCATGTTTCTGAAACCAACTCATTGTATGTGTGTATTTCATGGTACTTTTCACCCAGTACCACTCTGTTTTTACGCAAGGAATCCTTGAAACAAGTTCAATGAGTGGCCAGAACATGCTTGAAGCCTTCAGGGGTCCTGCTGAATCCCCAAAAAAAAACACACCCCAGATGTCCCTGCGGCGACTGCTTGAGCAGTTTCATTCTTTCCGTCTTTGTTCGTTGGAGGGTAGCCACATCAGTCCATACATAAACATAAATCATATATATATATGTAAATCTAGACATATATGTATATATATATATATCTGGGCAACTTATATTGAATTCCCTAACCAGAAATAAGGCCATGTTGGGATGATTCCCCTCATTAACCATGATTCCAGTGAGGTCGCGGTGAGGTCGCTATAATTTGCCAATATATATATATATATATATGTATGTATGTATGCATGCATGCATGCATGCATGCATGCAATGTATGTAATGTATGTAATGTATGCAATGTCTGTAATGTATGTAATGTATGTAATGTATGTAATGTATGTATGTAATGTATGTTTTCATGTATTAATGTATGTATTAATGTAATGTAATGTAGTGTAGTGTAGTGTAATGTAATGTAATGTAGTGCAATGTAATGTAATGGTATGTAGTGGCATGTATGTATGTATGTATGTATGTATGTAAGTATGAATGTATGTATGTATGAATGTATGTATGTATGTATGTATGTATGTATGTATATAATAAATATATGTATGATTGTGATTGTATGTATCCATATGTATTCATGTATTGCAAGTAATAAAACCATATATATATATATATTGTATTACATACACATAACTTCTACATTGCCCATTATTTACGCACTGAGCCAGGCAATCCCATTGGAACAGCCAAGGTCACAGCGGAGCCGGCTGACTGGCTGACGCTTCCTGGCAAAAGTGGCTAGCAACATGTAAGAATCATAAAAAGAACACCCCCAGGTAGATTCATTGAATATTATATATGATATATATACACATATTACTATATTACTAAATTTACATTTCATATAAAATATGAATAAACATATATCAATGTGTCATTATATATCCCTGTTGTTTATAAACCAATATACAGTCTATTAACCTGGATGCATATCTGCTACTCGAACCTGGCAGCCGTTGCGCATCTCAGCCGGAAAAAGCCGGACAATCATAAGAGATGGGGGATTTGAAAAAGCCTGGGGCGATTCCAATTTGGATGAATTGTCAATCAATAGTTTTGTAGGATTCATTGAATGAAACATAGGATTATAACATGGATTATAACTATCCTTTTACTGAATCAATTCCAAAAATGAGGATGTTCAATCCAGGAAAGTTCGACCAAATATGGCCCCAAAATCGCAATCGCCAGGGGATGAACATCGGGATTCAACCAGTGAATTTTCGTAAATTCCGACCTTTGGAACAAAAAAGGGTTCCTTAAATATCCTGAAAAAAACGTGACATATCTATTATAATATCAAAAGATTTAAGGATAGTTAACATATTTTTAAGTCATAAGATGCAAATACAGAAAGTTTTCCATGGTTTTTCTTTGATTGCTTATTCCCGTGCACAATAGTATAATAATTCATTTCGAATGGACACAGTCCCGAAACTGATTTTGGGTCTGCCATCGATGCGCAGACTCAGCAGGTTGATGGTGCCAGGAGGATTGTCTGCCGGACATGATTTTTTGTCCCAATCTTCAGCAGTATGTTATAGATTGTAGTATGTTGTACGGCTCAGCCATGTGATATTCTTGTCTTCTGTCTGGTTTCTGCTGTGTATTTATCCTCATTTCAGATTCGTGAATATACGTATCATTGGATGAGCTATTCCAATCCGGTGTTTTTGATGATGGTCAATCGATTCAAGCAGCGACCGAAAAATACAATCATGATCCTTCGTATGCATCCACACCATAAAATAAGCAAGAAAGGCAAAGCTACAAAAGTGTCATTGCGCAGAGAGTTGGGAACCCAAATGGTTGATCCGTCCGACTAAGCCTCCCTGAAGCACTCCCCATTCTACGGAGCCTGGTATCCTGCGCTTGACCTAGACGGGCCGTTGAACGGTCTTAGTGCAATTGATTAAAATATGTACAAGTAGCATGAGATTCAAGGGAACTAGATGGAACATCTATAATGAATTTATGAAGTGTGTACGACTCTACAACATGTGTGCTGGAAGATTTGGGTTCCATATGGTTCCATATGGTTCTGATATGGCGACCGACGGTTGGGTTCCCACATCAAGGGGATATTCTGAAGGTCCATCACCCAACTTGTGAATAAAACACGTGGGCATACGTGGGCGGATATTTGCAGTAGATACTAAATATCAGATATTCAGAGACTGCCACGAAAACGGAAGTTAAATCATGTAACAGCAATGCAAGTGAAAACAAAATAAAGCAATACATGATAATAAATGTGCTTCTTACTTGGCAAAAATAGACCCAGAGACAGCAACAACAACGATCAAAATGATCAAACCCACTGGGAAAGGTTGGATCTCGGACAAAGTCAAAGGAGTCTGAGCCTGTCCCAGCCATAAGGGACTGACGTGCAAACCCAAATCAACAATTGGTGCCCCGCCAGTTAAAAGTGTGTTGGTTTATAAACCCCGTGTACGCTTGTTCGACATATCAGGTAGATAGAATAGACTTGAATAGACCCTAGTCCAACTAGTTAGCTAACAAACTGGAGCACCACCACGTTGTAACAGTTTGTCGTTGTAGTAGGACGAATGGTGGTTACTGTACAGGTGCCTTTAAATGTTGTCTTACCATGTCGGCCCCCAAAATAGGCAAGTTCGCTTGTAACTGGCATAACTGGGGTTTATGGTAGTTATAACATGTTATAACTACAGTTGGGTTAGATGGGTTTATAAACAAACCATAACCAACTCAATTACAACTAGACTAGGGAACACATTGTTTGATAGTGTAACCAATAAATATAATCATCAACCGACAGGGATTTAGCAGCAACTGTTGATTTCTTCATTCCAACTGCCTACTCAGTCCTGCGCAGTAACATTTTGATCTTACAACAAAAACCGGCCACGAATCCATGGCCTCAATTCCATAAATTCCAAAATTCCATAAATTCACAAGCCAGGTTCCAGTCGTAATATCTTCAGGCCCGAGCCATAGATCATCATCATGAAACCTACATCCACCGCTGCTGAATTCCAGTGTACTAGGGGGCGATATGGGGCGATATTTCACCATTGTTAAAAAACCATACAATGTGAGGCCCCCCAGTGATGTTAGTTGGTTTAGATTCGCCCCAGTAACTAGTTCGTTATAAGTACCATAAACCATAGTTATTGGAGTTATGTTCACCAACTTAGCTATCTTGGGGGCCTCACATTGTTGTTATATTGTAGAGGTTATATAGGCTGGTAGACCTACCCGAAATATATGGTGATTCTATGGTTTAATATTGTGCTTATCATCCCAGTGATGATCATACTTAGTTACTTAGCTGGTTGGTGGTTGAGCCACCTACCCCTCTGAAAAATGATGGACTGAAAGTCAGTTGGGATTATGAAAGTCCCAATATGATGGGAAAAATAATCCAAATGTTCCAAAGCACCAACCAGATATAGATCTGGAAAATCCTATAGGGGTTAGAATCACCATCTTTTGCATCCCAACTGCCCAAGTTCCGAATAACTTTGGGATCTCGTCACAAAAACCGCTGTGTCTCCCAACGCAGTGGCCGGCTCTGCTACCTGTGGAGCTGAGCGGTGAAAGCGGTGCAATCACTGTTGTTTTTTTTTGGGTCAACTGGAGACTCACCAAAACTCTTAAGGAGAACACATACAAAAACCCAAAAATGATCAACACACCCTCAAAATATTTCCATGGAAAAACATGAGAACCAAACATTGGATTTTTGTCATGGTGTGCTACATTCGGCTGCCCTCTTCTCAGACAAATCCGCAGTGCGTGCCCTTCCCAGTGTGACTACCTCTGCCAGAAAATATTAACTCCCATTATATAATTAAGGTCCACAAATAGATAGTTTAATTGATATCTACCATTACTACCCCCAATCATTTACCAGTACATGTCACCACTGCGCTTGATATCAATCCATCATTAGTGACAGCCCAGCTTATTGATACTGGGCTGTCCGCGAGATAGTAACGAGTCCAACTGCAAACGGTGTCATCTACGTACATAGTCAACAGGGATAGTTCTTGATGATTTGTACCCATTCATACCACATCAAAACCCTTCCAGTCCCACATCAAAACCTTACCATTGGTAGTCCAAATTCTCAGAAAGAAACCATGGTCCCGATAAACTCATATAAACTCTACAAACCTTTCCGTTTTTTGTTTGATGCTCAAACTTCTTAATCCATATTCTTTGATGGTTTAGACAACACGCCTCATCGCCAAAGGGTGCCTGGCAAGGCACATCGATGGCAGCATGGCATGTGGGGATAATCACCCAACGAAACCATGGTGGATGTAGGGAATTTCCACATAAAGGGACCATGGAATTGGGGTGTTTAATATGAATGGGTGATGGGATACAATATTCATGGTTTTTGATTGAAAATACTGAAAATTGACCAATTATCCCAAAAGGCAATGGATTATCATCATTTTACGAGGTGACATAGTGATTTAATGGGCATACACCATTCTCAGACAAAAATATGTCCTTGGTGGATTTACCCACATTTGGGCATGTTTAGCATACCCACATTTGGGCATGTTTAGCAAGTGTTGATACATTTACCCACCTGGAGCATATGGGAAACATTGATGGACTTTTTGAGGAACACCAAAACAGAATGCTATATATAGTCTATAGTCTATAGTTGTATGATGTTACTCTCCAGTAAATTAACATAGACCCTGCCAGATAGGGGTTGAAAGATTAGTTTCCTCTAAAAATTGGTGATTTTCAGGGTCTATGTTGATTCACCAGAGGGTATATATGATTAAAAAAACGGTTTTTATCTTCCCACCCAAGGCAGGCATTTTCTTGAAAATGTCTCGTCAACCAATTCCATGAATGTAGCAAGCATAGTCAATCTTATAGCCAACTACAATATTCTACAATGGTAAATTTGTAGTTTGTTAATCAACAAACACCTCGGACCCAAAACTTTTTATAGAACTCAATGAGGATCATCACACCTCGAAAGTGACAACATTAAAACTATATGTATGTCATGTGTGATACTTTACCTCTATAATCATGTAATAATCATGTATGACATCCTCATGACGCGTACAAGGTGATACCTTTCAGTTGTAATTTGGTTTATAAACTTATAAACCCATCTAAGTTAGACACACCGTATATCAACCATAAATCCATCTAAACTAACTTGCAAACCAACTTAGCTATCATAAATCAACTATACACAGGCTGTTGTTCTTGGAATCACCACATTTGGTAAAAAAACGCCATGAATCGTCATATCTCTGTCATCGTTTCTGATAAGTTCCCGATGTCAACCTGGTCAACTCCCAGCGAGTTTGTTCTTAGCTGCTAGTATCATGTTATATCATGTATCTGGGTAAATGATAATATTTCACTACCCTGAATAGTTGGGCCATTTTGGGATGATTCCCCTTACTGACTATGATTATAGTGAGGGAGAGCAGTGAGGTCGTTATGATTTACCCAGATATGTCTGTCTGTCTGTCTGTCTGTCTGTCTGTCTGTCTCTGTCTGTCTGTCTGTCTGTCTGCCTGTCTGTCTGTCTGTCTGTGTGTGTATGTCTGTATGCCTGTATGTCTGTATGTCTGTATGTCTGTATGTCTGTATGTCTGTATGTCTGTATGTCTGTATGCCTGTATGTCTGTATGTCTGTATGTCTGTATGTCTGTCTGTCTGTCTGCCTGTATGTATCTATGCATGTATGGATGTATGGATGTGTGTATGTGTGTGTGTGAATGTGTGTGTGTGTGTATGTGTGTATGTGTGTATGTGTGTATGTGTGTATGTCTGTATGTCTGTATGTCTGTATGTGTGTATGTGTGTATGTGTGTATGTGTGTATGTGTGTATGTGTGTATGTGTGTATGT
>Ga0126342_10021211_pt1 | contig 10850 bp, 9 predicted proteins | sample Cyp1metagenome_FD_92528 | JGI IMG/M metagenome (GOLD analysis project Ga0126342, IMG submission 92528) | Coral microbial communities from Lord Howe Island, Old Settlement Bay, Australia - Cyphastrea 1 metagenome | ecosystem: Host-associated > Invertebrates > Cnidaria > Coral ... | reverse complement strand
TAAATTCAAGGTCATTTGGGGATGATTCCCCTAAAATAAACCATGATTCCAGCAAGGTGGTGCCCCATAGTTAGCTAAGTTGGTTTATAACTCCAATAACTATGGTTTATGGCAGATATAACTTATAACTATAGTTAATGGGGTTTATAAACCAACTTATAACTGGGGGGCACCATCCTGTATCTGGGTAAATGACATAATAATTCACTCACCTGAATTAAGTTCAAGGTCATTTGGGGATGATTCCCCCTAAAATAAACCATGATTCCAGGCAACATATTGACCATGATTCGCACCGTTGCACATGGTTTCCCGGTCCGTCGGAAACCCGGAAACCCTCACCTCATCTCCTGCTGAAGCATCACCACCTTTCGCCATCGCGGACGACTGCACGCGCTCATGGCCACGTTGTAGGTCATCCTCTGGACTTGGTGACTGCAGAGGTTTTGGGGAACAAAAACTGGTCCCCAATTCAATCAACTAGGGTAAGTCATTGCTCCCTAAGTCTAAGTTTGACTAGGGTCTTACTTGCTACTTTTACAAAAACTGGGGTTGATGGCTATAAAAACTGGCTGAGAAAAATATGACAAAAACACTGATGAAATTCTGATGCCCATTGGCTGGTGTCAACCTTCCTGAGAATATCTGAAAACTGCGCTCGTCACATTGTGATTGTCATTTCAAATAGAGGAAGAATGAGAAATGTTTAGAACCACCAACCAGAAAATGTTCAAGCATGAATCCGTCAAACAAATGCTCAAGCGGACCTTTTACCAAGTGAACTACATACAATAAATGACTTCAAAAACCTTCTGTAGGACTTAACACGTATGTCCTTCTGTAGGACTATACCTTCTGTGTAAATACAAAATAAATGCTCACACAAAAAAATTGCTCAAGATTATATATACTAGGTTGAGATGGGTTAGGATTTTAAAGTTCCAGAAAGTTAGGACTTAAGTGGGCTTGGCTCCTAACTCATTTTTTTATCCCAATTCATATGGCATTTCCTTTGCTCAAAACGCCTCGGGTAACTACGTTTGATGAGACTCAACAACCAATTTTGACTCGTCTATTTCCCATCTCATATCTATTCATATCTCATTCTCAGAACGCTCTAAGTGCTGCAGCCACTTGAGTTGGGAGTTGGCCTGGTACCTAATATCTCATACAGGCAAACAAACATACAAATTTTAATACTGGTGTTTCTGGTTGTTTCATGTTTTTGGTGCTCAAAATGCAATACAAACACCCTCCTGAGTTGGGATTGACACACATTTGTCATATGTTCGATCAAAAAAAAAAAGCTCATGAGATATTCAAATTTCAGGATCCGCTAAATCCTCTGTCACCAAAATCCCTAGTATAATCTGGTAAAATACCAACCTTTTGTCAGACTTCCAGTGTGTGGTTCATGTCCCATCAACCCCCAATACCGAGCCAGCGGACGATGTTGCTCTCAGCGATGTTCCGTGAAGCTCAGCCAAGAGTGCCAGGGCATGTTCCTGAGATGATCGGAATGCGATCACGGTCGTTAAAACGTCGTTAAAACATAGGAAATCACGTCGTTAAAACATGGTTAATAATGGTTAATAATGGTGGTTATGGTTAACCATCATGGGAATTTTAACCATCAACTGGTTGGTGGTTTCAACCTACCCCTCTGAAAAATGATGGACTTCGTCAGTTGGGATGATGACAATCTCCCAATATATTAGGAAAGTCATAAAATTCCATGGTTCCAAACCACCAACCAGATACAGTTTGAGATGGTGGAAAATTTGAGGACTTATATATTTCTATCCATTTCTCCATTTCACATTGGGGGATACCCTCTGGTAAACTAACATAGCTATTGAAAATGGCACATTGGGGGATACCCTCTGGTAAACTAACATAGCTATTGAAAATGGCCATTTATAGTGGATTTTCCCATTAAAAATGGTGATTTTCCATAGTTATGTTAAATTACCAGAGGGTAAATCAACAAGTTCTTCTTTGTTTTCAACATGTTTTCTGACCCCTGCCCTGCAAAAATCGCTTGTGTTTCTCTGCCGCGCTTCCCACTCCGAGGCATTTTCGCAGGCGCTGAGGCTCGCATTGAAGGAGATCACATCAAGCTGCAGCCGAAGAGTGTGAGACCCAGCCAGCAGCAGAAGGGCCAGCTGCCTCGCCCGGGCCCGGTACTTTTTGATTTACGCCCAACGCGGTGGGACATCTTTTAGGACGCTACTCTTCAGTAAACTACCCTCTGGTTATGTCAAAATAGCTATTGAAAATGGTGATCGAAATAGTGGATTTACCCATTGAGAATGGTGATTTTCCATAGCAAACTGTTAGTTTACCAGAGGGTAATGTAGCTATGGAAAATGGCCCAGTTACAAATGATGTACTTCGGAAATCTTCTGAAAATGCTGATGTTGCCACTTCGCAAACTGTTAGTTTACCAGAGGATAACCATCATCCTGGGGTATACCCAGCAATCAAACATGATAAACCTCTATAATAGGGGATGGGTTTAATAAAATTGGGGATGGGTTCCTTTCCTTTACCCATCATGTTCATCATGCTGAGGTCAGTATGAGGTCCTCAACAGCCAAGGCATTGGAGCGATGGTTGATGTCACACCTATCATGCTTCGAATGCCACAAGTTATGTTTCTAGTCTGGATATTATTATATGTAGAATTACATAGAATTACATTGATATATATATATATATGTGTGTGTTATATCTACATATTCTATCATATCGTGCCAGCGCTACTTGAGCACCACCACTGACAGGTGGGGACTTCACAAGAGTTTGGGAGAAAAGACATGTATGCATATAATACTTATGCGTCACATTCCAAACTCTCCTTAAGAGAGTTCGGTCCATGCCGCAGCTGGCTTCAGAAGTGGAAGCTTCAGGCGGACAAAAAACACAAGTCCTAAAGGCCACAACTCAGTGGCTCTGCAAAGCCGTCCTGGCTATCCTCTGGACATGAAAAGGAACACATGAAATGTGCTGTAGTTAATAGATTTTAACGGTAACGATAGTATTGTCAAGTGATGTGTATATATATATGTGTATATATATATAGTTATAATATATATATATATATATATTATTATATGCATATCCCCCTAATTGTCCATAATATCCTTTTGTTGATGATTCCCCCAGGCGTCCAAGGTGCCAAACACCGCATTTCTCACATGCGCTGATTGCAGCATTGCAGCTAATCAACTCAGCTGAAGGCTTAGCAGTTCACCCACTCCCAAAAAATGGAGGCTTCGACCAATGGGGAAAAATGGATGGTATATAATTTATATATATATATATATATGGGTTATAATATTTCACTAACCTGAATTAAGGCCACCGATCTTCCCTTTGGCCGGCCCACTCCCCGCAAGCAAGAAAGGACCGGTACCTGAATTAAGGCCATTTGGGGATGATTTCCCTTACTAACCATGATTCCAGTGAGGGAGAACAGTGAGGTCGTTATAATTTACCCAGATCTATGTATATAGATAGAATGGAAACTCATATTACAATGGATGATTTGGGGGTACACCGTACACCTATTTTAGGAAACCCTCATATAAGTGGTAAGCTGCAGGGAACACAAAGCCAACTAGCCCAACCACCTCTTGAGCCACTTTTTATCATGTTCTGGCGGTGGAAGGCTGGAAAACACGGGGTGATAGAAATGGTGAGCTTGCGATAGCTTGCGATAGCTTGCGGATTTATATCCAGCTATGGTGAAGTCCCGTCACTGGCAAGGGAAAAAAATCTGCCACTTCGGAGGCCACATCCAAGTTGCAGCCAGTCTGGCTCTGGCCCAAGCAGCCATTGCGGCATATTCTATTTGTTGCCCCCTACATCTATCTGGGTGAATTATAATAATTCACTGAACTGAATCTTGCGGCCATTTGGGGATGATTTCCCTTACTAACCATGATTCCAGGGCTCGGGAGAACAGTGAGGTCGTGATGAAATTTACCCAGATCTATGTCTCACCAACCATGGTGAAACGCTGCAGCTGCTGAGATCTCCCATCGGTGATCCAGTCATGTGGGCAAGTTCAACGCTGACTACAACAACATAGTAAAAATAATTGAGCTCTATAGACTCTAGACCAGAATCTACAAAATAGGACTGATTTGGGGACATGTTCACGGGATATGTCCCAAGGTAGTCAATTTGGAAAGTTCTTTCCATGTAGCAAGCCTAAAACAGTCGCCCCGCGATCTGGTTACGCGCAAAAACCAGGCACGTTCGGAGAAATGGTGCGCTCAGTCATGAGAAAGAACAGTTCCTGAGTCTGAGACGTCATGGGGTTCATTCAGACTTCATAACGGGACATGTTGCGGGTTCCCAAACGAATTTTGATGAATTTTGTCATAGACCTGTGAGAAACATGGAAAATTGGTGGCTTGTAAAAGCCAAAAGATGCCTAAAATCGATAGTTGATAGCTTGGCTTATCACCCACCTTATCTCCAAGTTTCCGAGAGAATCTGATTGCCCCAATCTCTCACGTGTTTGCTGATCCACCCGGTCCACTGGTCGATACGAGTTCAAGCCCCTGCATAGTCTTTTTTTGAAGCTGGTGAACAAACAATTATCTCCCAAAATAAACGCAAAATATTGAGCTGTAGTGCTACTAACATGTTGACGGCTAAATCTCAGTTTAATCTCTCTATCTTGCTGGTTTTTCACCCTCATCACTGCTTGCAACAAACCTCAAATGTCATCCAATTTCGTCCTTTTCACCAGTTGCTTCACCCAAATATGCGTTAATCCTGGACATCTTCTCCAGGTGGTGGTGGGCCAAATCCCATGATATCCCCATGAATCCCAGTGTTTCATAGGAATTATGTCCTTTTGGTAAAAATAGGGCTTTGGGCCAGGAGCTGCTTAATCCCATCTATCATCATTTACGAGTACCTGTTGTAACAAAGGGCTAAACAAAGGATTCATGAAAACTGGGATGGAACCCATCAGGGAATGAAGCAAGTTCTATGCTCAATCAACCAATGGGGGAAAAGGACATCTATGGCCATGTTTTTCACAATATCCCATTGTGAAATCCCATTCTTATCCCATCTGGTTGGTGGTTTGAACCCCTCTGAAAAATATTAGCCAGTTGGGCTTCTTATTCCCAATATATGGAAAAATAAAAAATGATCCAAACCACCAACCAGCCATTATGACTAACCACCATAGATCACCATGAATTATGATTACCATCTGGTCATGACATTCACAGTTCGCGAACTGGAAAGATCCACCATGCTATGAATAGTTCGGTAAACCATCTATTTCTATGGGCCATGGCTTAACCATGGCGAACTGTAACAAATAACCAGAGGGTATATCCCATTAATATCCCATTGAATCACTATAAAATCCAATTAAATCACTATAAAATCCCATTAAATCACTATAAAATCCCATTATATACATGTTTAAATCCCATTAAATCACGATAAAATCAATAGGAATCCCATAGGAAGCTCCCCTCCGGTCACGCTCCAATCCCGGTCCCTCCGGTCCCAGGAGCCAAAGCCTTCTGCCACTGCAGGGCCTTCTCCAGAGCGCTGATGCAACTGCTATAGCTGATCACCTTTAGGAACCAGTCGATTGAATAGCATGGTGAATCAGTCGGTACCCAAAAATGGATGGTTTATAAAAACCAATATAGCTGATCACCTCTAGGAACCATTCGATTGAATCAAAGTGGACCAAGGTACCCATATATGAGAGATGGTATTTTACCATAGTTTCCGGTGAAGATTTTCCCGTGAAAGCCAATCCAGTGACTTTAGGAACCATTCGACGATCAACGGAGGTACCCATAGATATGGAGCCCCTATCCATAGCTATGGTAGCTATGGCCCAGCCGAAATAGTGGATTTACCCATTGATAGCATGGTGAATCAAAGTGAATCAAGGTACCCAAAAATGGATGGTTTATAATTTAATATAGCTATTGAACATGGTGATGTATAGTTGATTTACCTATTAACTGGTTGGTGAGGCGTTTTAACCATCTTGAAAAATGATGGAGTGAAAGTCAATGGGGTTGGGATGACATCCCATATATGAAATGGAAAAATAACACATGTTTGAAACCACCAATAAGGTATATAATTTATGTAATGGAAAATCTGAAAATAAAATGGATAATTTGGGGGTACCACCATTTTAGGACACCCTTATTTAGCATATCAAATATGTGGGTTACCCGCTGGGTGATGTCATCAAACATGGTGGGCCGGGCCCCCGGGCTGGGTGGATTTTCTTTGCCACGTTTGATTTCCAGAGGATAGTGTGGATTAGCCATCAAAACTGGAACCATCAAGATTGGGGGTCAACGGTTTAACCATCAAACATTGGCAAGTATCCTCCAAAAAAAAACTGCTTGGTGGTTGAGCCACCAAGCCACCTAGCCCTCTGAAAAATGATGGACGATGAGTAACAGTTGGGATGATGATGATGATGATGATGATGACGATGACGACGACATTCCATTCCCAAGTGTTTCTGGAAAGTCATAAATTTTCATTGTTCCTCACGGTTCCAACTGCACCAAGCAGATATTACAACTTTGGGAAAGGAAGAAAAATTGGAGGTCAATTCTACGTGGAATGCCCTTCTCAAAAAGCTGGGATTGGTGGATGGGTGGATGGGATTTGGTCTTTGATCCATCCGAAATTCTTCCGATGCAGCCAGTCTGCTGAATGTGTGTTATTTCAATGGAAATTCCAGGAGCCTTATATATGGTAGGTACCTCCAATTTAGGTTCCTGAAATGGCCATTGATTATTGAATTGGTTGAAGGGAAACGTTGAGAGGAACATCCAGGGCAGGACGCACATGGATTTTTGACATGATTTGGCTGAATGATTTAACCAACAAACAGATCGAGCGCTATAACCAACAATTAGGTACTTGGTGGCTCATCCCACTTAGTAAGTGGGTTATAACCCCAGTTATAAGTGGATTAACCCTACTTATCCCATTTATAACTGGGGTTATAGCCCACTTACTAAGTGGGATGAGCCACCAAGTAGTCGGTTTAGCGGAGATACTCGGGGAAACTACCGGCCATAAAATGGGTCCAGAAAACGGCTCCGATGATGCCAAATGGACCTCTCTGGCCACCAGAAATAGTTCAAGCTGGGTGAAAAAAATGGAACATCCGATCATCCTACTTGGAAGTGCAGTTCCAGTCATAGGCGGATGTATAAATAACAGAAGTTACAGAGGTTCTATCATATATCCATATATATCCCATACCCATGTGTGACCTGGAAATTGCATCCCCATAAAAACCAGGTCTCCGAATCTCCAAATTCATATGGGGCTGCGGCTTGAACCAAACCGATGCCAACTCTGGGGCGCGGCAAAGCTACATCTGCCAGCCGTGCTGCATCTGCCAGTCTTAACAACTCCAAGGCCTTGTCACAATGAGCTGGGGATGGGTCAAAACCTATTAGTATCAATTTTAATGGGATGAACATCCATTTACCAGCTGTTTTGTGGTTCACTAGGTACCAGGGTTATGACTCATAGCCAGCTGCTGAAGAGTGAAACAAATCCGAAACTGGCAGAGCCAGCTTTGCTGAAATGGTCTCCGTCAACACATGTTTAAACTGTTTGGTCTTCAGTAAAACGGGGTCATGTTCGGACATGTTGGGTATGAAACCAAACAACTTTTAGGTGTAAGATTGTGACCAATATACGTTGCGATTCTACTATCCATCTTGGCTTGGTGTTTAGCAGATTTCCTGCACATCCGAATGTCTAACGACAGCCGTTCAGAAAGACACCACGACTCGCCATGTTTTTCCAAAAAGAGGTGCTTGTCCTTGTCTTAAGTTGGTTGTCAATGGGATTCCTTTTCTCCTCCTCTGGTAAACTAAAAGTCTGCGAACTTGAAAATGGCCCAGTCGAAATAGTTGATATTTACCCAAAAATGCTGGATCTTTCCATAGTTTTTCGTATGTCTACCAGGCCGGGTAGATGAAAAAAAACCACCCGGGATCCGATGCTCAGGTCGTATCCGACGACTGAATCCGACCCGCCTCAGTCCAACGCGCTTCACATGCAATGGCAGCATTTAGGGTGAAGCTATCGCCTGGAGCTAGGCGTTGGAGCTTGGGATTGAACTAAGAATGGGGATCAAAAAAAAAACGATTAGACATGGAACATCTAAAAGACATGGTCAGTTTATTGTTCAAATATTTTTCATTATTTTTCCATTAGAATGGTATATCATGTTCCATTAGATATTACTGGGAACTGAACTCTTTCTGACCTGGGCCATGTTTGATACAAGTTGGATACATGATAAGTAGCTTTCTGCAATGGTGGATACCCATGGTGAAAATTTCATGAGCCATTGGATGTTTGGGCCAGAGCGGCCTACATCTACTTCTGGGCATTCCACCTATGGCTTGGAAGGGTTTTTTTGGATATGTCAAAACATGTCAAAACTATTGCCACCCTTTAAAAAAACACGATTGAAATGGCCAATCTTCTGCGTGATTTTCGGTCCATCGGTTGCCCCAACTTTCTATATCCAGCTTTCACCACGAGCCAGGGAATCGGCCATGAAAAGCAGCATCTGTGCCTTGAAGGTTCCTCAACTCCAACTCCTCAGGTGCCGTGGCGCCGTGTGGAGGTTGGAAAAGGATCTTTGTTGCACCAACCACTTGGTGGCGAACTAGCCACGAATCGTAAGTGGGTTAGTGAAAACCCCAGTGATTTCAGTGGATTAACCCTACAAAAATCCCATTTATAACTCGGGTTATAACCCACTTACGATTCGTGGGATGAGCCACCAAGTAGCTTTCATCGAAATTCACATGTCTGGCAGGAAATCCAACTCAGAGATTGAAAACTCTGGAGCTTTGGAGAAAAAGGTGCCCTACCCTCTGGTAATTTAACATAGCTATGGAAAACCACTATTTTTAATGGGAAAATCCACTATAAATGGCCATTTTCAATAGCTATGTTAAATTACCAGAGGGTAAGCATTCAATTCTTGGGTTCTCAAAACCCTTACGTGGATATTATGATCAATGTGAGCCTTCCAACATGTCAGAGCAAGATTCGAATATCACTTTCCAATTCCTGGCCCGAGTCAAATTACTTAATATCGCATTCTGATCCATACACCAATATCGTTTGTCGTGATATGCCCAGTTTTGCCTTCAAAGTTGATGGTTCCATCAACTTTGCCGTAGCTGCAATGGCATCTGGACATCGATCCCCTATTGGAATGACGTTCCCTTGCAAGGCCCCCAACACTCCTTCAACAACACCATGGCCCATTGCCATTCGCCGGCTGCACTGCAGGCACTGATGGCTGAGTTAAACGTTACCTGGACGGCCCCCAAAGGATCCAAAGGTGCGAGTGCCCCTTGGGGCAACCCTCCCTGGAAGGTAAATATGTCATTCCAAAAGCCATCTACTTGATGGAAATCTTGCCTTTTGATGGGGGTTGCATTTATGTTGGGTTGATGTTAAGTTGTCCACCATCTTAGACGAGCAAAGATGAATTGGTTCAGAACATCCACTTTAAATCAGATATTCAAATTATTCCCACTGTTGCTGAGAAAATTATATTCTTTCTGCTTGAAATACAATTCCCGGGTGAGACAAAGATATACTGTCCGGTAATCAAACATGGCATACACCTCTTTTCCATGCCGTTGGTCCTATCCATCCACCTATTGCTGGAATAATCATGAATACCCTCTGGTAAACTAAGATAACTATGGAAAATGGACCATTTATAGTGGATTTTCCCATAAACAATGATGATTTTCCATAGCTATGTTAATTTACCAGAGGGTAATCTACATTTCTGTTGGCCAACTCTGTATGTTGAATCCCCAAATTTCAAAGTTTGCCACATCAACACCAACCAGACCATATCAGTTGCTGAAAATGTCCAATTGTTGTTGGCCATTCTCCCACACCAATCGGTCCCTTTCAGTTTTTTCTGAAACTCAACGTTTTTTGCTACCCTCTGGTAAACTAACAGTTTGCTATTGAAAATGGCCATTGATTTCGTGAGTTTTCCCATTAAAAATGGTGGATCTTTCCATAGTTTTTTGTATGTTTACCAGGCCGGGTATCATTACAATCGCTCAACGTTCCTTGCTTGTCATCATATCCCCATCTTTGTTGATGAAGTAGATATGCCCCATGGTTTTCACACAATGTTTGTTGCTTACTTCACTGTATTTCCCTGTAGCTAGTGGTTCTCCAGTTAACAACGGTTATGCATCCCATGAAAATATATCATGAATATACCAGTACTGTGTATATGTATATATATATATATATACATATATATATATATTAATACTAATATGAATAATCATATGTTATATAATAACAATTATTTCATATATTCTACATTATACATTATACATTATACAGTATATACTATATATGATATATGATCTGATATATGATATATTATATATTATATCATATGTTATATAGTATATTGTATTATATTACATTATATCATATCATATTATATCATATGTCATTAATGTTCATCTCCAAGGCACCAGGTTCGCCTCCCTCGGCACCAGCTCCAAGGCCTTCCTCCAAGGCTCAGCTGCGGTGCTACAGGCGCAGATGCTGGCGTTGTAGCTGATGACGTTGGGCTCCACCTGGACCTGACCGAAACCGCAAAAAAATGAGGTACACCTGGCTATGGGTAGATTGAATCACGAATACATAAATCAACAACAAGACATGTGCTGGGTGGAATGGGAAGAGTTTGGAAACATTACCCCTGTTGGGTAGAATGATCAAATACCCTCTGGTAATTT
>Ga0126342_10021210_pt1 | contig 10850 bp, 12 predicted proteins | sample Cyp1metagenome_FD_92528 | JGI IMG/M metagenome (GOLD analysis project Ga0126342, IMG submission 92528) | Coral microbial communities from Lord Howe Island, Old Settlement Bay, Australia - Cyphastrea 1 metagenome | ecosystem: Host-associated > Invertebrates > Cnidaria > Coral ... | reverse complement strand
TTTCACGCAAGCGCATGTCTGTTGCTTACACAAAAAAGGAGCGCACGACAATCCTGAAAACTATCGTCCAATCTCCCTGCTCAATACTTGCTATAAGGTTTTCGCTGGAGTTATTCAAGTTCGTCTCGCGTCTATCCTAGAAAATTACATCGGGGACACACAATATGGTTTTCGCTCTAAACGATCAACTGCTTTCTATGAGCCATTTTCCACATCCATGTTGCACTTTACCATTCTAAAGCGGACATGAACTTGGTGTTTCAGGGCTCAGCTTAAGTGACGGGTTAAGCTAAGGGGAAAATGCATGAAAACGGGTTAAGCTAAGGCTGCTTGGGGGTTTAATCAGCACCATTAACCCTTGTACTGGTTGGTGGTTTGGAACATGAATTTTATTTTTCCATAATATATGGGATAATCCTTCCCATTGACTTTCATATTTTTCAGAGGGGTAGGGCTCAACCACCAACCAGTTATGATATCCGGACATCAAAGCTGGCAATGGACAATCCACCATGGCGGTTTCCCTAATGACCTGGATGTAGCCGATGCTACAAGCCATTTATATCGATTTATCAAGTGGATAAACCATACTTCTATGATTTCTATGGCTTCTTTACTCCAACAAAACGCAGTTGGAGGATGCAACCCCGTTCGGAGGATGGTTTTTCACATGGTCGTTTTTGCCCATTTTCCACAGCAAACGGTGAGTTTAGAGGCTAACTTTTCCCACATCATGATGTGTGTTGGTGAAATTTTTATCATAAGATATAAAAAAAACGTCAGGATGATTATAAGATCTTATAAGATTATATCATACATACTATTATACATCCCTACATATCATATGATATATACCATAATATGATATATATCATGATATACATCCCTTGTAGATCTTATACATCCCTACATATCATACTATCATATGCTAAGCACCTGAAAGTCCCATGAAAGTCCCATGATTTTCGCTACCGTGAGGTGGACTCACTCTGCGATCTGCTGCTGCGCCGCTTTCCCGAGCGATTCCAGCTTCTGGAGCAGCGACAGGGGCCCGGCCAGAGGCCGTTGTGGCGGGAGATCTTTGATTGGGATGGTGTTGAACAGACAATTCTGGTGTGAACCTGGAAATACTTAGGGATTTAACATATTTTAATTGCACAAAATGGAGAGATAATCTAGAAGTATCTGGAAAACGTTGGACGAACTAGGTGGTTTTATGGGTATTTCATGTATTTATCATAACCCAGCAGGGGCACTTGGGTTTGCTCAATCCTTTATTTGTTTTGCTACAAGTTGGGATATGTTGCCCTAATTGGCTAAACATCTACTTTATATCCATGGATAGGCAAGATTGGCAATGTTTAGGAGTTGCTTGGTCCCAAATTGGAGGCAATTTTGGTAGTTCTTTGGCCAATTGTGTGAAATCTTTTCACTTTTACAACTGAATTGGCATGCAAAGCAAGACACCGAGTCGCTTTTGTTTTGTCTACTTTACCTTAGCTGCCTTAGCTCAAGGGAACAGTCTGGGGATGAAACAACGACAAAGAAAATCAATGCGAACATACTGTAGCCAGCAAGAATATAGAAAGAACATGAAAGAACCACAAATGACGGGAGACCAACACAATACTAACATATACTAAGCAACAAAAATACAAAAGTCACCATTTTTTTCACTGCCAGAAAGGGATTTCAACAAGAATTGCTGAAGCCTCAAAGGTGGGCTGGATCCATTTCTGGGACAAATGGCGTTTCTCAAACTCACGGATGACATCCCTGATGTTATTTGGCTTACATTAATTATAGTCATATCCTGAAAACTAAGATGGAACTCCAAACATCGGGTTTGTAGAATGTTTCTTGCCAGAATTGAACAAGGACATGATTTCTATACATGGAACTTCCATGTCATCAACAAAAAACAATAAACATCTCATCACAGGCCATCCATAAATTCCTACCAAACTTATATCATTCATATATCATGTATTTACTGATGAAATGATTTCTCAGGATCTGAATTTTCACATCACATATGATGCATGTAATGTGCTTCAAACATTTTAACACAATTTCATAAACCATCCCCCAGTCATCACCATAAATTTATGGGTGGTATACATATATATATATAATCCATTCCCATTTTTATGGGTTGACAGGATCCTGGCCACGAACTTCGGGCGCCCAAGCAGTCGCCAGGACCCATGACAACATTTTCCAGGCCATATCCCATCTTAGATGTTGCCAAGTCATATACATATCAATCATATGACCGTCTAATCTAAACTGGTTGGTGGTTTGGAACATTTTGTATTTTTCCATATTTTTCCATATATTGGGAATAATAATCCCAACTGACTTTCATATTTTTCAGAGGGGTAGGTCAACCACCAAGCAGTAATAATCTAAATCTAATCTTTGATGGTATCCCATAATATCACTTCAACTTCGATACAGTTCCCGTGCTGTTTAAATCCCATAGTATCCCGTGCGAAAGCATACTGTGATGGACCTGGCCCACAATCTCAACAGATCTCACCGGTGGAAGTAGTAGGCGAAACAGATCTCAGTCGATTTCCTTGGGAAAACCCATGAAAAATGAAGCGAAAAAAACTCGGAAAATATCACGAAGTATGGGAAAATCATGGGACATCCACAGTGGAGGTTGCTGGGAAAAAAGAAAATCATCAAAGTCAATTTCAAAATGTGTTTTTCTTTCCAGCTTGCCATGTGACTTTTCGTTTGAGATAGCTTTGTCTTACAGATTCTTACAGGACAAAGCGTCTCTACCATCCTACATAGACCTTGGTACATCGAGCTAAACGCCTGTAGTTTTTAATCAGCGAGCCAGTTCCATCGACATGGATAAATGGAGGCTAGGTACTTATATGGTTGGAGATATACCCAAAATATCCCAAAACTAGATATTAGTAGTTATTAGTACCACATTTCCACACACATTTCCACATTAGACTGATATCTACCATCTAGTACTCAAATGTGGGCTAGGAAATCCCCGAACGAAAAATGGAGGTTTCAATTTATCATCGAAGTAAGTGGTGGATTTTCCAGCAAGCCACATGACTCATTCTCGGAGGGTACGCTGGTTATTCTTGGCAAACATATAAACCAACCATCCTGGTGATAGATCAAGGTCAACTCATCCTAGTCAAGTGACCGACTTGGTGATTGCGACAGATATGGTAGGTTAAGTGACGGTAGACACGTTGAGACGGAATTTTCCTGATCTGAAACGATCCAGTTGTGTAAGTTGTATACATATCCCCTCCCCAACCGACTGGATAGGTAGAAACTAATCCTTGAGTTGTTTGCTTGAAATGGACAATAATCATAACCAGCAAAAGATTAATTTGTCCTGGAATACCAAAGATTGACAATGTTGCTAAAGATGTTTTTGTTCTCAATTTGTTTCTCCTGATTTAAGGAGGCGTAATGAAGCCGAGTGGCAACGAGAACACTTCGGATGCTGTTTGGGTAGATCGCATCCATGCATTTAGTTTTTCACATACATTCATTATGTTCTGTTTGAATGTTCAATTAGGTGCATACAGTTTTTTTTAACATATGGGTTTATCATGGTTTATCATTGTTAATGTAATGTGGCTCTTCACATTCTGATTAAGAAGAAACTCCATTTAGGAATTGCCAGAATTTCCGAACTTTTTATTCACAATTGACTGGTTGGTGGTTTGGAACATTTTTTTATTTTTCAATAATATATGGGATAATCCTTCCCATTGACCAATATGGACATGTTCAATAGCTATGTAACAGTCACTACCAGAGGGTATATTACATCCCAGTTTTTGTTTAACCCTCTGGTAATTTAACATAGCTATTGAAAATGGCCATTTATAGTGGATTTTCCCATGAAAAATGGTGATTTTCAATAGCTATGTTAAATTACCAGAGGGTAACCCCTATGAATTACCCATTTTTAATCCCTATGAACGACGAGGAGCTGCTGCTGTTTCAGGGCGATCTGCTCTCTGGGGAGATTGATCTGACTCTTCAGTGACCTTAGGGGAGACCTTAGGGAAACCGGGGAGGTGAGTTGTGATTGCAGAGCGAACTAATGGACCGAAAGGTGGTTGAGGCTCTGAGTCTTTCTTTCTTTCTTTCTTTCTTTCTCTCTGTCTCTCTCTCTCTCTCTTTGTCTCTCTGTCTCTCCTTCTCTCTGTGTGTGTGTCTCACTCTCTCTCTCCCCCAACCTATCTATTTCTCCATTTATCTATCTAGCTACCTATCCATCTATCTGTCTATCTATCTGACCATCTGTCTATCTATCTATCTGTCTATCTAACTATCTATCTGTCTATCTATCTGTCTATCTGTCTATCTATCTGTCTATCTCTTTCCATTATTTGTCAATTGATCAATTGATCTATTGATCTATTGACATTGATCTATTGATCTATTGATCTATTGATCTATTGATCTATTGATCTATCTATCTATCTAACTAACTAACAAACTAACAAACAAACAAACAAACAAACTAACTAACTTTAACTAACTATAACTAACTATAACAAACTATAACAAACTGTAACTAACTATAACCAACTCTAACTAACTCGATCTAACTCTAACTAACTCTAACTAACTCTACGTAACTCGAACAAACTGGAACAAACTGTAACTAACTCTAACTAACTCTAACTAACTCTAACTAACTGTAACTAACTCTAACTAACTCTAAGTAACTCTAACTAACTAACTAACGAACGAACTAACGAACTAACTAACAAACTAAATAACAAACCAACTAACCAACCAACTAACTAACGAACTAACTAACTAAGTATCTATCTCTCTCTCTGTCTTTCTGTCTATCAAGCTTTCTATCAAACTGTCTATGTATCTATCTATGTATCTATCTATTATCTATCTGGCTATCTATCTATCTATCTATCTACCTGTCTATCTGTCTATCTACCTGACTGGACAACCTATCTATGTATCTATCTTTCTATATTCCTATCTTCCTATCTTTCTGTCTTCCTATCTATCTATCTATCTATCTGTCTATCTATCTATCTAGCTAGCTATCTATCTAGCTATCTATCTAGCTAGCTATCTATCTATCTATCTGACTATCTGTCTATCTGACTAGCTGACTATCGAATCTATCAATCTGTCTATCTGTCGATCTCTTTCTGTTTGTCTATTCTATCTATCCATCTATCTACCTACCTAGACTTCCATCAGAAGTGGAAGTTGACATGTCCGAAACGAAGAAATTCTGCGAGAATTCCTCCATGTTTGAACTTGACAACTTCAAAAACGAAGCAAATCACTGCGAGACTTCCTTCAAAAACGAACAGTTTCGTGCAGAACTGACGGCCTCGTATCAATGCGTTGTGCGATTTTGTGAGACCGGGTCATACGAAGCGCACCTGTGGCAGGTCATGTGACTGTTTTTTAATGTTTTTGTTGGATATTCTGGTTGGTGGTTTGGAACATGAATTTTATTTTTCCATATGTTTCCATAATGTATGGAATGTCATCATCCCAACTGACGAAGTCCATCATTTTTCAGAGGTGCAGGGCTCAACCACCAACCAGTTTTGGGTGATAGGGAAATCTTCAGTAACAAACACCTTTTTATTGGATTTCAGTCGGAAAATATGTCACCGCTCATCCCATTCACTGGGCAAACCTTGAGTCGTCAACGGCGGGTATCAAACATAGAGTCCACACCGGGCAGAGGCCAAAGATAAGGTGAAATGTCAGAAGAAGGGGGGCCTGCAATGTGGATTTTCTAAGATTTTTAGAGAGTTGAATGGGATTTAATGGGCTTTATATGGTTTTATTGGTTTTGATAGCATTTAATGGGATATCATATGACAATTCTTATAGTATTTCTGGTGGTTACTGGTGGTTTCAACGTGTTTGGACAATTTTTTGTGACCGATCCCGGCTGATTGCAGGAATAAACGTCACATCAGTTACCCGGCCTGGTAAACATGCGAAAAAACGATGGAAAGATCCACCATGTTCTAGCTGGGTAAATCCACTATTTCTATCTATTTCGACTGGGCCATGTTCAATAACTATATAACAGTCATTACCAGAGGGTATATAAACACTATAAACACAACCTCGGGGGTTTCCGAGGTTTGGTACCCCCCCATTTTTCTCAAGTCATTGGACCAAGTTGGGGTGTCATGGTGAAGAAAGGGAGCCATTAAAGGGACAGCTCCACAAGGATTACCCGGCCTGGTAAACATACAAAAAGCTATTGAAAATGGCCATTTTTAGTTGATTTACCCATTAAAAATGGTGATTTTCCATAGCTATGTTAGTTTACCAGAGGGTAATGTAGAATGTCCCTTCAACATCCCACAGAAACTCAACTTTTTGCTGGTCACCCGGTCACCATTTAAGTCTTGTTGGGATCCCCATTGGGTGGATCTTGGTACATGTCGTTTCTCTCTTTTCGGTGCTTGATCAGGTTTGATCATGTTTGATCATTTTCTTGGTGAGTCGCTAATCACAGTTCCCGAAAGTGATTAATAAGTGGTTTGTAAGCGGTTAGATGGCTAGTAAATGGGTTATCACTGGGATATACCACACCTACGAGAATCTCCTTGCTGTTTGGATTAAGAAAAACGGGTACCGCCGAAATAGATGGCCGAGAACTAAAACTGCTGTGGAAATCCCGACATTTGGACACCCCACAAACATCATAGTGTTATATATTGTTGGCTATATATGGTTATATAATTATACATATGTAATGTATATACATCCCAGTATACGCCCATAGAATCGATTAATAAAGTTTGTTCTTTTTTTAACAGCCATTCAACCCTTCAATAGGTGGTTATGTGATATTCCATTCTATCCCATGAAATATCCCCATAATCTCCCAATTTTTCGTTGGTTACTTGGTGGTTTATCCAACAAATCACAAGTAAGTTTCTTCACCCCAGTTGTAAGTGGATTGGATCTACTTATCCCACTAACATCCACAAAAAGAGATATAACCTACCCTCCGGTCATTTTCACATGGCAATGGGAAATCCCCGAAGAAAACACGGCAGTTTTTTCCGAAACTCATCGAACCGCGCCAGAGGTATTTGTTGCCTCTGCACCCAGAGGCTGTAGCGATGGTGAAGACTTTGAAGCTGGGAGCCCCAAGACACAACGAAAAACTTTTTTTTGGAAGTTTTTGAGGAAAGGTCGCCTGACTGGTCGACTGGATTTCTGAAGACTGAGTTGGGGATGGGTCAAGCTACCTATGAAATTACCCTATGACCGGGGGTTTAATAAGCACATCCAGCTGCTGACGAGCTATGACTTAGGATACCATCCGGGTCCATCCGGGTTTTGACTCGGAGTTGGGAAAGTTGATTTATGATCTGGTGGTTAAAAACATGTTTTTATTTTCCATTTCATATATGGGATAATCCTTCCCATTGGCGAACTCCATCATTTTTCAAGATGGTTATTGCACCAACCAGTGATCAGTGGACACTTCTTGTAAAATGCTTTCGGAGGAATGGTGCAGTGGGATGGGTCAGTAATGTTGACTCTTACTAATACAACAATATAATAGCATACTATTTTTTTTTTACATATGTTTAATCTAGATTTTTAATATGATAATCAATTAATGAAACTATATTATATAAACATATAAGTTGTTGGTATTACTTATAACTTATATACCTTCCCATTATCATAATCATACTCATAATAATCAACCCCCCTTAATATCAAACACCCCCTACATGGTCCTAGATATGTGTAAACTCCCTACTAAACCATGGTTTCTGTGGGGGTTAATATTAGGGGGATGTGATAATTATAGCATCTCTGATAATTATTATTAATATTCATTAGTGATTATGATCTTTTCTTTTATTATGTTATGATATATTGTACTGTAGTATGTTATAATTGTAATTTTGATAATAGTAATACCATCACAATTATAATGACAATGATAGCAATGAGTGATATACTATCATTAAGGAATTATTACTGTACTACTTTGATAATTGTGCGGTATGATCATGATAATTATAGGAATATAATATGGCACCCCCCAAAGATAGAATCATTGTTTTTTCTGGATGTTGTGGATTACATGTACTGAAAAGATGTCCAGATTTCTGACTTTTCGGCATCTATTTGGGGGTTGCTAGAATACAATCGTGATTAATACTGTGCATGGAAGAAATCCTGCACCAGTTGGTGCAGTGCATATTTTATCTCATTCTATCTCATTATTAGGTTTCACACTTCCACATAGTTGCCAACTGGTGCACTAGTCCTCCTACTACTACTACTGCTATTACTACTACTACTACTACTACTACTAGTACTACTACTACTAGTACTAGTAGTAGTAGTAGTAGTACTAGTACTAGTACTAGTACTAGTACTAGTACTAGTACTAGTACTAGTACTAGTACCCTACTGCTACAACAACAACGGCCTTTGCTCATTTATTTACAGTACCCTCTGGCAAATTCACATAGACCCTTAAAATAAACCATTTGTGGCGGAAACTCATCTTCCAATCCCTATCTGACGTCAAAAACTGTTGTTTTACTGGGGGGTTTTTCCCATTGATTTCAGGAGATTTCTATGGAGATTTCCTACCCTCTGGTAATTTAACGTAGCTGCTATTGCAAATGGCCATTTATAGTGAGTTTTCCCATTAAAAATGGTGAATTTCCATAGTTATGTTAGTTTACCAGAGGGTAAGTCCTGGGGTACCAGTTACCACCCCCAAGGCTTCATCCATTTCATCCATTGTTTCTTTGAGATTTTCCATGAAAACCATCCAGCTATGACAGGCGTTGGGCGTTTCGCTGCCGCCTCCATCAGCCAGGGGAAGGCGCCTTTTGGGATCCAAAAAAGTCGATGGCCAGCCAGCCGCAGTGTGTCAAAACCTTGTACCCCTGGTGAACATCAAAATAGCTGGGATTTATGGATGTTCATTCCCCTAAAAATGGTATTAATAGGTATTGATCCATACCCAAATCATCATACATCACTATTTTTTTTGAGGTAAATCGCAATGTTTATCATCTATGGACCATGAACAATATCCATAGCTATGAATAACCAGAGGGGATTTTGGCAAAAAGTTGATGGGATTTGATGTCTTCAAAGATTTGACGCTGGTTTCATTGCTTTTTCTTTACCCTCTGGTAAACTAACATAGCTGTAGAAAATGGCAATTTTCAATGGGTAAATACACTATTTTTGTGGCCATTTTCAATAGCTATGTTAAATTACTGGAGGGTAAATTATTTTTGTTGGGATCTTTTGTTGGGATTTCATGGATCTTGTGCGATGTATATCAAAACTAAAAATTGAACTCTTCCAAGAATGGCTTCAGACTTTTGGAATGCGATGGAGTTGTTTAGACAAAGATTTTCCTGGTGAACATGGTTTTTTCTAGGTTCACATGTCCAACCCAAAGGCTATTTTGTTTTTTTTTTGAGATGTGAACTACAGGATACCGGGGCTTTAACTCACCGAGGCTTAGTCGGGTTGTGTGATTTTTATAGGTACGCATATATATATACATATATATATATATATATACATACATATATATATATACCTATATATATATATACATACATATATATATACATACATACATATATATATATGTGTACATGTAGCAATCTCAAACGGATAGAAACGGTTCAATTGCTATCAACATTCCGATATTTATTGAACGGTTTCCATTTGTTTGGAGGTTACTATATAGACATATATTGATATACACATGGATTCATAGATGTAATTGCGCAAATTGGCATCCCATGTTGCGGTGGTCACTTACAAAGTCAATTGACCAAGGCTTGAAGAATTTTAGTCGGCCAAGGCTGTAGGTGTGAGTTTGCCTCCAAGGGTGTCTGAAAATAGGGAATCCGCATAGAAATTGATTGTCATATTGATATGTACATATATATATATTCATATATATATATGTATGTATGTATGTAATGTATGTATGTATGTATGTAATGTAATGTAATGTAATGTAATGTAATGAAATGTAATGTAATGTAATGTAATGTAATGTAATGTATGTATGTATGTATGTATTAATGTATGTAATGTATGTATGTAATGTAATGTAATGTAATGTAAATGTAATGTAATGTAATGTAATGTAATGTAATGTATGTATATACATATATATACACACGTATATATATATATATATATCAAATACATGTTTATCAATCACTGAAATTTGGAGTAATCTTGCGAGGATGAAATTCATGGCGGACACCATTCTCCCAATTTTCGCCACAAAAACATAGCCCCACAGGGCTGGAAGCATCCCAGGGTTTCATCCCATTTCGCGGCCAAAGGGTGCTTTGGATGGACGCTGCTGGTGGTTTTCTTTCTTCAGCAGCAGGGGTTTTTGCCTGGCACCTCAGGCCGATTCTCAGGTTCGGAGAGTGAAATCTCAGGGTTTTTTCGCATGCGATTTTTTCCTTGATCCCTTGAAATACACGCGGAAAAATCTCATGGATACCTTTGAAATGTTGCGATATGTTGCGATATGGCCTTCTACAATGATGATGATCACATTTCAGAATTATTGGCAGGTTTTGTAATATTGCAATCTATTGCAATATTCTATAAACTTTTATGTTGAGAAAATATTGTTTTTGTTTTTTTATTTTTTTTTATTTTTTTTGTTTTTTTTGGTTCTTGGATTAATCTGGATTAATCCACGGCAAATTCAACATTTTATGAGGATATGTCTAACACTTTTTTTTAATATGAGAAGGCCTGCATGTGAGCTCTAAATCACGCATTTTTGCGCGCCCACAACA
>Ga0126342_10021209_pt1 | contig 10851 bp, 9 predicted proteins | sample Cyp1metagenome_FD_92528 | JGI IMG/M metagenome (GOLD analysis project Ga0126342, IMG submission 92528) | Coral microbial communities from Lord Howe Island, Old Settlement Bay, Australia - Cyphastrea 1 metagenome | ecosystem: Host-associated > Invertebrates > Cnidaria > Coral ... | reverse complement strand
TTAAAACAAGATAGACATCCATTAAAGATCCATTAAAACAAGATAGACATCCATTAAAGATCCATTAAAACAAGATAGACATCCATTAAAGATCCATTAAAACAAGATAGACATCCATTAAAGTTCCATTAAAACAAGATAGACATCCATTAAAGTTCCATTAAAACATCCACCTTTTTTGGCGCCGGGACCACGAGGTGGCCCTTTGTGGTGTGGCTGCGGGTGGAGGTTTGGCGACCACCGAAAATTTCATGTACATCTTCAGCTCCTCGGCGCGGTATAGCGAGGTTCCAAGGTGCCTTAAAGAAACAGGTGAAAAAGGGGGATGGTGATAGGATGTGATAGGCATTGATAGGTATTCAAACATGGTAACATATATATTGAAAGTATCGAGGTAGTATAAACACTCATAATTACTTTTTGGGCCAAACTGACCCAAAACTGTGGCTAAAGGGATGGTAAAACCACCGGCAGAAGGGCCGGCGCAACTCAAGAAACCCGATTTCTTTGGTTTTGTGGCCGGCAAACTTAGCGGCAGAACCTTTGGTTAACTTTGTGGGAACTAAAAGCCATGGCATTTGTGCTGGCAAGTCGTATGGCAGAGCATCCGAAGCAGTGATGGACAAGCAAAATTAGGGGCAAATGTGCCGGCAAGAGGCCCGGCAAAGCGCGCGAACTAGCTCTGGCCAAGCCAAATATACGGACATGTTCAATGGCAAATGTGTTCAATGCAAAAGTCAATGAAAGTTGGTACATGCTGGCACGTTTCAATGTGGAAAAGCTGAACAACGAAAATCAATATTGCATGCTACTGCACCAGGGAAGCCATCTTATGAGCGATTTTTTCCATAGGCTGACTTGGACAATGTCCGGGCAACTACAAAAAGCGCCTCTTTGATTGCCGCAACCTTGGCAGACGCCTGGCAAGAACCTGGCACAATCTTAGCAATAAATTGAAGGGGGGAGCCGGGAGCAGGAACCTTGTTGGCGGAAACCCGGCGACCTAGTGAATGCCTGGAACCCAGCGGAACCTAGCGGAACCCGGCGGAGCGGCGGAACCCAGCGGAGCCCGGCGGAACCCAGCGGAACCCGGCGGAACCCGGCAGGACCCGGCGGAACCCGGCGGAACTCGGCGGAACCCGGCGGAAACCTGGCGGAAACCTGGCGGAAACCTGGCGGAACCCGGCAGAGAAAAAATAAGTTGAAGGGGGGGGTGGTGGAGAGTATAAACCATGCCAAAAGTTATACTCCCAACCACCCCCCCCTTCAACTTACTTTTTTTTCCGCCGGGTTCCGCCAGGTTTCCGCCAGGTTTCCGCCAGGTTTCCGCCGGGTTCCGCCGGGTTCCGCCGGGTTCCGCCAGGTTTCGCCAGGTTTTGGTAGGTTCCCGGCGGGTTTCCGCCAGCCTCGGGCTTCTGCAAGGTTAGCGCGAAAGCCGTCAGGTTTGCGTCAAGTTCTTATTCCCAGGTTTCTGCCAAGCCCCCGCCGTCTCCAACGCAAGACCCGTCACAACTAGTCACAATTTAAGCGCTCTTTTTCCAAAACAATTTTCAGCTGAGTTGTCAGCTCAGCACTGCTTGCCTGGGGGGCAGTGGCTGCTTGAGCAGCTTTGCTGTGAAATCAAGGTCCACGCAACCAACTTGTCCAGTCCAATGCGCGGCGCTGGACGCTGGAGACCTTTAACCGTCAGGCTGGCAGGCGCTAAGAGCGACAATGAAAACCCGGTGTGCACCTGGTGTCCGGCAGTGAACTAGTAATGCCAGGCGCAACCCAACTTAACTTGGAAGCATATAATGATAAATATTTTATGTTGGTGCCAGGTTGTGCCTTTTGAGGCAACATTTCTACGCGGTTTGCTGCTCTTTTTTGCCTCGCATTTTTGCTAACTTGACCGGCATGTTGCCACCTAGTTTGCCGGGGGTTCGGCCAGCTGCTTGGCCAGGGCCGAAACCACGATTTTCATCTTGTTTCTGGGGAGTGTTTATACTCCCAGGCTTATTCCAACATATATATATATAATTAATTATATATAATTATATACACTGTGTATAATTAATTATAATTACATACATATGTAATATATAATTATATATATATATATATATATCCCCAAAAGACGGCTTTGCGGTTTGGAACATGTTTGAATACTCATTATTGGGAGTTCTAGCATGTTCTAGCATGAAAAGGTTGAACGACCATCCCATGTGCAACAAATTTGACCATAGCACATCCGGACATATTGGAAAATTTGGAAGCGCCCGCCTTTCTGCGCGCGAGGCCGAGAAAGCATCGACAAAGCCTTTCAGGAGGCAGTTGCAGCATGTTGCAGCAGGGTTCATCAGCTGCATACCTCATGATTCAGACATTGAGAAGATTTTGACAACACTTGACTGCGGAAGCAGGAAACCCGACACCCTACTTCTTCACTTCTTTGGTCAATTGGTCAGTTGAACCGATGGGACGTGGGGAGATCCCAGTTGCTGCCCATTGGGACGCCAGGGCGACTTGGAATCGGCTTACGGTCGAATTGCAGCTTCTTTTGCGCATATGGTTTGGACAGGCAGGGCCTGTGGGCAGCTGGGGATACTGGTCGTCCTGACAAAAAAGAAGGACCGGAGCGATGGTATTCCAACCGCAGCATGACAATCTGAAGTGCAATCTATTGAAATGCATTGTAAGATATTGTCACTAACATCAACTAACTATGTAGATTCCGTATCAAAAACATTGAAATTCAACAATTTTGTCTGTCAGTTCACTGTGATGTTGCTTTCAGCAGTGCCTGAGATGAAATCCGATATAATATCGGAATATCATATAATATCCCATTTTTGCCGATCTACCATGGTTTACTTACATTTATCCACCAAAAATACCTGGATTTGGGTAGAAAATGGTAGAAATAGCGGTGAACTCCTGCAGGGTACGCGGCGTGCGGCCTAGCGAAGTGGCAGTTCTTGCCTGAGGGCGATCCCGCGCGCCCCAGAAGTCGTGCCTGGTAGCGAAGTTCATGTGGGTATGGATCAATACCTATTAATACAATTTTTAGGGGGATGAACATCCATTTTTGGGGTTCACTAGGTACCAGGGTTTTGACCCATCCCCAAATGATACATCCTGATAATTACCCTCTGGTAAACATTTACATAACTATATGGAAAGATCCACCATTTTCACTGGGTAAATCCACTATTTCTATGGTCATGTTCAATAGCTAATTATGTTATTTTACCGGAGGGTACATCCTGATACACCGTCTCCGAAATAACATGGTCAATCACCATGTTTATGAATGGTCAATGACAATCCATCCCCACATGGTAGGCTTATGATTTATGGTTTATATATGTTTATATTGAGTTTCCCACATTAGCCCCGAACATTGGGTTTTCCATGGTTTTCCCCATTCAGAACGTCTAGAAATTTCGATGATTTTAAGGGTCCGAGAATCTGGGGTGCCCATGGTGCCCTATTGGATGGGGGAAGATGTGAATGTCGAAACCATCACTGTCTGCAAAAAATGGATCTTGGAACAGGTTATTCCAACAGAACCAACGGTTTGGGGGAAAAATTGGATGCTTCTTCTAGACAGAACGGGAATGCTTGCAAGGCACTTTCCATTCTTTCCAGAACAGTTTTGGTCTGGGTTTGTATGCAAGAATCGCTCAATGCCGGAGGAGACTCATCATTCTTTCCATTTAAGACCATTGAATAACAAGAACTTGAAATGGCTTCAATATAACATGGGGTCTCATGTTTGGAGAAAGCCATTTGAGGAGTGCAGTACCTACTGCCTCCCATCTTTTTGCATGGCCTCTACAACTGGTGCTCAACCTTGCAGCGCTGTGAAGCCTATGAGGAGGTGTACCAGGCAGCTGACGAATCATGTTCAACCCAAGCCAAATTGGGTAAACGGTCCCCGGAATATCCAGTTTAATGATGTTTTTCATGTGCAAAGTCATGATCATCCGTTTGATTTTTGGGTAAAAGCCATATCAAGCGGCTTTGGATTCGATGGTTTTCCGGGCAAAGAGCTTTTGTGAACTCACATTTTCCAGTGTCTCTAGATGTCTCTAGTCACTTCAGTGGCCAGGGGCAAGTGTACAAGAGTGATGGTTGCTACCTTCCCCCGACGTGGCGCATGGTTTTCAAGGCTGCGCACACAGCATCTTGCCATATAAATTCTTCCCCTTGAGTTGCCGGTCTCACTGCGTTGAAACGAGAGCCAGGCCTGATATCGAGCCATGTCCAATCACAACAAAGACTTGTAGGAATTGTGGTTATCAACTTGAGCATGATCAGATTGTCATAGATTGTAACTGCAGAGATGGGTTGCTTGAGTAGCCTTTTTCATCCTTTATGAGCCTTTTATGATATAAACGACTGAGGTCGTAATGCTCTTGAGCTTTTATTGGTGGCATGCAGAATTTTCCGAGATCGCTGGTGATGAGGAGGACACAGACCTCAGCTGATGCTGTGCGGTATCATAGCATGGCAGATGTCAAAAGTGGGGGCGTCCTAATATTGGCCTGGACCAAAATTAATCTAACATCATAGGTAATCACCAGATACCACCAGTCATGGTCCATCAAATTATAAAAACCATGGTATTTTAGGAGCGGAGAAATTCGCGATCTTGGTGCATGTTCCACTTTTTGTTGGACGCAAGATTTATGTTGCCAAATGATGCCTTTTTTTTGTTGGTCTTCCCAGCGAATCACAGGACATGGATGAAACCATCGCCGCGCAGGTGCGGCCAACCCCTCCAAGCTGGATCTGAAACCTGCCGGATCCCAACTTGGTCAATTTTGAGGAGTCAACTGTTCTTTTGGTCACAATATAAACCTGGATTTTCGAGCTGAGATCGGATGGGTCCTACTGAGGGTTTATATGGGTTTATATACTCAGATTACTACATGTTACTACATGTTACTACGGTTTCGCTCTAAAACTGAAGCTGTCGCCTCGTTGGGGCTGCCAGGCGTGATGTGTCACCTCACCAAGCTTCCCGTCAGTGAGCTGGTGGGGCCCTCATTTTGTGGACCGTTTTCGCCCATGGCCAGTTTCGGTTTCCTCAGTTTCCACGTTGGATTCAAAATGATTCAAAGACAGGCTGGGAATTGTTGGGATGCGTGTCAAGTCCCACCATTTCTTTTGCCTTTTTCAAAGTCCAGTTTCCATGATGCCAGCCGCGATATGGTTGATTATTGTTTATCTCTGACTATGATCTCAGTTCGCCCCCTATCCCAAGTATTGGCAGCGGGAGTTGGCCAGGGTATGAGTCAACATCTCAGAGCCAGGGGAGGTATTAAAATGATTTAACATGTATTAAACACATATAGATTATTATAGACTATTATAGATTATTATAGATTATTATAGATTATTATAGATTATTATAGATTATTATAGATTATTATAGATTATTATAGATTAAACATCTATTGGTAGAACGATGTTGACTGATGTTGAACATCAATGTTCCGAATTCTTGGTGCGATTCCCACAGGCTTTGCGACTGACTGGGAGCAGACCCACCTGACGGAAACACCGCAATGGGTGGATGCAGAAAAAGTGAGAGCCAGGGCCGGTTGGAAGACCTTTAAAAATGGCTGGGGACCATGGAAATGACATGGAAATGGTTTCAATAATTATACTTGAACAACTATGGATGGAGAATGGATTTTGGTTTACACACATTTATAATAGTTTGTGTATCTACGTGATACATTGGATCATCTTGGAATGTATGATCAGTCTTTATCATCATATCAATTAGGAACATGCGATATCATTAGACCCTTAGTAAGCCTTAGTATTTGATGCGCACTTTCAGGGAGACAACATGTGCACCAGCGCCTGTTTTTGAGAAACGACATCCTGCCAAGGGGACGATGCCCGGCAGTATGCCATCGCAGGTGCCATGGTGACAGCGGAACATGGGCTGGACATTGGGGGTATATCACCATTATCACCAAGTAATGGCCTTTTGAATTGGGAAAATACCAGAAACTGATTGATTCTGATTGATTCTGATTGATTCTGATTGATTCTGATTGATCAGGAATATTTGACGGACATTTGGGGTTCAGAAATTTGAGACAACATGAGACAACCCAACTTGGTAATCGATGGTGGTTACGTTGGACATTGAAGGACCAACAAGCACATGGGCATGACCAAGAATTCCAGCACATGAGCATGATTGGGCATGACTCAGAATTCCAAGACTCCGCAACGCACGGTTTTTACTCTTCAACAGAAATCGCCATTCCCAAAAGTGGCGACACAAGAATTTGACGGAACATATTTGTTTGGCAGTCAATGCGTTTGCATTTTTCTGACATACTCTGTCTAGCAAGAACCACCCCACTCTGCCAATCAGATTTCCCTTTAAAGACTTTAAAAGCCCTCAATGTTGTAGCTCTATTCATGCGGACTTGTTGAAAGGAGAACATATTAAGGACATAGATGCATTGATGTGCTTGCATCCACATGCGACAAACATCTACAAACTGAAAGCCTCGGCTGTTTTCTGTTTCAGGCTTTGCAACGACATGATACGACTGGGTTTGAGATACCTGGATCATCCTGGATCGTAGATTTGGTTATGTCCTGATAAATCCCATTCATTATATCCGTTCATACCAATGTTATCCAATGTTATATTATGCTATATTATAACATGATATATGTGAACATATGTGAACATTTGAAAAACTACAACTTTTTAGTTCGCTCTGACTTTGTGCTCCAGTTTGGTCCACGATTGTCAGGTGCAATATGCGGCGATGCCATCAGGCCTGCCGCTCGAAAGAACAGGATGAAGGGATTAAAAACATTGCAATTTGGGAACTTTGACTTTTTGTTTGAGAATGGAGTTGCAGTCTGTATAGAAAGACGATTAGTATATAGTCTTCCAAATGAGCTCTCCGAACTATCTGCACTAGTTCGAGTAGTTAGTTATAGCTGGATCTACAGTGGGTAGAGGCTTCTCATGGTACCGCAAGAGCAGCTGAGGCCTACATAGATGTCCCGAATTACTGCCACTTTCAAAACGAACCGGTCTGAAATGCTCTGACCATTTGCCAAGGTTTCAAAAATCACCACATTCTATTTGTTCATACTATTTGTTCAAAGAAGCACATCCAATTCCCAATACATATGATTGATATGCATATGATTGTGCTTTGCATATCAGCACTTGCAGCGTCAGGCGGCCAAATCTCTTGGGTGAAACGTTGACTGTCGGTTGCTGAAGCCGGTGGATACTGGTGCCGATGGTTTCATTTGAAGATTCGGCGGTTCCAACGGTGGTGTTTTACCCTCTGGTAAACGTTTACATAACTATGGAAAATCACCATTTTAATGGGAAAATCCATGAAAATCCACTATTTCTATGGCCATTTTCAATAGCAAACTGTTAGTTTACCAGAGGCTATTTGATTTGGTGGTGTCTTTTCTTCTGCCCACACTCCGCAAAATAACAATCTACCGCAACCTACCCAGAAACTTCGCTTTAGTATTGGATAGAATCGGATACTAAACGAGAGAATCATTCGAGGGTCCCACACAGGCATGGCGACATCCTACAAAAAAAGCGGCCTCTGTGATCCTTGGGTATGGAACACATCTTGACTGCTGAAGTATATTATCAGGACTCAGGTTCAAAGATGTTTCAGCTGAAGGATGCTGAAGGTTTCAAAGATGTTTTCTGTGAAGATTCACACCAGCTGTAGATAGTGTTGTTTGGATGGCTCAACCACCCTGCAGACAGTGAAGTGATGTAAGCTTTCTGATGGGGTCACTGCAGATCATGGGGCTGCCGGAAAGTCAAATGGCTGAAAGCTGCTGTATGATTACCGTAATAGAGCTAACGTAGTTGCGATTGCATCCTTGAGCACGATGCCCAATCTCAAGACTTCTTCCGTTTTATAGTGGAATTCACATGCTTGACAGAAGTGTACAACATATAAAACCTTCTTGTGCTGGCTTTCTTTGACAAATCGCACAGGGGCTGACACGGGTAACCGGTTTGAACTTGATGAGCTTTTCCATGTGGTAAGCCCAATGCTACACTATTCCCAATATGTCCACAGGCTGTAAAACACATGAACAAACCATCCGCAAATGATGGGTTTAGTCATGGGATTACCACCTAACATCACCTAACCCCACAGGCTGAAAAAACCTTGGGAAGTTGATTCAGCGGGTGTCACTTGCTCGCCACGTAGCTCGGCAACGCAACGTCGATTTGCACGCGGATTTGCGCTAAAAAGACGCCCGCCCCATGGATCCCCGTGGCGAAGGCTCTCTCGTTTCGGCGGACTCATCTCCACCATGAATGCCTTGATAGGTTTGATGTGCCCTGTATATCCTGATATATAATGATATATAATGATGTGTATATATATGATATATAATGGTATATATTATAATATAATTAATTTATCCTGTATAATTCTAGCATACTAGTTTCCTCGCGGCTCATGGTGATCTATAGTTTTTCTTGTGAATCCATTCTGTTCGTTCTTGTGTTGCAGTTCATTCCTCGGGTGCATACTTTAACAGAATTCCGGAATTCATTGAAATCACCTGGTAATTACGGCTCCATCAGCCCACCTGCAGGACATGTGACATAGGCATGTTTCATCATGTTTCAATTTCCATGGTTTTTCTTCAGCAGTTTCTGGTCGAAGCTTGTTGCTTCTTGCTGAATGCGGGACCATGGGCCAGACACATGGGAGATGCGGGCGTTCTTTCGGGCACCGAAAGGAAGAGGGAATGGAACGGAATGGAAATGCCATGGGAAATGCCATGGGAAATGCCGTCCTATCACATGGGATAGTGGATGATAGTGGTATTTTTACTGGCTCAAATTAATCCATCAATAGTGGTTAACATCCATTAATCATGTTAATGATATTGATTACTCATCCATTATTAATAATATCCTATCTGGATCCATGTTTGCATATCCAATTTTTGCTCAATGTCTAATTTGGGGTTGAACATGGACCCAGCTATGATGCGGTAGACAGTCAGATCAATGAGATTGTTCCAAATACAATATGAACCAGATGTGCGAGCATACCTTTGAACCAACCCAGTGCTATGCAGTGGCTGCAGAAACTGTTGAAAGGCTAGACCTGAAGTTGATGCTTTGCCATGTCTCTACTTTTCCGAAAGATTGAGAAATCGATGCCCGGTGAACAAAGCAGACGGGCACATCGCCTGGGAGGGTTGGACGCAGTTGACGGCCTTGAAGGGTCTCGTCAAAAGTACAATTCTATCTCGGGTCTTTAACTTTATTATGGCCTTCAACGTCATGATGGCCCAAAATTATTTAGATTTTGGGAGCAGAAATCGCATGGTCATGATAAAATACTAAAGATGACACACATAGATACTTCATTGGTTGAGTCTCAACCTTTGACCCAGACACATCATATTACATCATGGGAAACTACCTCTTTGGATACCTAATCTTCAGGCCGGAAGCCAGCGCCATTTTGTGGGATCCCAAGGGCTCATTTCAACTGCCAGAAAAAGGAAATCATTGGAAATCCACTCTGGATCCAGTTGAAGGGCAACCGCCCCCCAAAATGCTGACTGAACCTAGAAGAACAAAAGAAACAACCGTCCCTGACATGTCCCGCGGCTGGAATTCGACGAACGAACCAATGCACCACTGGCCAAAAGGCATTATGCGCAGTCATGCAAAAATTGGGACGCGGTACATCCGTCAGGATTGGAATTGGACATGTCTTGTTGCTACGGGCTTTCTAGAAGATTCCATGACTACTCTGAGACAGATTCCACTTTTGCCCTGTCATAGTAGAGTCTTGTTTACTGTTTTTTTTTTTGGAGTGATCGTCATGGCTGAAGACAAAGCACAAAGCAGAGTGACGGATTTCCCAGTATATCCAGTTCGGCATGTCGGCATGTCGGCACTCGCAAGAGATGATTCGCTTTTCACACAAACAGTGGCAGACTGGTGGAGTTGCGTTGCGAAAGACAGCTTCTACATGTTCGGGCCAACTGAGGGCTGTTGGCATTTGACTTCAAGGACTAGCAGTGCAGAGAGATAATGACGTTGAGCAATGAAGCAGGCACAGAATGATGCACAATGTTGCACAACATAGAACCTAAACCCAGACTCATCCAGACTCTAAGACTTCTGGCAGGAGCAGCAGATCTTCTACTGGTAGCAAAGAGATTGCATGGTTGGTTTTCTTCCAGCACACGGGTGTTCGTATGCATCAGTGTTATCTCCATTGAAATCACGCGTAGTGGAAGACATATGAAGCAATAGTATGCATAGTATACTAAACAACCCCACTTACCGGGCCATTCAAGTTGTGTATTTGACAGCTCCATTGAGCATTTTGATCCTTTTGCTGTGGAGTGAAGAAGTGCAGGACAGAATATTGTAGATCCGCTCTGACTTTCGAATATCTTTCAAACAGCCAACGATCATGTTACATGCTGCAGTGGCGGCATCCACTTACCTCCTATGACCCATGGCTGGACCAAAGCTGGAAGCGACCCGGCAACATATCCAGCCGGTCCCTGGGCTGCACCAACGAGGGCAACACCAAACCTGCAGTTACTGTACTGCTCAGCATGGCTCAGCATGATCTGTGTCCCATAGGATCACTTCTTTTCTTCTAGGTTCTTCCTCTCATCTCACGATACAGTCATATACCAGTAGTACCGCACAAGGCCGTGGCGGAAGTTTCAGAAATAGGAAACCTATAGGAGAGGTTGGTTGTTGTGAATCACGGATGGCAGAGCGAAGCCACTGATGGACCGACAGGTGGTTGAGGTCTCCTCTCTTTCTCTCTCTTT
>Ga0126342_10021208_pt1 | contig 10851 bp, 11 predicted proteins | sample Cyp1metagenome_FD_92528 | JGI IMG/M metagenome (GOLD analysis project Ga0126342, IMG submission 92528) | Coral microbial communities from Lord Howe Island, Old Settlement Bay, Australia - Cyphastrea 1 metagenome | ecosystem: Host-associated > Invertebrates > Cnidaria > Coral ... | reverse complement strand
GCACCGCTGGACCTCAACCTGGGACCTTCCTAGCTCAGTGCGCACCGCTGGACCTCAACCTGGGACCTGCCGAGCTCAGTGCGCACCGCTGGACCTCAACCTGGGGCCTTCCGAGCTCAGTGCACACCGCTGGACCTCAAAAGCCAGATAGAATGCCAGAAGATATGCCAGATAGAATGTCAGATAGAATGCAAGAAGATATGCCAGATAAAATGCCATAACATATGCCAGATAGAGTGCCAGGAGATATGCCAGATAGAATGTTAGAAGATATGCCAGATAGAATGCCAGAAGGTATGCCAGATAGAATGCCAGATAAAATGTCAGAAAGAATGCCAGAAGATATGCCAGATAAAGTGCCAGAATGTTTGCCATATAGAATGCCAGAAGATTTGAGTAGATAATATGCCAAAAGATATGCCAGATAGAATGCCAGAAGATATGCCAGATAGAATGCCAGATAGAATGCCAAAAGATATGTCAGATAGAATGCCAGAAGATTTGCCAGTAACAAAATGTATAAATGTCATGGTGGGGATCACACGAAGTAAAGTTTTTTTTCATTTTGTGGGTTCAGCTTTGTCACAAGCGACAAGGCACGACAATACAAACCGCATTCTGCACGTCTACATGTGTACTACTGACCAGGGCTCCAATGAAGCATGGGGTAGACGTGCAATCCTATGCGATGTCAAGGATGACAAGAGGACTCTTTTTTTGGATTCTGATTGTTTAGAACATGGACCACATCTCATTGTTATGGCATCATTGATTCTTGCAGATCAGATGCTTTCCGAGCTTGGAAGGCCGTGGAAGTACTGGAAGAGCCTTGCAAAATTTGCCTATACCTCCAGAGATGTCGCAAAAAAATTGTATGACGCATGGGTCAAACGTTTTGGCGCTCTGGATGCCAAATCTCGTGTGAAAAGTTTATTTCCAAAACCGGCTTCACAGCGCTGGGGTCGAGTACATGAATTGGAATCAAGGATCATGCGTGCCGGCTTCCTCAATCTTGCTGTGTGTTTGGCCGAGATTCTTACAAGCAAATTTGTTGACATGAGTGAGGTTGCACCATTGGAATCATGCTCTTCATCAGACCAGGGATGGGAGGCATTATCTGTGATTAAGTCTTGCATTCGGTGTACAAAGGACAAGCAGCAGAAGCAGAAGAAAGAAATTGACGCAGGCAAAACATCAGCAACTCCGGATGTGTTGTCGGTCGAGCAAACAAAAGCGTACACAATTCAAATGTCAAAGTGGAGAGGTCAGACTTTGGTTGCAATAGCTGACAGACTCTGGGGTAAAACTATTGAGACTATGTACCACACCAGAGAACCTATCATCCATTTGACAAGCTTCTTGAAAGCAAATTCCTCATCAGAGTCAGACGACTGTACAACATTTGGGATTCTGGCACAGTTGGTGCACGGCAAAGCATCTGAAATTCAAGCAGAATTTGATGTGATTGCCAGCAACTTTCCAGACAGTTGGGCGTATTTCTTTCTTTTGTTTGCATGGTCAGGTAAATTGCGATGATATGTCCAAATCAATCTGATAGGGTGATAGGAGTGAGATTCTTTTTTGTGCTGTACATGCATGGTGCATAACTATTATCTTGTCAAACACGCTGGGACAACCTTGGGTGTCATTATCCGCATGAAACAAAAGACAGCCACAAAGTTTTGGGTTACGGTTAAGGTTAAGGTCGCTTAAGGGTTAGCGGAATCATCTATCACTAGCCTAGCACTATCTATATACTTGGTTAGTCTGAACCACGCACACAAATATCATCACTTTTGAGAATGGACTGGGGGCAATGTTTTGGTGCGAGTGACTCCCGACTCCTTTGCTCAGGAAATGCGGGCCTGTGGACGGCCATTCAGGCAGACGTTGACAAAGACGACCTTCAGTTTCTCCTTTCATTGAAAGCAAGGATGCTGTTGCACAACGCAGCACAGTTTGAAAGAAGAGTCATAGGTACCCTCAGGCAATACCCTTTCAAACTACTGTGGTTGGTGTTCACCCCTGCGGACGAGCCATGTGATATACGGAAGCATATTGCAAAGGAAATTCTTGAGACTGAGAAAGGGAACCTTGAAATCAATGCAAGGAAACTTCTCCATCTTTTCCCACATGAATTTCAGATTGCTGCCCAATCGGGCATCCTTCCGTCCCAACAACTGTATTGGATGTTGTGGGCATCTTCTTTGATCTGGAAAAGTGATGTGAGAGCAAATGAGGGGCTCAACAAATACATATCTCTTTTGGACGAGAGGTCACCCAATGCATCTGTGGATCTTAAGAGTTCTCGGTTGTCTTTACGATATTTGCTGGGAGAACATGGCTTTGGAAAGGGTGCGTCCAGGTGCAAATGGTCTCTGTTCAAACCTGTAGCAGAGAAAGTGCGTGAGCAATGTTTGAAGTGCTGGGATGATGTTGTAGGCGTTCAAGCCAATCCATTTCGTTGGAAACCGAATGAGGCAGCTCAGGGGCTGTTGCAACCAGATGTTTTGATCAAGGAATATGTCAAGCTCAGACCACGTCTAAACTGTTCCACTGTGAGATATGCCTGGGCTGCGTCCTACAACATGGTTGTGCACAAGAATTTGAATCCGACTGGGGTTGACCCAGTTGTGTTGGTCATTGGAGTACGAAGGAATGGAAGGAAAACATCATTTGATTTCTACGTTTCTGCTGAGGTTGTCCGTAGGAAACACATTGTTTGTCATGCGACAGCGCTAGCTACAGTGGGAGATCGTCAAGTTACAATCCGCAAATTGCAAGGGTTTTCTCCTTTTGTCAAGCTTATCGAAGCACAATACGACAATGTCTCTGCAGGGCATACAGTGACCGTCATGCAAGCTTTCGGTAAGGTTGTTCAGAACCAGACTGTCACCAATGATCCTGATTGTACACCGGTCGTCACTGTATTGGCAGATTGTCGGTTGGTTTCTTTGGTGCGCTTGCAGAAGCCAACAGCCTCATTTCTGAAACGATGTCAGGGGAACTCCAATTCCAAATCAGCCAAGGTTGTTCATCACGGTGACTCATCACACTCAGATGGGCCTGAGGTTGACCACCGCGTTGATGATGAACAACATACCAAAGAACAAGAATTGGGATTGAACCTTCTGGCAGAGGAAGCTGAAGCAAATGACTCTGGGACATCCGGTGACGCAAATGATCAGAACAATGATGAAGTCACTGGTGATGATGATGTGGTGGATGGGGATTTTCATCGCTATGTTGCACAGGGTTTGGCTTCATCCTTCCACCCCAATGTTTTCAATGATGATGAAGCTTTGGAACGTGAAGCATCGTCATGGATGGGGGAGATGACACATGAGGACCTAGTTGCAAACCACGACAAAGCTGTAGCCCTTCAAGCTATGAACTCCAAGGCATGCAATTTGGAAAATCCTTCCAGTCAGATGTCGATTGAAAGTGTCCAAGCCCAACTCAACATGGATGCTGTTGATGCCGCAGTTGAAACTGCATTTGCAGCTGCATCTGGCTTACCGGCAGAAGACCAGCAGCCCACAGAGGACATTGAAGGACCTTAGTCTGATGTTCATTATTGTAGGTATATTTTGGTTCTTTCTTGATTCTGATCATTTGGATCACGCGCAGATATTTTTTGCCCGGTTGGCTTAAATTCAAGTGACTTCTTGTCACATTCCTCAACTCACTAACTTGCCTGACTGGCATGCATTGATTCTCAGATGTTTTTGGTTTTGCAGGCTGTTCCAGATTGGGGTCAGGTCAGGGTCATGGTAAGTCATGGCAGGTACCTTACCAAACTTTGGTGCCTTTTTGGGAAGATAGTTCCTGGTTTCTTGCGTTTTTTTCATTAAGTGTTCAGACGTGGATGATAAGCTGATGTGATTCTAGAAAGGTAAAAAAAAGGCAAAAGGTTTGATTTGCTGGCGTTTGCCAAATCAAAAGAAACAAGCAATTTGTTGGACTGGTATGTGTCAGCCTTGGGAAAATCAATCCAAGAGAAATTGAACTATGGCCATAAAAAGTCAATTACTTTGACATTGCAAACTGGGTTTGGCTTATCGGTTTGGCTATTGCCTGACGACTGTGAGCATTGAGTGTCTTGTTGTGTGTCTATGTTAGACAATTGCGCATCATGGAAATGGATGCTAGCTAACTTAAGTTTAGGCGGACTGTTGATGGTACCGTGGGATACGTAGATGTGTAAAGGTATTGAAACACAAACATTAGTGATCTGGATTCAACCACCAGCAGTTGATTCTCAAGCCAGAGATCAGTCCTCCATTCCTCAATTTATTGACAAACAAAGACACTCAGGACCACCTGTGGAGTCTGGCTTTGGCGCAGAGTTGGAGGATTCCAATGTTCGTTTGCATCCGGGACATGAATGGACTTGCGCTCATGACCAGGGTGTACAACTTCTTGTCACACAGTCTACACACAGTGGGGTCGATGTCACAGGTTTCAATGGGGGTGTGTCATTGATATCTTTTCATGATGCAACATCAGACAAGAGGCAAGTTGCATGGGTACAATGGACACGACCTGGTGAAGCAGGGAGAGTTGCAGAGCTGGATTCTTCAAACCACTTGAAGTCAATTGTTCCAGTTGGACTGCGTAGGCATCCTCTTGACTTTACTGCGTTGGACATGCGAATGATTTGGCAGGATACTGGCATAAAGAATGTGAAAGCAAAATGGAAAAGGGATCAGGATAGAAACAAAATGCCAGATCACCTTTGTAAATTGAAAGAAATGTGGACACTTGCCGAAGATCCTTCGCAGCGACATCTGGACAATGCCGGCAATCCATGGGAGTGCTTCATTTGTTCTGAAGTTGCTTCACCACAGCTACCAGAACATGATGCCCGTAAATGTAGTCTATGCCTTCTACCATCTCACACATGCTGTATGATGACACTTGTGTCGTCTTTTGACACGTGTGAGTTTCCCTTGCCCTCGGTTGTGCCTACCGACGCTTTTGATCCTATCTTCAAGAAGCAGGGGAGGCCGGGCTGGGCAATCGCAAGTGGTTCTTGGATATCTTACTTGTGACAAGGTAGAAACGGATTCAAACTGCTTATCAAGTTGGCGTATGTTTGCTTTCGAAATTGAAATAGGCCGAGAATGGTTTGATGCCAAACCTTTGTATACGTACGAAAGTGACACAGAAGGCTTGAAATCATGTTCGTCCTCGAAGTCCCTGGCCATTGGGTATTACTAATCACTATTTGCCTTCCATGATTTTGAAGTTAGATTTGCAATGGGCAGTATAGTAAGATACTTTCAAACTGCAAACTCACACCTACACATTATCAGCCTGTGCAATTGCCCATGAGCAGAACTTGACAGGCTATGTGAAGGATGCTCGTCGTGGCTGCAGTGTTCTACTTTGGCGAGGCTGATAGTGCGAGGGGATGATTTTAAAGTCTACATTTTTTTTTTGGCACCTGCCTGCTTGAAGAGTAAGAGTCAAGAGTCAGAGTCAACAAGAATGCATTTGTCGTCCAAGTGTTGTTAGCATCACCGTTCAGAAAAGGTTTTGACAGTTCTGACAGACAGTTGTGAGGTGGTGACTGGAGGCTAACCATTACAAGACCAAAGCATCATGTAAAAAGACATCAATGAATCAATCATTCATGCAATCACTCAAACACTCAATCAATCAATCAATCAGTCATTCAACTATCAATCATCACATGGTTTATTTGAGTCCACCCAAGTCGACCCAAGAAATATGTGTTTTACTCAGCTTTGTGGAGCTGAAAGGTGATGATCAAAACTGTGTGTTGAAACAGAGAAATATTGGTACATTGGTACATTGTTCCACATTGGTTTTGGTTTTGGATTGATTATATATGTGTATATGTATGTATTGTTTGTTGAGGTTACGGTTTAGTATTTTACAATGCTGCTTGACGTTAGGACTGAAGGTTGGGGTCTTGGCTTCTAGGTTTCCCCATCATTGTCTTTGCACTAGGCCTGGCGAAGGAGATGCAGACGATTGATTTGGCAGGGCGGCAAGCAGTCTACCTGACATGCTTTATTTGATTTTTATGCCTCAAAATTCTCATGGTTTTTATCAAAGATTACAATTGCTAGAACCATGTCGAAACAAACATATCAAAACAGTCAAAGTCTTACAATGTAACATCTCTTGTAACAGGTACCATTTTCTTGTTCAACTATGTTTCTTTAACAGCTTCGCATCACGTTATGTGAAAGTGGTTGAATTCTGAATATAGGGGTGAAGCTCAAAAATCTGATTGACTCTTGTCTTTATGGACTTAGGAGGGTAGTTGTGAAGCAATCCAAACTAACAATTTGCAAAACATCCACAGTCTGACTGAAACCTGAAAATTTTGCTGTAGCTACTATAGTTACTATAGTTTCATCTGCAGCTGCGCTGTGCGCAACTGTTTGCTGATGATGGTACGTGGCTCCTGATGAAATTGGTGTTACTACTAACTGTTACGACTTTCTGATTTTTCGTCATGTGTCAGTGCAGGTTGAAGTTCATTGGTTCTGGTTGTTCTGCGTGTTCATTCGTTGTTGTTTGCTGATGAATACTATATCAACGTCTTTTGTTTGTAAACTTGTAAGGCCACTGTTGTTTTGCTGCTGCTGCTGCTGCTGCAGGCTGGCCCCATTGGACACGACATCATGGAGACCAGAGCCTTGATCACCTCCTTCCAGCTTTTGTTTTTGCCTCTCACTCCGCCTTACTCCACAGTGTGGAATTGTTGGTGATGATGATGCTCACTAGTTTTGGTCCTGTCTGGTCTGATGTGGTCATGTGTCATCTTACAAGGTTTTGTCAGTCGTTGTTTGGTGAATCAAAATGTCTGTGTGCTGGTCTCTGTTGGGTTTTCTGTTTGTCTTTCTGGCTTGTTACTTGTTTTTTTTCTTTTTGGTTTTCGTTTGTTTTTAAACTTTTCATTAATGTTGTATGGTGCAACCGGTGCAACCTGAGTCTGAGCGAAGCATTGTTGGCCCAATCAGTGTCTACTTGATCACCCGCTCAGCTGTTCTTATGTGTGCTGATCGCCTTGCCTGTGTGTAGAATCTGTTGCGTATTTCTCTTGTTGTTTTTGGGTTTGCCTGCCTGTGCAGTGGTCATGCATGGATTTACTAGTTTGCAATATGCAGATGTTGCTCGCTGGTCGTTTGCTGGTTTGGTTGGCCGGTTGGCCACTTGATTTCTCTCAGCCGACTGAGCCGGTGGCTAAACTGTTGCCTTTTTGGTCAGTGCACGCTGGCACAAGCAAGAAAGTTTTGATCTTGTTTCGGGAAAGGCATCCACGGAGGAAGTAAATGTTAAATGTGTTTGAATCTGTTTGTTCTGTTTTGATGTCGTCATACCTACTTCTGCCAGGTGGTTGCAAACAAAGAGAAGGCACGACCCATGGCCGCCACATCCACCATGGCCATGATTGGTCAGATTTTGTTTTGTTTGCGTTTGCAACAAATGAAACCATGAATCATGTCAAATGCTGAACCGCTGAATTGATAAAATACCTTTTTCCCTAGATCATAGACTTAGATCTTGCTGGGTGACTTGCGATTGAGTGTGGTACACTGTAACCCTTGGGATCATAAAAAGTCACCAAAGTCTTGCAATTTATCTGATCAGCAGCAGCATGAATTTTCACTGACTAACTGACATGTGAGCCAACCCTGAAAACGTTAAAAAGTTTGACATCATATATGTATATACATATGTGGCAAGCTCGTGTGTAAGGTTCCAACCATTCAAGCACTCGTTTAAAGTCAGGCTCCAATGTTCGAACGTTCATGAAAGCTTTATTCAATGGTCGCGCAATAACCCCAGAGCTTCTCTGTGAACAGATATGAAGAAACAGAAAAAACATGAATCCAAAGACCAAAGAGTAGAAGAGGAGAAGGTTGAACTGTTTTTCAGTTTCATTGTTTCATTAGAGAAGTGGAACCAGTGAGATGAGACTGCGAGAGACGGTTTATAGTGTCAAGGGAAACTTTGACATTGTACGATGCCTGGGTTTGCCAGGCTTGTATACAGCCATCAGCTTTCCTGCAGTGGCAATGACGGCTTCTGTGGGGTCACTCAGAGAAAGTTGCTCTGGAGCTTTGGCAGATATGCACAAACCAGTGCATGTATAGATCCGAAGCAGAAGTTCAAACATTGCAATGCAACATTTATCGTTACACAATTCCAGTACATAATGTAGACACTTATGTTGGACATATTCATACGTACATTCCATGCTGTTTAGGAAAGGTAGAGAGCACATTGTGCGTGGAGCGAGTTGCAGAGAAACGAGGTGATTCTTGCAATAGCTTGTAGATCTTTGCAGTTGCAGAAGCTCAAGACTACTTAGCATACCTGGGATAGATACGAAGTCTGTGAACATAGTTCCAGTACTGCTCTCCATGGCATCGTTTAATCCTGCTGATGTTGCTGGTGCCCTTCATCACCAGATTGTCAACAACATGAAGATTCTCAAAGTGCACACAGTCAATGTCAACGTACTCGTTCCACAGCCGCAGAATCATCATCATCACTACTATTGGGACAACAAGGACGGTTCGGACGATGATGAAGGTTCTTCTGACAGCAATCCTGGTCATCATGGTGGATTTCCCCATTGTCACCCAGCATCTGCAGGTATGTCACCCAACATGGAGCCAGGACATACCAATCATGCAGGTGGTACTGGTGACGGCAATGGTTCTGGCGCTTCAGGGTTGAGGGCTGGGATGGGTGAGGCTGAAGCAGGTGATGCTACGGACACAAAGGCAAAAGCCAAGAAAGACAAGAAAGAGAAAAAACAGAGAAAGATGAAATCAGTGAAGAAAGATATGAAACCAAAGGAGTCAATCTAGATAGCTGGACAGACTGATTTCGGTCACATCTGAAAGGTGTGATGTACAGGCATAGACACGTTGAACGGGTAACTTACATATTATAGCAATCGTTGTTTTTGTTTGAATCATGGAGTTTGTGCTGATAACATAGCTGTTCCAAGCTATCAGACACAATGACAAATCATATCGCTAACTATCGATATCGTATTTCACTAACTATTTTCTTTCGGATTTGGATCATCCCATGCATATTTGTTCGATTTCGATGTGATGTTTTTGTGCTAGGATGTGAGTTTCACCTTTGGAATTACAGTACGTGACTGAATGGTTCAACGTGTCAGGCATCAAAAAAGGATTCAGCGAGTCAAGCGACAAGTTTGCGAGTCATTCCGTGAAAGTTTGAGGACTATGGCAGCCACAGTTTTCCATTATGATTTTTTCTAGAGGTCTTGGAATGGCCAACCACAAAAAACATTCAAAAAGGAACCCCTTCTTCCCCTCCCACATCGAGGGGTTACTTTTTCGTGATTTTGAAGTAAAATCGGATCCTACGGACTTAGAGGGTGTTCATACTTTCAGTAAAACAAAGACAATGAACGAGGAGGATGTTGGAGCATTGTGCAGTCAACTCAATATGGATATCATTGTGTCGAACAGTCGAACAGACAACAACATAATCACAGTAGTGCGGTCTATTGATTCAACAGGTCTGCCAAACAGTCCTTAGACATGCGTATTAGTGAAACCACCAGGAGAGCTGAGCCTGAGTGTTCCTAAGATTGCTGAGAGAAAGATGAATCGTGTCAATGCTGCAACAAGATCGTGTTTGTTTCCACATTGTCACACTGACTTAGATCTGCTTAAGTTTCTGATGGAAAAAACTGGATTAAGCCAGAAACCATTCACATCAACTTTGTCTGTTTGGATGTCGTGCAGCATGACACGACATTTTCAGCAGCGAAGAGACCTACATCCGCAATGATGTTTCTGGAAAAAGGACCATCTAACTCTTTGAGCTTGGACCTGGCTTGGTGGTTCTGATTTCTTGGCAAACAGCGTGGGCACTGTGCATGTGAGAAGCCATGAACTGAGACATACTGTTTCGATTTGATTTACTGAGACAACTTGTGAGACAACTTGTGTTGGAATGGACTATACAGCAAAGACAAGACAAGTGACAAGGTCAGAAAAGGTCACAGCAGGAATGATAATTCTGAAAGTAAGACTGCAAATCATATATTGCATACTGCAGATCTCATATCAAACAAACATAGCATTCGCTTTCCCTCGCAAATAAAACAAATCATCTTTACAGATAATCTCTATGCACGTGATATTTTGCACCACCCTGCTGAGGTCTGATGTTGCTGAACATTCAGCAATGGTATGGTAGGGGACCTTGTCGTGAAAGGGATGTGTGGGAGACATCATGAACATGCAGAAGCCGGCAAACTTCAATGAAGGTTGTTGTTGTTTGGAAGGAACATATATTTCGTATACTAATATTTGATTGTAGATATATTACACAGCAAATGCCTCTGTCTGACATGGCGACGATCTTGATAAGTGATTCTGCTTTTCCTCAGATAGAGATGGGTCACCGATCCACTGGTTCAGGAAGGGTTCTGGTGAGCTGGGTCACCAATGCACTGGTTTAGGAAGGTTTCTGGTGAGCCGGGTCACCAACCCACTGGTTCAGCAAGGTTCCTGGTGAGCTGGGTCACCAATCCACTGGTTCAGGAAGGGTTCTGGTGAGCTGGGTCACCAATCCAGTGGTTCAGAAAGGTTCCTGGTGAGCTGGGTCACCAATCCACTGGTTCAGGAAGGGTTCTGGTGAGCTGGGTCACCAATCCATTGGTTCAGGAAGGGTTCTGGTGAGCTGGATCACCAATCCACTGGTTCAGACAATCCACTGGTTTAGGAAGGGTTCTGGTGAGCTGGGTCACCAATCCACTGGTTCAGCAAGGTTCCTGGTGAGCTGGGTCACCAATCCACTGGTTCAGGAAGG
>Ga0126342_10021207_pt1 | contig 10851 bp, 8 predicted proteins | sample Cyp1metagenome_FD_92528 | JGI IMG/M metagenome (GOLD analysis project Ga0126342, IMG submission 92528) | Coral microbial communities from Lord Howe Island, Old Settlement Bay, Australia - Cyphastrea 1 metagenome | ecosystem: Host-associated > Invertebrates > Cnidaria > Coral ... | reverse complement strand
GTCAAAATTGGAGGAAGTCTCGCACGAAATGCTCGTTTTGATGCTCCCACGTGTCTCGTCTCGAGTCTCTGGTTTTCCTGTGGCCTCGCCGTGTCTATGGGGGAAGCTGCAAAACCTCTCCTTCTCCAAGGTTTCCAAGCAGGTTGTCATGTCGTTTTGCATGGCAGGCGCGGCACTTTAATTCCAACCTGTTTGATAACGTGTCGAAAGTCGTTTTGTGTGGCAGGCGCAATACTTTTGTGTCGTTTTCACAAGATGAGTTGCAGTTTTCGTAGCAGGCGCAGCAATTTGGCGAGCTTTGTCATCATTTTGCGTAGCAGGCGCAGCACTCCAGACTCCACACTCCACACTGCACCCTTGACACTTCACACTTTCCATTCCACATTTGACACTCTACACTCCACACTCTTCCCTTTACACTCTACACTTTACACCCTACACTTTAAACACTCCAAACTTCCAAACTTGACAGTTTACACTCCACACTCTACACTTGACACTCCACACTCTTCACTCAACACTTTACACTTTACACTCCACACTGTACACTCCACACTTTACTCCACACTTTGCACTCCGCACTTTACACTCCACACTTTACACTCTACACTTTACACTCTACGCTTTACACTCCACACTTTACACTTTACGCTCCACACTCCACACTCCACACTTTACACTTTACACTTGACACTTGACACTCCACACTTTACACTCCATAATTACTTTACACTCCAGACTCTACACTCCACACTTAGCACGCCACCTTCTTCCATATTCCACAGCCTACGGTGCACTGGTATGGTAACAGGGGGAAAATGTACAAGACTGTTCAAATAAACTGTTTCAGAAAAGTGTTCTGCGTGTGAGCATTCGGGCTCGTGGGCTGCATCTTGTTAACTACACAGTTTACCATTTTTGAACTAGACAGGTTACAATTTCAACTACACAATTCACAATCTTAACTACACAGTTTACAATTTGAAACTGCACAATTCACAATTCTTAACTACACAATTCACAATTCCTAACTACACAATTTACAATTCTTAACTACACAATTTACATTTTTAGAAACTACACAATTTACATGTGTTCTAGACAATTACATATATACATAGCCCCAAATAGCCGTATAAACCTCCTAGAGAGACGCCCTAAATTCATGTTAGAGCCCGTACCTAAAATATGTCCTGTCACTCTATCTGACATCATATCTGGCAAATATCTTGACATACTAGCTGCTTTTTTTTCTGACATTCTATCTGACATTTCATCAGTTTCATCTGGCATTCTATCGGGCATCGGGCATCTTATCTGACACTATATCTGACACATATTCCGGCATTTTATCTGACACATATTCTAACATTCTATCTGACATATATCTGACATTGACATATACATTGACAATCATTGACATATATTCTTGCATTCTAGCTGAACCTAGCTGACATATACTCTGACATTCTACTTGACATTTGATCTGCAATTTCATCTGGCGTTCTTTCTGGCATCTTATCTGGCACTTTGTCTGACATATATTCGGGCATTCTATCTGACATGAATTCTGACATTCTATTTGTCATTTTATCTGGCATTCCTTCCGAAATATATATTTTGACATACTGTATGATGTTATCTGTCATTCTATGTGGCATAGTGTTCAGATCCGGCACACCCAAGGAGCTGGCAAGCTCGCCGTAGAGTGGCTGTGTAGAGGAGGCGATGGCAAACAAGCTGGCGATGACATACGGCAGGTGGGGAAAACACATTATCGGCAAAATAAATATGTTCACTCACATGTCTTTGGTTCTATTATTTTTCCCGGCATGTAATCTGACATATTTACGGGGAAATAGTCTGACATCTATCCTGACACAAACTTTGATTTGATCTGGCAAATTCCATTCGAATCCATTTGACATGAAATCTGCCATAGGTTCTGCCATACTTTTTGACATCAGATCTGCCTGTATTGACACATGTTATCACATTTGTTGTGACATTTGCATGGCACATGCCACACAGAGCTGTGTACCACTAAGACCCTCACCTGGCTTGGGAAGAAACAACAATAGAGGACGATTTGGGCAGTATGTATTGAAGGTAGACACGTCGCCCCACGGCTCCATATGGCAAATCTCGCAGCGATTTCTGCAATGACAAAACTGACATTCTGCTACAACACGCTTATTTCCGCAACATGTGTTCCATGTTGAACATATATGAGTAATGTATGTCGCATATGACACACAACTATACACAATGCAATTAGCATAACCGATGCCATGTTAGTAAAAACATGTGGCATAAATCGCAACCTGTGCTATGTTGATTGTTTGCAACATCATGTAATGTGGTAAACCAACAGTAAATCATCTCAAAAATCACATCCTAAATGGGATAATTAACCATCATTCCCACATAGAAAATCCACCATTTATAGATGATATTGCCATAAACACCTCTATTTATACTGGGTTACCAATTGCCTTGATTGATTATCCGAAGGTATGTATGTACCATGACATAATGTACCAGTCAGGGACGCGCGAGATCTCTAGCTGCGACTTCATGTGAATGCTGGTAGATCAGCCCCCCACCACCCTGAACACTTCAGGGAACCCGAAATGTCGTCCCTTTATATTGCTGGTTTTTTGATGTTTTTTGCAAATTTTTTCGTAGTGGATTGTGGTAATCCCCAATATATTGGATAGTATAACCCTCCACCATCACCTACCATCAGGGGTCTCCAAAAGGTCGATTTTAGCTGTGGTAGCAGATGATTTGGAGCTTGCGGGGGTACCCCCTTGACGAATCAAACAGCAAACTCTGCTCGGCCCAGGTTTTGCCACTAGGCTTTACCATTCTGTTGAGGAGTGACTTGATGGTCTAAACAACGAAGTCAAGACCTGAGGTAGTTCATCCAATGGGCTGTTTGAGGCGGTTTTGAGATTATTTGATTACTTCATTCATCCAAACCAATTTGATTCTTATCGTAGACCATGCAAAAAAGAGAGAGGAAGAGAGACAAATTGCAGTGGAGTACCATTGCAAAAGCTTCACTGTTTCGAGGAGAATTCATTGTATTACCAAGGCATGGCTTGATATGATTCCGCTGATCAATCCTTGGAGTTCCACGTTTCTTTGCACCACTCGGCCTGCGTGCAATTCATATCTTCTCAATCATTCAGTGGTTACTCACTGGTTACTCATTCAAAAGAACGTATGGTATACCTAACATATATACATGTTATATGTATATATAATTAATGTATGTATGTATGTATGTATGTATGTGTATATATATATATGTGCGGCTGATTTTGGGGTGCACATGTAAGCAAGTGTAGGACTTGCTTATGAATGCATCGGGTATGTTTGGGCAGCATTTCTTTGGATCATCCAACTCTTGAACTTTACCAAATTTGGCGTTTCCCAAAACAGGGGGACCCCAGTGGTTTCAATAGTCCAATTTTGGTCAATTTTACGAATCAGAAACAGTTTCAACCCGCACAAAAAAGACTTGTGTGTGATTGCTGCAAATTCTGATTCGCTCGTCCTTCTTTCATGATCTGGGATTTGCTTAAGATGATCCCCAACACAAAACTTTATGCCTATATATATATAATTATATATCATTCCCCCAACTGTGACTTTACCTTCAGCGACTCTACGTACTTGATGAGTGCCTCACACGGGTTCTTCCCTGTTTGCCTCTCTCTAAACTTAGCTGACCTGCCTTCTGCCCTCAGCGACCTGCCCTACTCAGCTCAGATGATCGCAATATTTTAATGATGCCCCAGTGACCCAGTGGCCCAAATCTTCACCGTGTTTGGATTCCCCGTAACCAACAAATCGTTCGAAATACCCTCTGGTAAACTAACATAGCTATGGATAGCTATGGAAAATCACCATTTTCAATGGGTAAATCCAATATAATAGGCCATTGTCAATAGCTATTTTGACATAACCAGAGGGTATCAACATTTCCTCGGTAAACAACACATGTTCCTTGGCCCTGCGCTTGGAGTCCCACGAGGATCTTCTGGCATGGAAAAATCCGTCTCCTGGCGGGCCAGGAGCGGAAAAAGTTTCGCTCAGTTGGTGAACATAACCAAAAAACAAGTAGGATTCATGGCATATATGTATATATATGTATATATGTATATATGTATAAGTATATATATATATGTAGAATTATATATATATATTTATATAATTATATATATGTATTCTTGGAGGGCGCTAGAGGAATGTTACCTTGCTGGAAGGATAGCGGGGACCCTGTGTGGTCCACCGTGCGAGACGTTTAGTGAAGCTCGATTCACTCCTCCACCTGAGCGATCCGATCACTGGCCGAGACCGTTGCGCTCATTCGCACAGTTGTTTGGCCTAGAGGGATTGTCTGCACGAGAATTACGCCAGTGTCACACTGGCGGAAATTTCTTTCTGCAGTGTGTATGGGTTTTGGCTGCGCACATTGCCTATGGCGGCATCTTCGTGGCGGAACATCCTGCACCCCCTTTTTTGGAGGAGAGACCGAGTATCTGGACGAGTGCGGTGGTACAAACACTGTTGCAATTGCCCGACTTGGTATTGCATTGCGTGCAGCAATATCGTTGGGGCGCCACAGCAGTGAAGCCTACGGGCCTATTGGCATGGAATCTCCCATTCTTTCGCAAGGACTTGTACAGTCTTTCTTTGCCTGATTCTGTCAAACCTGACACTGCCGCGATCGGGAAAGACGATCAGGGCAATTTTAGAACTTCCAAGCATAAAGAGTATCCCAAAGCTTTTTGCAAAGCATTAGCCTTTGTGGTTGCACAGCAATTCGAGCGTTTTGTCCGCAGTCATGGGACGAGATCTTGCCCAGCTGCATCAGAGGTTCTGGACCAATGGATTGCACAGGCGGCGGCAGCCTCTACACCGGTTAGAGACGACAGCCACTGGTTGCCAGATTTTCAACACCTCTAAATTCGAGAATGTGCATGGCAGCAAGGGGTACCCCCTTTTATGCAGCAAATGGAAAAAAACATATATGTATACTTATATATATATATATATATAATCTATCTACATATAGTTAATGGGGATCTTAAACCAACTTATAAGTGGGGGCGCACCTTAAGCAAAAACGTAAGTTACGTTACAGGTTACAACGAACTTGTCACCGGGAGGCCCTTCCTCTACTGTTGATATCTGTTAATGAACCAATCAGGGGTAAGAAGACACCCCAACCTGGATACATTAATGGTGCATATGGTCAATAAACCTGGTCATTGCAAGTTCTCAATTGTCAATTTGCGGGTTTATCCCATAACCATATATATATGTACATATGTATATACAGACATACATACATATATACATACATATATATATACACATATATATATATACATATATATATACACATATATATATACATATATATATATATACATACTAATATATATATATATATACAGTATATATGTATGCACATATGTGTGTGTTTGCCTCAGGTAAAACTATATGGCTACAAACCAATTGCAATGGAGTCAGAGAAACATGGTACCAGTTCATATGTGGCTTTACAACCCATGTATAGATAGGTAGATAGATAGATAGATAGACAGACAGACAGATAGATAGATAGATCATTCATCACATCCATCTGATGTGTTTTAACCCATATCTACAGCAATATTCGTCCAAATCATTTGAGATTTTCTACCAAAACAGAAATAGAACCTCGAAATGATGGTTGTATGGCTGGTTTCAGGGTACAGTCAACCGACTAGCGAAAGGGTGTTTGTTTGTTTATGCGTTTACCACAAGTTGATTATCCAGTTACAGTACACTTCAACTGGTTCCTGTTTTTGCTCTAGTTTACCATGTTTTTCACTAAATTGACTGCCCTAGAGATGTTGATGCTATGTCACCATTTTAAATTGCTTAATCAGGGAAGCCCAGAATTCCAAATCACCAACCATCAACAGCACGTTCAATGTCCCAGTTAAACATTTGACCCTTGCTTAATGTGGGTTTGCCCCAAAAGAGGTGGATGGGACCCCAACTTGAAACAAGGGGAGCATCATTTCTTACCCACTTGACTTGTATACAAAGCCAAGTTTTGTTGAATTTTGTTGGTCAGGGCCAAATCAGCCAAGAAATCTGAACTATAGCATGCTGTGTAACATTGATATGCCTATGGATATACCATACTACTGATTCCAAATTAATTACATGTTGATCTTTAAATCCCATGCTTGTGCCGATCATTCAAGTCACGAGCCTGCAAGATCTCCTTCCAAAGGCTGTCTTCCAGACTTCTCACCTTGGTGCTTCTTGGGCTACCCCAAAACCACTACTGGCTCTGGCAGAATACAGGGGTTGGTAAATGTCCCAATTGAACATCACCCAACTATTGGGGATATAATCACCAACAAATACTTGAAAGTGATGTTCAAAATCCCCAAAACAGGACATTTACCAACCCCTGGAATATGGTCCATGATTTTTGATGTTTCTTTTTTGGGCTTCCCCTTCTCACCATTTCACCCCCATTCCATTCCATTGTTAAAAAAACGCCTATTCACCATTCTTTGATGGCCAAACATCGGAGCAAAACCCACATTTTGGATCATTTTGGGACAACCATTGACAACCATCTAGAATATTTAAATTGTCTGGTAACAAGTAGCCTCAATAGATTCCAAGACAGGTACTGTAAATATTGCCATTTTTGGTTGGTCAAACTCTGAAACATCCACTTTCTTAACCCCTTATTTCTCCCAACTTTTGCGAAACCATGTTGAAAGCATCATCATTAGTTATGAGTTTTTGCTTCAGAGTTACAGTAGATAACCCCATATAACCCCTAGTTTTCATGGTTTTCATGGGCTTTTCCCATGGTTTCCGGTGAACCGATTTTCCCATTGGATCACCCCCAATGGCCCAAGGTCAAGGGGCCGATCGCTGGATGTCGCGGCAGGTCATCGGCACCTAGTTCCGATGTCACTTTTGCCACAGAAGGTTCCGATTTTTCGACATATCACAGGTGTGTGGTTTTTAACGAACAACATACATATAATATATATAATGGACAGTGGAAGGGTACCACTGGGCTTATGCATATAGAATTATAATGAATTATAATAACTATATATATCTGGGTAAATTATAATATTTCACTAACCTGAAATGTTGGGCCATTTGGGGATGATTTCCTTACTAACCATGATTCCAGTGAGGGAGAACAGTGAGGTCGTTGTAATTTACCCATATATATATATAATTAAAACATATTATAAGAACTGAGATTTATCCATCAAACATGTGAATGTGGATGTTCCGCCCCCCAAAAATGGGGGTGTTACATGCTTAATCCAGCAAACGTGGTGATCTCAGCAGGGAAAATGACAATTCGCTTGACCAAAATTGGATTTGAACATGAACATGTTCGGAGTGACCAAGGAAAATAGACATTGACCATGAACTCTGAGATTATTTAAACATAGACATTGACAATGAACTCTGAGATTATTTGAACATGTTCATCACCAAGATAAAAACTGAGGAACCAAGCTGGCAATATTTGGAAACCAACTAACAGAAATACTACTTCCGCATCATGCATGATGGTAGTTGTGGTTGGTGGTCAAAGGGATCGGCAGCTTGACCACAACACTCTTGAGATCATGTCTTCTCATCGCTTGCAACTAATGGTAGTCGTCCCAACTGTTGAGATGTTCATGTTTGAGCCATGGACATAAATTGCCATAAATCCCCTACTGAAAAAACACATCTCCGAACTAAGCAATCTGGAATGGTCCAGCGATACTTTCAACTGCGGGATAACTATCGATCACGCTAAGACATCTAGAAACAAAACATACTTATAATCTTATAATAAATTACTTATACTATCTTATACTTATAAACCGACTTACCCATCGCTTCAGGGCCCCATACGCAGCGAGTGTGTTTCACAATCCTTGCGAAAAATGATGGAGTTCGTCAAATTGGGATGATGACATTCCCAATATGGCAGTGTGTCAAAACCTTGTACCCCTGGTGAACATCAAAATAGCTGGTAAATGGATGTTCATCCCCCTAAAAATGGTATTAATATATAGGTATTGATCCATACCCATATATGAAAAAAATATGTTCCAAATCATCAACCAGTGAGTGTTGCCATGCGTTGCCATGCGTTGCCAGGTTTTTCATTTCAGATTTGTTTGGCGAGGAGCTACAAGGTTGCGCCCTAGTTCGCGAAGTTGGTGTAAATCAGGAGCGGCTCAATGTTGGCTTTCTGCTCAAAAACGCTGAAAGATAAGAAAACTCACATTGATCAGCCGTTGATTGGAAAATCATGTTGATCCTTTAACGTTGGTAAATTGTAAAGCCAGGTAATTACCAGGTAAAGCCAACTGCCTGGCCTTTCTGAAAGGCTTGGTGGATCTTACTCTGAAAAAAAGTCTGTGACGTCTCGCTGCAACGGGACTTTTGATGGTGATCCAACAAAAATCTGGCTGGGCACCTCCAGCAAGCTTTCGGCATCCAAGCTGCCAAGAACCTGCGGCTGGTGAAAAAGCACCGTTAATGATGGGTATGAGAAGGATATATATATATATGTGAGATAACTACTTAGTTGAGTTTTGTGTTGCTTGACATCGAAATGTAATTTGATAAGGTACGCTAAGTGTGTCCTAAGATTGGGTCTCTACGTCAACTTTGATTCAACGTCCTGACGGCCACGTCCTTGATACTACGTTGTCAACACATGTTATGCTACGTCTACGTTGACAGCACGGTGGGGTGGGGTGGGGTGGGAAAATGACGCTGACGCTGCCGCTCACAGGCCACCCGGCACGGCGTGACCTAGTTTGCAAAATGGCTAGTTTATGCAGTAGTTTATGAGGAAAATTATGATGTAGGATTTTGGGGTGCATTATTTTTAGACAGCGGTACATATCATTTTACCAATTCAATTCTGAACAATTGAAAAATTAGAGCCATGGCCAAGCGTAGATACTATGCAGCAAATTCATTTTTTTCTGCTTCGTGCACACATTCCCATTTGTAGCAAAAACAAGCAAGTACAGTACCATCCGAACCCCATCCAAATCCGCCAAACTCGAAAATTGACGCTTCGCAAAATCTACGCCTTTTCCCAGAATTTCATGCTTCACAACAAAATCCATAGATAGTGCAGCTATATATCTGGGCAACATATGAATTCATATCCCATAGGATCCATGGTGCTGCTACAGTATATATGGTAACATGGATCCCATCAATATACCCCCTTTATGTTAGCATATATACCAGCACCATGGATCCGTCATGGGTATGGATTCCCTCTAAAATTCGGGGCCTTTTGGCCATGATTCCTCCATGAAAAACTAGGCCATCCAGGTTGGCCTGGCTGAATTGCCCTGAGCACAGCTGCAAAGGGCCGGAGGTCATCGCATAAACGCGCGCCGTTGACACTGGATCCCTGGATGTTGTCAGATCCCCGCCAGGTTGAACATTAAAAAAAAGGCAAGACCTATATAGTTTACTATTATTTTTAACGCCATATCATACAATCATCGCGGCGTTCATGCCTAATATGCTCATCGAGTCTGCTAGCCACGAGCTACTAGACTTGGTTCATGCTATTTACAACATCCAACTCTCAGTCTAAACGATCTAGATCTTTTAGACTCCGATCATGCTTGGAAGACTCTGCAAGTGCTCCAACATGTCTTGAAAATTAAACAAAACGCATCCACATGACGTGGAAATAATCTCAAGCCGAAAACACTGCAGAGATGTACTCATGCAATCTCATGCATACCATGCTGACCATGTTGATACTTTCTGTAGCAAAACTGTAGACCTGACTTCCTATACAGGTTCACAGCGGCAGTTGGGGGTAGCTGGAGTGGTCCCCTGAACCCTTGGCTTGGAGGATATTTCATAGAAAGCTCGTGCCCCCCCCCACAGCCCCCCCCCCAAAAAGCGTTTGTTCAATGCATCTATGCAAAATGAGTTTGGGTCTGGTTTGGGTCTGGTTTGGGTCAATTTTGGGGAGAGCCATGTTGATGGAATTTTAACATGTAAATTTGGGCATAAATCATCAACATCATCATCACCATCATCATCACCATCACCATCACCATCATCCTCATTACCCTCATTACCGTCATCATCATCATCATCATCATCCTCATCATCATCATCATCACCATCATCATCCTCATTATCTTCCTCATCATTATCATCACCATCATCATCCTCATCCTCATCATCCTCATCCTCATCATCATCATCATCCTCATCACCATCATCATCCTCATAATCTTCCTCATCACCATCACCATCACCATCATCCTCATTACCGTCATCATCATCATCATCATCATCATCATCATCAGCATCATCATCATCCTCATCATCATCATCATCCTCATTATCCTCCTCATCATTATCATCATCATCCTCATCATCGTCACATTCATCATCATCATCATCATCATCATCCACTTCATCATCCTCACAATCATCATCATCATCATCATCATCATCCACATCCTCATCCACATCATCATCATCATCACCATCATCATCCTCATCCACATCATCATCGTCATCATCCTCATCATCGTCACATTCATCATCATCATCATCCACATCCTCATCCACATCATCATCATCATCATCACCATCATCATCCTCATCCACATCATCATCGTCATCATCCTCATCATTGTCACATTCATCATCATCATCATCATCATCATCATCATCTTCATCATCATCATCGTCATCATCCTCACTATCTTCATCATCAGAACCATCATCATCATCATC
>Ga0126342_10021206_pt1 | contig 10852 bp, 14 predicted proteins | sample Cyp1metagenome_FD_92528 | JGI IMG/M metagenome (GOLD analysis project Ga0126342, IMG submission 92528) | Coral microbial communities from Lord Howe Island, Old Settlement Bay, Australia - Cyphastrea 1 metagenome | ecosystem: Host-associated > Invertebrates > Cnidaria > Coral ... | reverse complement strand
GAGGGGGGCGGCGTGGGGGGGGTGGGTGGGTGGGGGGAGTGTGTGTGGTGTTGATGAAAGGTGTAAAAGTGTTTGTTTTATTGGATATGAAAAAAAAAAATGTTTTTTTTTTTTTTTTTTTTGTGGCTGCATTTGAAACAATAATGGACGATGGTTCTGTTACAATGTTTTAGGTGTTTAAAAGTTACGGAAATGATGGACAATGGGATCATGATCTGCCTACAGAAAGTGATTCCTGGGGTGCAACGTGGTCAATGAAAAGAGGTTTCAGACGAGACGTGATGTGGCAAAATCTGAAAAAATACTCTCTTGCTAAGCAAAGAACCTGTGAGTTTTCATGCTATCAGAGGTGCCATTGCCACCATTTGTGCTTTCATTTAGTGGGCAGTCCCTTCAGCACAGACAAGTCTTTGGGTCTCGTTCATTGCACTGTGCTGAAGGTGAAAGAACAATCCACCACCAAAATCGGAAAGATTGAACGGCCCGGAATTGGTCTCCCCACAAGGGTTTGGCGGGGTGATGTTGCCGAAGGTCTGTGTGGAGGGCGCAGTCAAAATAGTCGATGGAGAACCTACGTCGGAGAGTTATATACCGCCAAAAGCAAAGCTCCAAAGGGTGGAGACGATATTCAGTGCGAATGAGCACCCAAAGGCAGTATGGCGAGAGTGAGAGCAAATGATACATCACTAGCTCAAAATGAGGATCAAACATGTATATAAACGCACCAGAAACTGGAAGAGATTCGTGCGAATACTATGCATACACAGACCTTAATTTCATCAACGAGGTGATGCTGGAGAATGCGAACGTGAATGACCTTGAGATGATACAACAGCTTCGCCACAATCCGGCAAAAAAAAACATGTGAATCCTACTTTTTTTGGCGCGAAGAAATAATTACCGCCTGAAAAAAAATCCCAAAAAATGTGCAGAAAGAAAAAAGCGCACCGGCATAATCATATTCACTGTTTTACATGTGTTGAAACTGTATTCCACAATGAGGGTTACGACGCTTTCTTTCAACGGAGCTGCTTGCAAAAGCAAGAGGTATTGAAATCATTGCAAGAGATTTTGATCTATGTATATGGCTCAAAGCAGTATTAAAAAATCAAATCGTTTACCTCACATAATAAGGAATCCACTGCGAACTGTCTAGCTATTTGGATATCCGGACACCCAAGTCCTTTAGTCTTGCGACGCTTGGAGATGGAGACGCATGGGGCAACATGCGTCGGACAAGAGCCAGATGCATCCAGATGTCTCATCAGATAGGGTTGGTCTGCCTCTGTGGCTATGTCACCCAGAGCGGTTGTTGGATTCGCCGTTCCTTGGTGGTTGCTCTTGTTTGTCTGAAATCAAGCCGAGGAAGTGGACTTCAAACACATGTGCCAGAAGAGCAAAGAATCAGGAAAGCAGCGCCAAATACGGGAACGCTCTCTAAAGCCTGGGGCTGAAGGCAAAACTTGGAAAGAAGCCAAACCTGCTTTAGTATCAGAGCGCCAGAAGCCTGGGAGAGCCAGTCAGAGCACCATCAATTCAATACAAGATGCTTGGACGGCAGAAAGTGCTGATGAGCCGTTACAGTGATGCCTTTTTGGAAGCTTGTGACCATCCGATTCTCCTTGCCGTAGATAGTGCACCAAAAGAATTGTTCATCCTTTCCATGTCGGCATCTTGACTTTCTTGCGACATCCACTGAATTCCTGGAAGTGATGATCCGGGCCACCTGCCCTCAGCTTTAGCTGAACTTCTTGGGATGGCAAATGTATACACATGCGCATGACATTCATGCCTGTTTCCTGGTAGAGCCTACTAGGGTGCATACGAATTACCGGCCGCATGATGTTCTTGTGCAGCTTTGCATCTGGAAGACGCAAGGTCCTTTTCAATCCCTTTCGCATCTTTAGTGATTTTTTGTGCCAAACACGTGACACGCACACGATGCGAAGGTATTTGGAGAAGAAACCATATTGATCCACATTGACAATAATGATCAATAATGTTATATATACATATAAATATATATATATATTTTTCCTCCATTGCTTCTCCATGGGAACCAACGCTGACCGCAATGGCAAGGACCGCATCCATCGAGTGGCCAAGAAATTGCCCAACCCCTTGGACCCTGAGACGTGTCTTCTGAGCCGTGAGAGCCACCGGCGTCACATCTCTTCCTTAGTGAGCGTTGCAATGCAGGCGGGTTGTGAAATGTTGTGGGGAATGGGTGTAGTATCCTCTATAGACATCTATAGACTCTAGTTACTATAGGTGATTGATGGTATTTGATATCTATGTTACTGTATGTCTATAATGTGTGTAGAATTACATATCAAGACACAGATACATATCTACATACATATATTATCATATATTTATATTATAAAAAATATTATCAACATATTTGATATTTATAAAATGCGCAGGCGTTTATACCTTTCTTTCTCTATGCATTGATTGCTGGGGAAGCGGGCCAACTGCGATGGGACTTGGGCCACTTGAGATGCATTGCCATGAGGTGCCAGCGTTCGAAGTCTTTGCAGATCGTCAGCCAGTTGAATGGGGCTTGACGGAAGTCATCGAGCATTCACTGGTCAGCCAGGACGGGCCCGACCCCATCCGACCCCGTCGTCATAGGATGGCTATGGATGGCTTATGTGATAACCGCATCGCCATGGATCGGTGTGTTTGTTGTTCTGCTGAGTGATCCCAGGAGCCGCTTCCCAAGGAGGGTGTCACAAGTGATTTGCTGGAGCTTTCTGCTGGTCGCGTCGGCCCAAATGCCCCGACAACATCTTGGTGGAAGTTAGTCGTTTTGGAACCAGGAAAACGCACGCGGCATGTGGACCCCCTCTCGGATTCTAGGCCACGTGTGCCGGTCAGTTTTTTTTTTTTGCTTCAGTTGGTGGGATGCAAGTACAGCTTGCAAAAATCCTTACAGTCTTACAGTCACAGGCCACAGGCAAGACGTCATCTTACATCCATGCAATGGGAATCAAGGCCAAAAACATCTGCATTTCAGCTTAAGTCATGTGTTTCATGGTCAAAGTATGGTTTGCTTTCCCACAAAAGGGGATGGTCATCCCCACGTTAGTAGGGTTTATCATGCACATATTAGGAATCCCTAATGATGGTGGGATTATCACACTGCATATGCCATGTTTTGACATGGCACATGAGTATCTTGTTTTGAACCGAATTCAACTCAAAACCCTCTCGTTAATTGATCTCAAGGATATGGACGTCATCGTTTGGATGGACTATGGCTCAGTTCCCAGCACGCCGCCTCCAAGTCCCGAGCAGTTGGAGATGCTCTTTGCGGATGTGGACCTGGCAATTGATCAGGGAACGAAGATGGAGAGGGAGGAGTGCATCAAAGAGTTCCGGGACTCAAATTCAAGTTTACCATCTGGTATTCAAACATGGCACCAATACACGAAATGTCCAATGCACATGTCTTTGCGTGTTTCTAGCATGATGGTACATTTGTCCTTGTGGACAACAGGTTGATCCTTGCCTTGAAAGCAGACTTGAGCCATGGCAGCACACATGGCATGCGGTCTTGGGGCAAGCTCTCCAAATTTCCGAACATCTATTAAATCTATTATATATATATATTTATATTATATAGTTGCTAATTCTTCCATTTGAACTCATTTGAATCCCCTTTACAATGAGGCCCATGTAGCAGCCCTTTTCCAACCCACAGCCTTCAGCCCAAGTCCTATGGCTTCCAGGCTTTTTTTCCAACCAGTGATGGATAGAAAACTTCCTGTGAGCTCTGAGGACAGCTGCTGTGAACAGCAATGACGAAGCACAGATGGAAGCTGCTGTTGTTCGAGCACGAGAGGCCGGTGATGACGGAGCCGATTCGTTACTCCACTTAAATCAATTTGCTGTGCTTGATGCATGCAAATTGCTAAGCCCACGTTATGACGGAAAATCAAATCAAGAATTTGAATAATTCCGAGAGAACGTGTAAGAAACAGTTGTGTGCAAAATGCCAAGCCCACTGAAGGTCTCAGATGGCGAACAGAATGGCTTGTAACCGTTCAAACCGCAAGAAACCGCTGGCAAACTAGGCTCAAAAACCCCGAAAGGCTTCGTTGCCGGGAGAGAGAGAGAGAGAGAGATCATTGCACTTTACATGGCGCCCATCATCAGGAAGACTCAAGCACTTCTCAGGGGAAATAGCAGTGACTTGGTCCTCCAGCTCAAAAGGGAGACCCTGCAACAGTTCCTGACAAAGCACGGCTTCCCAGATGCGTTCAGTCGCAGGGAGCTGGGAGTTAGCACCTCCTGCGTACAGTGGGAGGTAGTCTACCCGATCCATGTGGCAGCAGAGGCGGGTGATGATGAAACTCTATGGATGCTCCTGGAAGAGGGTGCAGATCCGAACGAAATGGACTCTGGAGGTCGTACTGCCTTCGACATCGCTCATGATGCCAATGTGGATGGATCCCATGCCCACGTCTTGGGACTCCTTCGCAGAGCTGTCCGAGTCCACACGATTAGCCTTTGAGAATTGCCCAGCCTGCCTGGTGCTTGGACTGGACCTCCAGATTTGTTTGGAGTTTCTCAACCTCCAAGCCACCTCGCAAGATGTTTGTTGTGTGATGAAGATGAGCCTCAACCATCCTGAACCGCCAGGTAATAGCCTGGCGACGTAGACGTACACGACATACGGATTGCCTTTAGCTTTTTTTCATCGCCCGATGCATCTCGAAGTTTGATCGCATTTAGAACCCATTCAACATGGAAGCATTCTATGGCGGGCTCGTTGCCTGCTCTTTGCCCCCAGCGGGGTACCTTGGAGAAGAAAAGGCGTGTGATGGTTGCCGCATTCCATGAAGCGTCCCATAGGTGAGAGGATATTAGAGGGGTGTCATTGGAGCAGCAAACTTTTCTGGTGGCTTTTGTGGCACCCAGTTTGTAAGTCTTTGGCCCTCCAGAATCTTGAACCTGGAACAGGTTGAACTGCAAGCAAAAACATCAGCGGTGTCTTGCCTTGTGACGAATCGGCTACTAGCGGCAGCAGAATCAGGCCTGGCTCAGCTCAAACCTATTTATTATGCTGACATCGCTCCAAACATTCGGGATATTCTGGGACAGAATCTTGAACCATTGTCAACGATTGACATTCTCAGTACATGCGCGTGACGCATATTGACGACATGAAAAGGAAACCAGGATGTCACACCAATGCTCAATTGCTGCCATCAAGCTCCAGATGTTTAGTAGCAACTTTTGACTAGATGCAACATCAGTGCTCTAGTGCTGATATGTGCTGATTATTGTTGCACAATGTTTTTGGAAAGTCAGACGCAGGTAGCGAGGCTGAGATGAGGAACGCGCTCCGCTTCGCACGGGAGAAGGGAATGGAAAAGCTTCAGGTTTACAAAGAGGCATCGCTGTGTGGTTTTCGTTGCGTTTTTCCGGGGGATGGCAAGGACAAGCCGGGCTTCAAGAGATTTCAAGACTATCTAGCCAATCTAGCCCCCAAAATGGATGGCTTGTTTGATCGTTGCAATAGCCAACATATCTAAATGTCACATATGTCACACAAAATCACCAGCCTTTTGTAGGGTTGGCGCTCCATGGGGGGATCCACCCAGCCGTGCCAGGTGTTGGCCCTGCAGCAGGGCTTGTATGGCAAGCAGCTCTTGCCGCGCCTGGAGCGGTTGGTCTCCGAAGATGCGGACTTCGCAGAGTTGGGCGCCGTGCATCACACGGCTGAGACACATGGCCTGGTGGAGTTGGCCAGGACCATGGGACCATGGGACCATGGGACCATGGGACCATGGGACGATTTGGGACGTGTACCTCATGGACACAAAAAAAGAGTCAACTAAGTATAACTAAGTCAACTAAGTCAACTATGGCAAATTGACACTCCTCCAATGTTGTGTTAATTTTTAAGCTGACAAGGGATTGAACAATTCAATTTTGCCAGGATTCAGAAGTTTGTATTGACGTTGGATGACCAGGTAAAGCGATTGCAACCTGTCTCTTGTCACCTTCCATGGATAAGTGGATGATTCCATGGATAAGTGGATGAATCCACTGCCCTGGCCTTGCAGGCGGGTGCTGGCACTAGGAGAGTCGCGCTTGAAGCAGGCTGCCCTACTGGACACTGAAGATGCTTTGCAGAAGACACTGCAAGTGAGAGATGAGGCGAAGGCACACGTTCTACATCGTTCTACCCTTGTGCGTCTCTGTTCTGTGCTCACCATTCTTCGGCCCATTGTTGGGAACATGTACTGTCTGGTAAATACAGGGGCAACAAAAGCATGTTTGAGCCTCGTGGAACTTTTAGTCCAACAATTTCCATGGTTTGCACAATGCATGTGGCCTTCAAGTCGGAAAAAAACATATGCAGCAATCAAGAAAACATATATATTTTTAGGGGGATTGGTGTAAAGGTTACCATACATTACTTCAATCCAAGGTGTTTGGACGCTTTTTTTTTTGTTTTCAGTGGACTTCCGTTTTGTGAGGCTTGTGGCTGGTCGGCCGTGGAACAACTTGCAGAGGTTCAAGTGTTGCGCTTGACCATGGAACTTGCGTTGGCTCGAGCCGAGGCGGGCGACACGGTGCGGGCTGATGACTCTGATGACTGATGATCACTGTCTCCAAAAGAAAGGAACCTTTCATTCACAGTTTATCAGTTTCTCATGAGAGTTTTGAAGCAAGCTTTCTGTTGCAGTAGTTTGGCCGAGCGACTGAGGGAGACACTGCATCAGTAGAAAATTGTTCCGTACAGTTGTAACTGACAGTGATTTGATCCGTTTAACTTTCTGATACTCCACTTGGAGGCATTTACAACCATCATTTGTATATCTTGAACCAGCATCACCAAACTGATAGACTCATTTGGATTTGGCAACTGGGTTTTAAAACCATTTTTGCCTCACCTTAACATAAATTAACTCAATCTATCATAGGTATGGTATGAGGTATCTCATTTACGGACATTTATATCTAATCCAACCCATGAGTATTTTCACTACATGTATCACAAGTATGCTTGTATCCGAATTATATCCAATCCTGTTGTTGATAGTGTACGCACGTGTACGCCATTGATTAGTTCAAAAGAGCATCATCATTACTTCTGTTGGAAATGTATCACAAAAATGGTGTACGCATGTGTACTCTCGGCTATTTCACAAGTCTAGTTTTACCATCCCATTGAGGTTATCGTCATTTTTCACCCCATTGAGGTAAAACTTGATGACAACCCCACTAATCCCCACTTCCTCATCGAAAAACCTTATCCCAAGGTTATCCAACTATATTATCCCAATTATAGCTTATTTCCATTTATTTCCTCATTGGGATGAATTGTTGGTTCAAGGTGAAACTATTGGTTATCCCATGTTATCCCATGTTATCCCACGAATCATTGGTGTTTTTTCCCACTCCCAGCTGCCCAGCACAGCGACGACATGGCCACGCTGCGGGCCGTGGAGATGCGCGCGCAGCAGGAGAACTTCACGGAGCTGGCGGAGCGAGCCGCCAGGCGCGGACAAAAATGAATCAAACACATAGTGAGAAAGTGAGATTTCTTGGGGTTGTTTTTGGTTAATAGGTTTATGTGTGCGTATATATTTACATACACACCCACACACACGCACACATGTATGTATGTATACATATATATATATATATCATATACATTGGCTAGAGAGAGGACCCACTGAACTGATTGTAGCCCACCAATGATCTAGGCACTATATAGTATCTTTTATATTCTTTTTTTGAAGCGAGGGGCCACCTCCGAGATTTGCTTCTCTCTAGGAAGGTCAATGAGACAGCGCGAAAAGTGGGGCAGAAGATGGGCCTGCCTGCGGGCTGGGATGTTGTGGAGCGTATGGCTGGTACAGATGCTGCACGCTTGCTGAAGAAGGAAGGGAGACGATGCCGCGTGACGATGCAGATGATTGAAGCAACACATATTTAAAGATATTCAGGCGGTATGACGAACAATGAGGTTGCATTATGTTGCATTCATATAAAGGGTATAAAAGTCCTGCCTTGACTTTTCAAAGGTCCCAAGTACTACAGCGAGACACTTGATTTTTAATCTGAATCGTGTGCCCTAATGGGTCCGGTGCCCTGATCAATAGAATTCGCAGGACGAGGAGACGGGACAAGCTCTCCTGAAGAAGGTTCAGGACGGTTCGCAGCTGCATGGTCACGCGAAAAACTTGTGCACTCAATGAGTCCTCAAGCGACTCACTCTATCCAAGTGGCTGCCAAGCTTTCCAAGTTTGATTCGATGGGATAATTCTTTGGAAGGAAACTAAAGAACCCCTGCAATCTCAGAATGTTAGAATCTGTTAGAACTGAACTTAGTCGTCCTGGCAGCCCCCGGAAAAATGATACGGATGCTTCGCTTGAAGGAGTTAGTGGACGCAACCTTCTGGGGTTGGGGTGGTCATGGTGCTAAGACCCGCACGCGTGACCGCGGCTCTGAGCCAGTGGCGAAGAAGTTGAAGGTGTGATTGGGATTTTCATGGAAATTTTAATTGAGCATGTAGGATGATTAATCAGCTCTGGCAGTCTGGCCCAAAATGATGATTCACTCACCACGAGATTTTGTGGGATCCCATCTTGCAGACAAATCCAACCTGTGAGGTCTTCCTCGCAGTCCCAGTAGCCAAATCTGCGCTCAGGTGGTCAGTGTCATCTATGTCCAGAATGCGGAGGCGCGGGTGGAAGGCGTTGAGCCAGTAACATTCAAGGTGCTTCTGCTGGTGACCAGTGGTCATCCGTGATCATCCGTGATCAACAGTGATCAACAGTGATCATTTGCTTTGGCATCAGTCCATGTGATCACCTGTGATCATAAACTGTCATAAACTAAGAGACCAATGATAATCCATGAATACCCAGCTAAGCTATGACAATTCAATAGATTCAAAAAAAATCCATCATCCTCCGTGATCAGTATCCTTGCCGCAGGTTTATGTGAACTACCGCGCACGGCGAGAGGAGATTAGTGCCAGCATAACTGCTGAGATGGCCACAGGGGATGCCTGGGATGTGAAGACTGCTGCTGTTCCACTTCTTGGTGGCCGCTTAAAGGACAGGTTGGGACGACTTTGAGCACTTTTTGTAGTGATTTTGCTTGACATTTTGACATCACTGAATGTGTATAGAACACCCACACCTAAACCTTCAGCATTTTCCTGGATACAATTGGTTGAATTGTACTGTGCATGGACACAATCTCGAGAGCCCAGATGCGAACAGCCAACATCCAGAGTTTTTTTGTTTTGGCAGGGAAGGGCCAGTGTGGAGTTTTGCTTTTCCAGGAAAATCCAGTGGATCCCAGCATGAACGAGCATTACCTTTGGCATGGCTGCAAGCCTGAAGGGGCTGAAGGCATTACCGATGCCAACTTTGATCTGAAGCGTGACTCGGTACGATGGCCGTGCCCTGAGAGCGATATACAACAGTTGTGTCACTGTCTATTGGAGTCTATGAGTCTATCACCAACACCCTATCCCATACTTATATATATATATGCTGTTGCTCTGGTTGAGCCTCCCATGTTTTCTTGGAGTCGAAAGCAAGATCACGGTTTTTCGTCATTCTAGTCATGGGATTGGACCTCTTCTGTCATGGAGATCCAACGTTGCCTCACATCACTACGGGAGAAATGCCTAGTGTCAGGCGCTGGTTCTGCTTATGGTTCGCTCTTCGGCCCTGGTATCTATCTTGCCGAGAGCTGTGCGATCCTTAAAGTGGGTGCCGCAGTGCTGCACGGGCTGTTGGTAATTGGACCGTCTAAGAAAGTCGTGCCCTGAGGGGCTCCATGTGTCTCAACTGGCAAAATGATGCAAACAAATGTCTGTTGAACATCTTGAACTTTCCACCGCTGATTGAGGTATGAAAGCGGATGAATACACATCCCCAGATGCGCGCGGATACTTTCCATTGCTCCTATGCAGAGCCACATTGGGCACTTCAGATGCATAGTGAGTTGCTTTGGGTCGGCTTAAATGATTCTTCATTTGTTGCAAGTTCTTTTTCAAACTGTGGATTCCTGACGGAAAACCGAGTCCCTGAGGCAACATCAATTATTGCGACCACCCTTCACCGGTGTCAATCAGCCCATCGCTGGTTGCTTCTTGTAAAGCAGGTGGGGGTTATCATTCAGTACTAGGAGACCGGGAGAAGATCAATGGCACCTTCCGGGAGTTTATTGTGCCTCGGCAGTGGTAGTGGCTGGCTTGATAGGAGGAGCTGATCTTGGAAGTTTTTGCGGTACGGACTAGGGTTTCACGTTCTATTGGTTCAGTAGTTTCGCAAGCCTGAAGAAAGCCAGAAGACACCTTTTGTATCCTTTTGTTGCAGCTGCAGTTACATTTTCAGAGGGCGAGCATTAAAAAATACGTAGAACATTTACATCCGGCGACTGAGGTCTTTGACAATCATCAAGTGTATCCGGAGTACATTGTTTGGTACCAGCGGCAGTTCTAAGCGGATCAGTTCCGCTGAAAGAGGCACTTACTTGAGTCAGTAGTGCTATACATATCCATCACTTAGCTAGCTGTGCTCCTTGAAGTGTTCTTGGCCTGGAGTTTGTGTGGCACATTTTCACTGCAGATAGTTCATGAAGTTTCCATAGATGTTTTCTCGAAGCGGCCTGGTCACCTTTAGGTGCAAGGGAATTGCGACGTTGCATGTGCTAGTTCGACTCAGCATATGCCAGGATTTTCAAAAAAGCCTGTGGCACAGCTGGGGTTCAGAATCGTGAGCCCCCCATTGCCCCGGGAAGAATAAACTATAAGTTATAAGTGATATGATATTTGTTGGCTGCGAGTGTGCATTCGGCAACATG
>Ga0126342_10021205_pt1 | contig 10852 bp, 11 predicted proteins | sample Cyp1metagenome_FD_92528 | JGI IMG/M metagenome (GOLD analysis project Ga0126342, IMG submission 92528) | Coral microbial communities from Lord Howe Island, Old Settlement Bay, Australia - Cyphastrea 1 metagenome | ecosystem: Host-associated > Invertebrates > Cnidaria > Coral ... | reverse complement strand
TGCCAGAACATATGCCAGAAGATTTGCCAGATAGAATGCCAGATAGAATGTCAGAAGATATGCCAGAAGATATGCCAGATAGAGTGCCAGAAGATATGCCAGAACATATTGCAGAAGATATGCAAGGTAGAATGCCAGAAGATATGCCAGATAGAATGCCAGAAGATATGCCAGATAAAATGCCAGAAGATATGTCAGATAGAATGCCAGAAGATTTGCCAGTAAAAAAACGTATAGATGTCATGGTGGGGATAACTCGAAGTAAAGTAATTTATTTCTATGTTTCCTGCTGGGGTTTCTGCACTGAATGCTTTCCTACAGTCAAGCTACCCAAAAATTAGATATCAGATACCAGGTACTTCCCTTAACATTTGACATCCATGCCCCTTTGCTCCAGCGCGAGGCTGCCAAGGACATCCACTCAGCTTTGGTCAAGCACGAGGTGAAACCGGAACCCTTGGATGATTGTGCCAACAGAGAACTTTTTCCGGATGCCCAAGTTGATGACAGCCCCCGGTTTCCACCCGAGACCATTGGTGACACGCAACATGAAGAGTCGGATACCGTTCCAGCTGATCCCCCCACTGCTCCAAGCGAGGTAGGTCCCACTGAAAAAGGTAAGGACATGACTGGGGACCTTGGAACACCCAACATGCCAGAACAGTCAGAATCCCCCGCTCCTCCAGCTATGCCGAGTGTGCCAGCCAGTGACCTTGGAAAAGGTTCTGCTATTGGCAAGGGCCGTGGGGGAGTCAAGAGGAGGGGAGTTGAGGATTCGGAGTTTTGGGTTGCATCCTCCCCACCGGCTGTTTTGAGTGAGAAAGCTATTGATAGTCGTTTGAGACGTGTATTTACACCCAGGGCTGATGGCAGTAGATTGTTGGATGACTCATGGCTACATCAATGGCAAGACAAACACGAAGGGCGATCCAAAGTCTTGGAGCTATTCGAGAAAGTTGGATACAATCCGGACATGGGTTGCCAAAAAAGGGGACATGGTTGAGCAGGTTGAAAACCATCAAAAGCCATCCAAAGGGCTGTATAAAATCCGAAGAACCGAAAAATAACCCAATCATTCTACTGTACACAGGGTTTTCAACCTGCCTTGGTTATTTTCATTCTGTTGTTTTGGATGGTAAATCTTTTTAAACTTCCCCCCAAGAATTGGTTTATCACATAGCTGCGGTTATCAGTCAAGCCGCCAAGTGTTATCAATTGCCAGGTATCACATGGCCTTAAAACAGAATACTCTTCTTTTTTGGGGGGCCATGCAACTTGGTGTTATTGATTCTAGTATCTATACCGGTTGTTGGGGGGACACGGCTTCAAACCTAACAACACGGCCGCTCATTTCCTTTTCCAAGCTGAGTAGTTTTGATCGTTTTCAAGTTTTGACCAACCAGCGATAGATCCCAATATACTATGATATCTATGTTTTCACAGGGGTTATCAACCAGTCCAGGCACCAAAAATGACTGTTGGATACCTGTTATAGGTCCTTCTGTTTATTGGCATTCCTGTGACATTCAATGGCCCACAAAGGATGCTTCCCAAGTCGATGACATGGTTGTTCTTTTTTCAGGCATCAGGTTTGGAACGGATCCCATTTTCTGGCATGTATACAACGTACTCCATTGGTAAGTCAGTTCCAAACGGATAGATACGGCATCCAACGGCATCCATGTCAACATGCCAAACTGTTCTGCCTCCAGATGAAAACATGTTGACCAGGTATGTTCTTTAGTCCCATTATATTTGGTTGGTTACATTAAGCTAGAAAGTTGGCACCGCATCCCTTCCAGGACAAATTTGTGAAGCGATGCAGATCTATCACCGAGAAAATCACGGAGGAGACGGCAGAAATTGAAGGCGAATGGCTTACTGAAGAGGACATGGGCCTCCTTAAGTATAGTGAGCTTCTCTGTGGCATTAAACCCTGTTACATTCCGGTGATACAGCCATGGTATGACATAGTTCCAACCCTCAAAATGTGGCACCTTACATATCTTCCTAGTATTGCCCTATCTCTCTGGCAGATTTTTTGTGTCACATAACTCATGGAAGGAAAAGATAGCCAGTAACAGCTTTAGTGATGTGCCATCAACCTTCCCAGTTCAATCAAGGTCGAAGATTCAAGGGGTGATCCGGTATTGCCAAGCCCGCCCGGGATTCACAAGGACGGCTGTGTCCATATTTTTCAATCCCATGTTTGCTGAGGCTTGTGCATACATAGGTACGCCGCTGCTTTGCAATCTGTCGGTTGTGCCTGCAGGCTCAGCAAATACGGGGCTGGAACAATGTATTGGACAGAAGTCCGCGTCAGAGGAAGCCTCAAGAAACTCGGGCTTCAAACCAAACCTGGATAGATTCAATCTTGGTCATAAGAACAATCTGTTGGTGCTATTATGTGCTATGGGGGATGGTGTGTTGCGATGTTTGGTCCCTTTTTCAACAAACTTAGGAAGACCAAGCGCCAGCGTTTGGAAGAATGCCTTGAATGGGACGAAGCCAATGCATCTGGTGAAGTCCCCGACCAGAAGTTGGAATGGAGCATGGTGGATCCAGAAGGTGACGGTTCCTTGTTTTACACTCCACCTACCAACAAACTGTACCCTAAATGTGCCCATGCCTTAGAGGCCTTAGAGCAATCTAAATTGTCTTGACTAGTCTAGGGTTGGTCGCCCAAGGCTTGGCCCACCTCATGAATGCGGCCCCGGAGGAGCAAGAGGCAATCCCGGTGCATGAGGTTCAACCGGAGGGCCAGGAAGAACTTCAAAAAATTGGTTACCCAGAGGTTGAGGGGGATCTAGCACCATCGGCTATTGTTCCCAAAGCTTGCACTACCATCCAAAAGCAACACGTGAAAGTGAAAGCCTTCATCAGCAGCTTCTCTGGTGATCTTTCTCGCATCCAGACCAGGAGTCCTTGGGGCAGCGGGCGATCCCTCAGCTTACTGATCATCATTGGCTAAGTGGTTCGAAGATACAGAACATGCACTAAACGATTTTCAAATAGAATATCCCTATTACCTACTGTCTTTTTTGCCCCTTGATTTTTAGAGATTCCTTTGACACCAGGATGAAAGACAAGATGGAGTCCGCTAGTAAGTCTTTGGAGGAATGCTATGAAAACTTGGTCGATATGCACGGTGAGGGGGTCCTGGATGGTTTTACCCCGGCGCGGCTCAGCGCAATAGTGATGGGAATTCCTGGCAAATAAATGTTGAAGGCATGCATTCCAAAACGTACCTTCACTAGAACCCTTGGTGGTTGAAGGCTTGAAGGCCTTTGCCCCCAACATCCCTGGGGTTCCTGCGACAAAGGTTGTTGAAAATCTTTACGTGTTGTGTTTGCGTGGACCCTTTTCAACCGCTGTTGGAACCAACGGCAGTTGAAAGCACCACCACCTCAAAGAAATCACGTTTACAAAAATCTTCAACCAATGGCTCAGGTTACAAAAGAAGATCGACACCGCTTTGAATGATGGCCGCAAGAGGCCCACCCTTTTATTAGACTTGTTTTGCAACGTTTGTTTCTGAACTACCCATGCACGATATTGTCCAACAATCGCTTAATTACTATACTATTTATTGGTTTTCTTTGTCCCTGAAAGGTTGCTGGAGGTTCTCGGCTTGATGAGCTTTGCCAAGTCAAACCCTCAGGATTCATTGTGAAAATGGGGCCTAACTGGCGTAGCAAAGTACATACTTATGTCAAAGCATCACCTGTCAAACATATCACACCAGAAAACTTTTTGTGGGTTGTGCGATTCTTCGGCCCCAAGGTCTCATTGCCCGAAGGCACTGAAAAACAGCGCGACTGAGAAGCCATCGCCCAAGGCCAAGCCAAAGGCATCGCCTAAGGCGAATGCAAAGGTCCCAGCCCGTCCCCGTAGGCCCGCCCCAAAGAGCAGTCCCAAGTAGGGATGTCACTTGTTCCTCCATGAGTTTTGCCACCATCGCTATTCAGTCAGGAAACAATATTGATCATTGCGTTTTATTCCTTCATAAGCTTCCCATGGTGGGTCAAACATATCAAATTGTTGATGCTGTGTCTGATGGTGGTCAAAGATGCTGGCAAGTGTCAACTTAGAAAAGTTGGGAATACCAACTCCGAACCCAGTTTAGTTTCGACATGCAGTTGCGTCAAATTAGGAATCTAAAGTTCTTCTTGGGGATCCGTGACACATCGGGAAAAAGGTGTTCTTTCATCTTGCCGACAACGCTACGTCCAAACAAATGCAACCCGATGATTGTGTTGGTCCTTCAAACTTCAATCTCCACCATCTTGAAGGGAATGATTGCGATCCATGCCAGGTCACAGACCACCATCGAAATCATGCGTCTTCAATGAGCGGATTATCCATCATGTTGCCGAAACTTTGGGAGATGGTGTCAGGGACCCTGGGTTCAATTTCCAAGAGTCATACCTGCCCACCCAATGTCATCCAAGCCCTTCTAGTCACCAGCTTGTGCCTCATTGAGGCCACAGCCGCTAGCGCACTGAAAACCTTGCGCGCCATCGAGGGCAAAGATGAGCCCTCGGAGGAAAAAAGGGTTGACCAAAATAGTGAGAGGGATATGCAACGGTTTGTTCAGGAACATGGTTTCTCACTTCCAGTCCCAATTCGGACAATGGAACATGATTGCAATGGTAACACTCCTGATTTACGACTGACTACTTATCACATCAGGCCACAGGACTGGGTGCAACATTGGATTGATAGTTGTCCAGAACTTTTGTGTGGTAAGAATGCCACCTATGCTGAAAACTTTGAAGCCTTCTGGAAGCTTTATGAAGTTGAACATCCACAGCACGAAGTCTTTTCGACCCACCGGGATCGCCTTTCAAGGGTAGTGCCTCTACTGATACATGGAGATGAAGGTCGGGCTGTGAAGAAGACCAGCTACCTGATTGTCAGTGTTGAGACCCCCTTTGGTTCACATGATGATCCCCGGATTGCAGGGGGTTGCTCGTGTCAGTCTTTTGTGGATTCACGCACTGACTTGCCTTCCTATGGGGATGATCTGAACTTGGTGGATGAAAAGTATATCAAAATTGCACAGAAACAGCTGACCAATTTCAAAGGCCATTCCTATCTTTCACGGTGGCTTATCTTTGGCCTGGGTGGTTGGGTCTACAAGAAGCACACGCATATTCCCACAGCTCTTTTACGAGAATTGGCCAACGACATGCGTTTTTTATTTGAACAAGGTGTTGTGATCCAAACCGGGGAAACTGTGTACGCCGCTCTGGTAGCAATCAAAGGAGACCTAGACTTTCATCAGAAGTACCTGAATCTGACCAGGTCCTACTCGCATCTAGGGAAAAAAAATGCCATCCAGATCTGCCATCTCTGCGAGGCAGGTGCCCAAAGATACCCATTCGAGGACTTCTCTGAGTGCCCCGGCTGGGCGTCGACGATGCTGACGGCCAGACCTTGGAACACACAACAGCCGCCAGCTTTAAGCCAAATCAATTTTGACCCAGGTCGACCGGAACTGGCCATTGGTCATGATGCCTTCCACATTGTTAAAGTGGGGGTTGGACGAGATGTAATTGGAGGTGTCTTGATTTATCTCTTGAGAAAAGGATTTTTCGACCATGGTGGAGACTCAACAAACATAGAGCAGCGGTTCATCCGTGCCCACAATTCCTTTTCATTGTGGTGCCAAGTTCAAGGGCATAGCCCAGGGCTCAGAAGTTTCACAAAACTTTTTTTCAACATGAAGAATTTGATGAGTGCGCCATGGTGTTCTTCAAAGGCAAGTGACACCCGTTTGCTATTGACATGGCTGGTATTTGTCTTGCGTCTCAACATCGCGAATCCAACAGTTCTTGGACATGAGCAGCATCTCAAACACATGTGTGAAGTGTGCCAGTCCACCCTGGATATCAACATCATGCACCATCATGGGCTATGGTTAGAGAGGCCTTGTGCACTTCGGCTCTACACTTGCATGATGACATGCTTGCGTGGGTATGCTTACTGTGGACGCGTCGGACTTCAACATCGAATCCGGAGTTTCATTCAAAAGCCGAAACACCATGCACTTCATCACATCGCCTATAAGCTGAAGGTAGAACTTTTGAAGGGGGCAAAACTCATTTCCAGCCCCCAAATGCTGGCATGCGATGTGAACGAAGACTTTATCGGTAGGATCAGCAGACTATCCCGACGAGTTGGGTTTAGGTTGTGTGATCTCCGGGTATGCCAAAGGTATTACATCAAAATAGCTGTTATGTTGAAAAAGCAAAAACGACAGAGCTTGAATGCGAAACGCGCATTCTCAAAGTCAAAGGCGAAGTCCAGTTTCAAGACAAAGCGCTGAAACTCATGATGGGTATTTCTTGTTTCTAGCTGGCACCAGCAAAGAATACCGCATTTCAAACATCATCAAGAAGCAACGCACGGGTTTGACTGAAAATGTAGCGATTTGAATGGAAATATGATCGTTAACCATCAAAGTTTGAGGTAGCCTATTTTCACATAAACCCAAATTTTGGTCCCACTTCAATTCTATTATGGATATTATATTGGATATCTTTTTGCCTATTGATTTCGCCATGCTGGGTGCCCAGCTGGATGAAGCTTCTGGATGACCAGGAAGGTAGCAAGGAACAGTTGCTGCTGGAATCCGGTTGGTGGTTGGGATGTGTTGGGATGTGGTTATGAACCCCAAACAAATTGGAGGTGTCAAAACTTGGCATTCCCATGTATTCCCCATAAATCGATTATCTGTTAAGGTCACTGCTGAACTTTGGCTTTCGGCTTCTTTGAGTTTGGGAAAGTATTCATGAGATATAACAATGTAAGGGCACATAACCATGAGTTGGTCTGACTGAAAACTAATAAGCATCCATGATCTTGAGCAAAAATGTAGAAAACCCTTTCAGGCAGGAATTTAGATTCAGGCGAGAATTCCAGGGTCAGGCAGAAAAAGCAGCCTAAACACATTCAGGCTCAAATTCTAGCCTGAGGTTGCTCTAGGTATATATATATATATATATTTGGTCTTCTCTAAATTCCTTTTCCCGGATTCGGACGAAAATCACCTTCAGTGCGTAGGACTCCGCATTTAAAGTTCAATTATTGCCCCAACAAACCTCAAACAGGTAAGAGTGCTCCTGCTTTTTCGAGTACAGTACGGTGACTTGACCAACGGGCAACTGCGCATTCTTGGGGCAACTATCTAGCTAGCGCGGATCTTCCGCCAGAATTACGTCTAGTCTAGCCACAAAAATTGTTTAAAATTGAAAAGAAATTGTTTTCACATGTTTGTGATGCGGCCCAAAAAGAAGGCAAAGCGGTAATGCAGCTCAAAGAGATTTGTGAGAAGTAAGGCCACTGTGCAGTTGCCCAAGCAGGGCCGGGAGCAACAGGTGCAAGAAAGCAAGAGGCAAAAAAAAAATCGGGCCTGACTATGTCTCACTGCTGTGTAAAAGTATCTAGCGCCACACTAGCGCAAATCTTGCGCTTAGCTGCAGGAAAGCGATTTCACTGCATATATATAATCTAGCAAATCTCCGCTTTCTAACAAAATCAAACAAACAAACAAACAAACAAACAAGCAACAAATCTCCGCTTTCAAAAAAATCTAAAGTACATCCCTGCCCCAGTATTTACGTCTTTCGGATTTAAATAAAAGTCCCTTAGGGGCAAATTACGCACAGTGTTTTCTCGACTGTGGGCCGCTCCATCAATTAATGTTTGTTAGCAGCTTGTGAAACATCCACAGCAGGTGGGCGAACTCCAACAGCCCCCGCGATATGTGTACATTTCGAAAGTAAAAGTGGTCGAAAGATAGCCGATCTGACACTATAATTTACACTAGTTGACACTGAAAGTGGCCGGAAAATAGCCGATCGGACGCTAATCCATACTAATTGACATTAAAATTGGTCGAAATGTGGCCGATCTCACAGTAATTAACCTGAACATTCCTTCGATCAATTATTTTTGGTAGTTTTGGAGTATGACCTAAAATAATCCAGTTTTCAGGATCTCGTCTAATTCTACTAGTTTGCCTGGTTTTGCTTCCTAGTGGCCACACTATCTGACTTGCATCCTGGCTGCGTCCCAGGGACACACCAGGCCATTCTCATATCCCGAGCACCAACGTATATAAATGCACATAACTGCGCCCAAAATTACCCGCAAAACGCCCGCAAAAACCTGCAAACGCCCACAAATCCAAGAATCTTGTACATTAACAAATTTTGGGAGCGCGCAATTAAACAGTAACCAACTTGGATGTGCGGATTGAAAGCAAAATACTGGTGAGAAGACTGGGAGGAGGGCCATGCCGATGGGAAACACAGCCATGACATACCACGCCTAACTTTTTGGGGAAACGCTGGATACGACCATAAATTTGATGAAACGCCTGATTGTGCAAAACGGCTGATATTTTTAAGGAGTTGGAAGGCCCAGGAACACTTATGTGCTGTACACTAATTGACCCTAAACGGTGTCGAAAAGTAGCCGATCTAGAGCACAGGCTAGCAAAATGACAAAATCGCTCCTGGGGCTACTTTCACCCACGCAGGCAACCATGATGAACCACAGCTTGTCGATACGTCCTTGAAACTTCTGAGCCATAGTCTCATTTAGTTTGCTTGAACACTAAATTTACGTAACTTCGTCGCAATGCCATTTCTGCTGCTGAAGTTGCGTGGCAGTCTACACTTGAGGCGTCCTCTTCCCAGCTCGGTCCAAATCAAATTCCCTAGATGCTAATCAACTCCCTGTCTTGTTCCGCAGCACCAGAAAAATGCCGCATTAAACTTTCTTGTTTGAATGCTTCTAGATTGCTTTACCATGGCGCCATCTTGGCCGTATGAGGTAGAAAGGGACATCAAAAAATGGTTCGTCGTTTTTATGTATTTATTTACTAGGTGGTACCCCCTAGTTATGTTGAACTTACGTAAGTTATAAGTATCGTAACTTAAGTTATGTTGAAGTTAACATAACTTAAGTTATGGGTTTTATAAGTAAGTTATATCTTGGGTAAGTTTTTACTTTGTGGAATTTTGTTTTTAAGGGTAAATTTGATTAAAACCATTGTTTATTTGCTTTCAGCAACAACACGGTGTATAAGCCTTTTTTTTTGCTTTTTGTGGTCGAGTGCGCAGATGCTCTTACTGAGCATTGAAGAAGTATTTAATTTATTTTGCAACCAATGTTTGGCACATTGAATTGTTTCTTGCCGGCCACGCAGGCTTTGTTCAGGGCAAGCAATGCACATATGAATTGGATTTTTCTTTGCGCCACCAACTGCATGTTTTCGGATTTTCAATAGTGTTCCATTTTCGGAAAACCAAAAAGTGAGCTGCAATGGAAAAAAACGAAGTCTTTTTCGGTTTTCCAACCAGACACATGCGCGTTTGTTGTGGTATGTTAAGAGAGCGCGCAACACATGCGCGTTTGCGATGCTTTTAATGTATATGTGCATACAAACACAACGCGTTTGTCACAGTGAAACATATACATACGCGTAGGCTCTATTCTTGCCTACATACCAAACACAAAAAAACATGTTCCGCACACATTCCGCACACATTCGCGTTTGGAAATCGATTGGGATCAAACATACATGCGTTTGTGGTGGTTAGGTATCAAACACATACACGTACATTGCTTCTTGTCACCAGACACATATGTGTTTGTTTGATTTTTTGTGATATTGCATCCAAACAAATACGCGTTTGTAACCAAACCTTACATAGCCCCCAGAAAAGTCCAAAGTCAACCCGGGAACCCATGAGATGTATATTGTAGTCAGAAGAGCGCATATTGTAGTTTGTGTCCTTTCACTGGGATGCCTGAGGCCACTAGCTACCAGATATTCAACCAGAAGTTCAATCTTTTTGATTTGACGCTCCGTAGACCGAAGCGTCTCCCATTGCGTCTGCCGCAAAAGGTATGGGAAACGCTGCCATCATGTAAAATACGGCTCCTTTGACGAACTCGAGTCAAAAATGCCTGCAAAAGCATCAAAATCTTACCAATTTTCCCCCAAGATCCATGAACCAAAAAAAACAACTACAAAAAGTTAACTTGTGTAATTTTTTACTATCTTGTTTACGTCCGATTTCAATGAACTTATGTTATAAATCCACATCTTAGTTATTACTGCAACATGAGTTATCAAACTTATAACCTATGTTAACCCTGCTTATAAGTTCACTTGTGAACGTTATAAGATAAGATATAACTTGGGGGTACCACCTAGTAATTACCAGATTATTTCAATATAATTTGGATAGTCGCCCAATCTGAAAAACAACATCCACCTATGGCTTGCACCCATATGCATGAACACATTTCCGTCAATATGAAATCTCGCTTCATTTGGCAATATAAAGGCCACTAGAGAACATTAAAAAAAATCGGGAACCTCCACACAAGTTATTTGAAGAACCGCAGGTTGACCAATGTATGTGCTACCTCTCCCAAAGGTGCACTAATATATTTAAAAGACACATTCAAAATCAATAATAAAATGTCCCAAGTTTGCAACATAATATATGGGGTGTTGACCACAGCATGGATATTTCATCACTACATACTGGAACAGTTCAAACGTTTCACCGCTAGCGGGCAGATAGGACATTTAGTGGATGCAGTGCATCGATGTTTTCTCAAAATTTGCCCTCCACCGTCCACCAACCTTTCACGAGTCTACTCAGCTCTTGAGATTGACGATTCAAGCAGCAGAGGAAAACTCTCAAACCGGTTTGATCTTCGGGATATCTACCAGCAATTGGTTATTGGCATCATGGTGGCTGCTCACATCTCCAGCACACATCTTTCCTAGATTCTGCCAGTAACAATACAGGTAGCAGAGAGT
>Ga0126342_10021204_pt1 | contig 10852 bp, 10 predicted proteins | sample Cyp1metagenome_FD_92528 | JGI IMG/M metagenome (GOLD analysis project Ga0126342, IMG submission 92528) | Coral microbial communities from Lord Howe Island, Old Settlement Bay, Australia - Cyphastrea 1 metagenome | ecosystem: Host-associated > Invertebrates > Cnidaria > Coral ... | reverse complement strand
TTCGATATCCGCCCCAACTCCACCCACGTCCGTCCGCAGCGGATATGCCTCGTTCCCTTGCTCTCTTCTCCTGTTCCAACCCACGCCTACCTTTCGATCTTTCACCCTTCCCTCTCAAGTGGGCTTCGGCAGCGACCTACCCGGGCCACCGGGGCCACTGGGGACAGGTCAATCCGTCCAGAAGACCACACCCTTTGATAGTGGCCTGATGTGCAACGATGAATTTTCTGGGACACCTACCCTCTGGATATTTAACGTAGCCATGGAAAGATCCACCATGCTATTAATAGGTAAACCATCTATTTCTATGGGAAAAAAAATCCATGGCTATGTTAAATAACCATAGGGTAGATGTTGCCGCCCGAGTGAAAAAACATGAATGGCTACTGGGATGTAAAGCAAACAAATTTTCCTGGGATCTTACATACCACTTCGCTGATTCTAGCAACATCTGAGGGAGAGAAGTTCTTTGAAGGTAAATTTTGTGCGGTCCAGGGAATCCACGGATTTCGGGTATACCTACATTGTTTAAAGGCATATAAAGGCATATTTAAATAAATTTAATAGATTGTCGAAATCCTTCCAACAATGTAAAATTGTGTAAAATTGTCTTCGAAGGTTGGAGATTGCATGTGGGCCGACAAGTATGGAGCGAAATCACGGCTGTTTGTCGCTGATAGGCGATTTACATTTCCCAATGTGTAGGGGAACCGCAAGCACCTGAATTAAAGAAGACACAGTGTATATAGGATCGCCATGAATCACAACACTCTGTGTCGAGCTTTCGAACCTGCAGACGAGCGGCAGGTACACACACACACAAATGATATTATATACATACAGCCACAAGATCCCACAAGATCAGCAACACAACGAGCCGAACCTATGGCTTTGTCCAAGAAAAAGGTCATTATCACCCCAAGAGATATCAACATATCCATAAATATCCAATGGTCGATTTTTTCACTTTTCCTATTGTTGGCCATAAATTGGGGTTAGCCATCCACCATTTTCGGAGCCATTCCTCCAGAGATCCTCCATTCCCAGGTCAGGAGGACTCCGACGACTCTGGCGAGGCGGCTTTCCTGGGCCCCCCCAACGCGGAGCCGCTGCAGCACATCGTCCACCGCGAGGCGGAGGCGACGGGGGAAGCGGTGCGGCTGCTGGGGCTGGAGACGGTGAGTTTCCAGAAGTCCATCTGGGACGCTGCGGTGATTGTGATGCTCCATGCCGGTGGTGGTGCGCGGAAGGTGGTGGGCAATTTCAATGTGGCTCTGACAAAAATTGGGGAGTTTGGATGTGTCTTTGTTTGGGAGGGGTTGATTGGAAGTTTGAGGAAGGTATTGCACGCCAATAGATCTCTTTTGGAGACTTCTCCCTTCGGGAGAGAGAGTTTTTGCTCAGGCGGACCATGTGAACCTCCTCGGCAGGCAAACCAATGGTGTTGTGGAAAGGAAACTCTCATACTCATAACTCCTATCCTGCCCAATGTTGTTATGGTTTACCTGAGCAATGCCTCAAATCCCTGGTTGTATCTGGTGGTTGATCATGGGGTTACACTGTATACTTCTAGCAAGTGTTTGTGCAGGTATGATGATGATGACGACGAGGATGATGATGATGATGATGATGACGACGATGATGATGACGATGATGATGATGATGATGATGATGATGATGATGACGATGATGATGATGATGATTATGATGATGATGATGATGATGATGATTGTGATGATGAAATGATGATGAGATGATTATAATCTGACCAATAGAATGGCTTGACAAACGGTTCTAAATATTGTTTAAGTTATCTCATATGATTCGCAAAACTGAACGCTTCAAGGTTGTTTCTTTGTTCCGGTCCAAGGGATGATTCAGGTATCAACCACTGTTTAGTTGTGAACAGTTCGTGCTATGACACTTTACCTACCTCCATCCCAAACACGGGTAATGAACCATTGGCCGAATGTATCCAGCTCGATGAGCTCGACAAACACTACATCCCATCATTAGTTTAAGGCCGGGACTAAACAAACCCATGGTCTTCCCACCAACAAAAGAACCCCAATACTCAAACGAATCATCAAACATCCCATGTTTTTCCCATGTTTCCCTCCATGGTTTTCCTTAATGTTTTTCAGGTGGTGCTGTCCTTCTGCTTGCTGCTGGTGAACATCGGCATCCAGTGTGGCCTGGTGCTGGCAGTGAATTCCATGGCGGACCAGGACCCACTACACAGCCTTTGGATCGGCGTGCTGCGGAGCCAACGGCTGGAAGATCAGGCCTATGAGCGTTTTGATCGGAAGGATCTCTGGCGAAACGTCTGGTGATTTTTTCTGGTTGGTGGTTTCAAACATTTTTTTTATTTTCCATAATATATATATATTTTTGAATGTGAACCCTGACTGGTTGGTGGTTTGGAACATTTTTTATTTTCCATTTCATATATGGGATAATCCTTCCCATTGACGAACTCATATTTTTCAAGATGGTTATTGCACCACCAACCTGCTGAAATCCAGGACAACTGGGGAGTCTAGTCAGGGAATATTATATAATTATATATATATATATATTTACTTGGGTCCAGTGGATGAGTTTTGGCTTATTTTCTCATGGAAAGCCACCATGACTTGGGAATCGATTGGTCCAAGGATCTGATCACAAGGAGAGGGGTGAGATGGCCATCACGCAACATCCGTTGGATGTGAATATGGTAACCCCAAAAAAAGATTTAACTGTTCTATTTGAGGATTGCTAAAAGTGGTACTTGGTTTTGACAACTCTATCTTCCATCATTTATAAATCATCTTCCCATTTAGAAACCTAGGATTTCCATGAATTTCCATCATTTCTGGAGGATTTCCTATGAAAAAACTTCCATTTTCCACCGGGAAAAAAACCAGGGAGAAAGTCTCGTTGGGTTCTGCAGGACCCAGAAGCTTTGTGGTGCCAAGATCCACAACGAAATGCAAACCACCACTGAGTGGTTGAAGGAGTACCTGAATGAGGGACAGATCTTTGGCAAACTCCCAGGCCGCAAAACCGCTCCGCAAAACGGAGATGGGGATTCTAGCGATCAAAGTGAGGACGTACACCGAAATAAACATGCAGTTGGTATATGTATATATATACATATGTATATATATATATGTATATATATATGTATATATATATATATACATATGTTGTATATATATATATATATGTATACATAGTATTGTAGTATTGTTAAGAGTCTCCCGTTTCTGTGGTCCTTTGGTACTTTTTTTTGAACAGTACTGCTTCACTGGTTTGTACCTACGACCCCGACCCTAAACCCCCACTTTCACACCTAAATCTAAAATCCCATCCCCGAACCCCTCGCCCCTACACCTAACCGTAAATCCCACCCCCCAAACCTAAAGGTCTGATTCCCCCTTACGTGGTTTCAAATGCTGGAAACAAAAAACACTGTAAAGACTCTTGACTGGACTATCCTTATGTATTGTTACTAAGTAAGTACGCATTACATATGTTTATTATGTATATATTTATAGTATCTATGTACGTGTTATTTTGATGGCTACTCAGCTAGAAAATAACTATGTGCAGGGTGTCTAAGATCGACAATATTCGAATGGATTAATGATTTATTGAAGGGAACATTTGCAGGAAACCTAGGTTTTTACAACTAATTTTTATAGGTGTTCCTGTACATGACCCATCCATCAACCAAGTCTTGGGGGCTAGCATTGTACCCTTAGATTTCCATGAGAGAGATGTTGTTTACAGCTGGAGCAATAAACCACTGCATGTTGCTTGCACCGGTTGGTGTTTTCCGCAACAGCATATTGAGGCAGAAAAAACACAACACGTGGGCATCACATAAATGGACCTCACATGGCCCATTTCCATTCCTTTGAAAGCCAAAGTGCCGTTGCTCGAATGACTCCCAAAGTGCCGTTGCAGTGCAGCGAACTAGAAACTTCCCCTCTGGCGCCGGGCACTATTGTTCTTTGTATATTTATTTTTGGTTGGTTGTAAGTAGTGTAGGCGATGGTGAAGGTGGTGAAAATGTTCGCCTGTTGAATAGCGATGTGAGGCGGAGGGGGCAGGGGGGAAGTTTATGTAGATAATTAATTAATGATGTAAGAATGTAGGTGATTGTGTTGTGGAGCAAAGCGTGTGTAAACTCTACAATGACTCAAGAATGCAGGCTATTGTCTTGCGCGGCAGGGGAGTTTAAACATGATTTCAGAATGCCGGGCTATTGTTTTATGGGGCACAAAAGGGAATTTTGATGACTTCAGAATGTAGGCCATAGTCTTGTGGAGCAGATGGGGGTAAAATTTAAGAGTGACATTAGAATGCAGGCGGGGCAGACAGGGCGGAAATTGTGGGGCAGAGGAGGGGGGACATGTTATCAATGACAAAAGAATGCAGGCTGTAGTCTTGTGTGATAAGGGGGGAAGTTTGATCATGATTTCAGACTGCACGCTATTGTCTTGTGGGGGGTGGAAGTTTAACAATGATATAAACATGTAGGCTATTGTCTTCTGGAGTAGGGGAGGAAATTTTGAGAATGACTTGGAACGCAGGCTATTGTCACATGCGGAGGGGGCGGCATTTTGATGATTTGAATGCAGGCTATTGTCTTGACTTGACCCTTTCCCATTCACCCAACAAACCCCTAAATGGCTAGTTGGGTAGACCTCCCCTTTCCCAACCCCCAAACAAACCCAACATGTTTTATTTAGTGGAACCCCCTTCCCATCCCTCTAACAAACCCTACATGGCTAGTTGAACAGAACCTCCCTTTCCCGACCCCGCCAACAAACCCTAGATGGCTGCTTGAATGGGAACTCCGTAATTCATATCGCACGTGACCCGTTTGTAGTGCCCCAAGTGACCCCCTACCCACAGAGATACCACTCCTATGGTTGATGTTCATGTTCCCTGTTAGATTTCAATTTTGCAATCCCATGCAATCCCCCATTTTGAAACTACCCCATATGTCATGACTTTTCCGGGACTCATATAGCAATTTTTAGGGATTCCCATGGCATGGGATGACCCCCATGACTCTCCCATGGAACTTGACGTGGAACATATCTGCAGAACTTAACCAGGTTGCTTCCCCTGTCCAATTTGTCCAGGTGATACATCTGTTTATTAATTTAACAAGGTTTCTATTTGTTTTACATATAACATATTATAACATATTATAACATCATATAACCATTAATCCGGATTTGGTTTCTATTCTTGGTACATACAACCATGAATCCCGAATTTACCCTCTGGCAATCATGGCTAGCTGGGCAATCCCCATTTAAATTTGTCCATGACTTTCCCACTAAAACCATTCTTGACGGGGACTTCCCAGCCATGTTTGATGACGCCATAGAGTAACAAGGTTTTTTCCTTTGTCCAAATGGGTAAAACAATGGTTTTAAAACTCATAAATTAAAATATAACCCGTATAATTATGGTTATATATATCCACTTATAGCTGGAACTGCACTTGTCCAAGTGTCAATATTAACTATTATATGATCCATTATTGATCCAACCATGGTTGAAACCATGAACGTCCAGGTCAATACATTTATCATTGTTACCATTATTGACAATAATATCAACAACTATTTTATCCATTATATAAACCATTTAATATGAACCATTATTACGTTGGAATGAACATTGTCCAACCTTGTTCATATGTCAATACGGTACGGGAAAAAACCAATATAGGTTGGAATATAACCCTTATAACCCTTATAACTTTTATGTTAGAAATAAACGAATAGTTAATTAACTAAATAAATAGATAATTAAATACATAACTAATAAATAAATAAATAAGTAAATAAATAGAAAAATAAATAAAAACCAAAATAAATAAAAATAAATAAATAAATAAATAAACAAATAAATAAATAAATAGATACTGTAACCACCTATAAACCACGTTCAGGTCAATACATCTGTCTGCTGGCCATGTTCGTTTGGATCATCGACATCGGCATCGACCTGCGCCGCACGCTCCACGATTTGGCCTTGGTTGTGCTGTCGCTGCCGCAGACCAAAAGCACGCGCTACGATCTGCGTGTCGAGACAGCGATGGGGGGCTGAAAAGGTCGTGGAGAATTGCTGGTTTCATGTGGCTATGAATCAATACCTATTAATACCATTTTTAGAGGGATGAACATCCATAAATCCCAGCTATTTTGATGTGAACTACCGGGGTACCAGGGTTTTGACAATCTGCCATGTGCTTTTAGCTGCTTTATCTAGCAAAGTACAGGGACTTCACCAGCGCCAAGTGGTTTTTTTTCCCGAAAAATGGAGATAAATCACCATCCAAGATGGTGATTTTAACCATGAAAACATGTGGGATATATATCGAACAAAGCAAAGGGCTTTCGAGTTTTCAACCAGTTGATGATAAGTGAGTTGGTCAACACTAGGCGAAGTGTTTTTATATTTCTGGTGGAACTATCGAACTAGTTCCGTCCAACAAAAACAACAAATTCAAGTGGTGGTCTGGAAGGCCATTTCTGGATGATCCAGGATGATCCAGGGCCATAGAGTTGATTTGATTGGTGTTGAATAGCCTATTCACCCAGAATTCGCCCCAATCCGGGTGTTTTTTATCCGTTGCTAAAGCATAGGCATCCTTAGGCTGTGAATGTAGTGTTTCATAACCTGGGGAAGGGATTCACTGAGTTTTTCCGTTTGACATTTTGTTGGATCCCTTCCCCACCAGGGACTGGCGTTTTGGAGATTGGATCGTTCATCCCTAGGGTCCCGTTGTCTACGCGAATTGGACTGACCAATAGGACTTGGCCTAGCGATGGGGTTGGTCGATGGATTGGCTCAAGGGATTTTTTCTTAACCGGAAACCATCGATTTTCCTACGAAGATCAATGGTGTTTTTTTCCGGTGAAAATTTGTCCCTTAAACCAATCCATTGATCTATTGAGTTGGCGCCAATCCGGGGCGATCGTCAACATAAAACTGCCTCTTTGAGATCCGAAAAAAGCTCAACTTCTCGAGGCGATGGCAAATACATCATCACTGGCGTCTCGTTTCTGCAGAAGGTCTTCGCTTTGATCCTCGGACTCTCCGGACTCCCCGGACTCGATGCCGGAAATGGGACCGTCCTCCAGCGTTTTGAGAGGAGGATCATCTGCAAATTTGGGGATCGCATTGCCATGACTGGAGATCAGCAACTTTTTTTTTTGCGAATTTCCCATTGTTTGGTTTGGGAGCAGAGGACACATGCCTACCGCCCCAGGATGGTGGTGATTTTGCCTCGAACGCTGATCGCAGTGTTCCTTATGTGGTGGCCTGGAGATGAGTTCAGTTTTGGGAATGGAGATGAGTTCCCCATGAAGGCAGGTGGTTTGCTCAGATTCATGACCATTCTCCGCTGATCCACTTTCCAAAACCATCCAAAACCATCTTCTTGGGGAGGTATTTAGGGTACATATATAGACATGGCAGTCTGGAGATCTGGAGAAGATGAAACTAACCCATTCTGGTGGTTGAACAAAACCCGCTGTCATAATTGTTATATTATTATAATCCTGCACATTCTCATACTCTTTTTCTGTATCGCGACTCCAAAATAGATCAAAGCGGACCGATTTCCACAAAGTCCCGCCATTTTTTCTCCATTTCTCTCCGATTTCATCTGGGGACCACTCTAAGTGAATAGGATTTGGAGTTTACCCTCTGGTAAACATACAAAAAGCTATTGAAAATCGCCCAGTTGAAATTTCGTTGATTTGCCCGGCTATAAAATGGGTGATTTTCCAGTTCGTTATGTAAAAGTTCACCAGAGGGTAACCCATCCCCGAAGTCATGATCTTCCCAGGTTTGGGCTCATATATCTTGCGGGCACTCTGAACGTGGACGACCTGACACTCAGGCTGCAAACCGCGCCATTCCAATTGGTAGTTATTTTACATTCCATTCCGGTGTTGGGGTATGTATATATATATAAATACATATACATCTGTATAGTATGGGTTCAAGCATTTTTGGTAGGTGACACGCCAAAGATTGTCGTTTTTCCAACGATGTTTGTGGATTGAACATATCCATTCTTACAGGATACATTGCTATGATTGGGAGGATCCTCCAGTTGGGGCCCAGCCCTTTTTGTCTAGCGGTCTAGCCCAACTCTGGTGGTCATTGCGATGGATCCTGGAACGAACTCTCGAACAGATAGAAAAGTCGGAAATGTGGCAAGTATGGGGATACCCTCTGGTAAACATACAAAAAGCTATTGAAAATAGCCATAGAAATAGTTGACTTAGCCATAAAAATGGTGATTTTCCAGTTCGTTATGTGAACGTTTACCAGAGGGTATCATCCGTAAGATCCTGGAACAAACTTTGCCGTCTCTTTTGAGACTCCGATGTCAGTAGGACCGGATTTTGAAACTCACATCCCATAGGACTTGCTTTTGGTATTTCTAGTCATCCAGTCATCCCATTACCACTAAGGGGCCTCTCATTATCACGATTTCTAGAGTCATCATTCTTTCACTACTAGAAATATTATTATCATAGTAAGAATGTCTCTGTTTTTGGTTTCCCAATGTTTCCCACAGTAAGCCGGCCCCTTTTCCCCACCCAAGGATTGTGAACGTCATGGCGTTGCACTTCGTCACCCAGGTGGACGAGTTTCTGTTTGAAGCGCTGGTCCCACGGCGCATGGCCAACATGGTGAACTCTATGGCGATTCAGGCGCTGCAGCTGGGAGGCTGCTGTTCATTGATGTTCTTGGCTCGTCATATTCCAAACATGAGATATTTAGTATGGTTCATTATACCAATATTCTGATATTGTTCATTAAAGCAATATTCTGATATTCTTCATTAAACATTGTTCAAACATGAGATATTTGGATTATATCTTGAAGTATAATTATGTTGGATATTGAATTGTGATTGTAAGTAGGATATTGATGGACATTCTTGTGTGTTTCGCACATTGATGTGTCATCTTGTAAGATTATCCATGCATATTGTCACAACTAGACTTTGGGTACTTTTGGAGAAACCTTTTTGCTCATCAGCCCTTGTGGAAGTTTATTGCTACATTCCACAATAACCTGTGTCACACATGCGCCGTGGTCAAAACATACTGCTGTGTGCAGTATCTTTGCAAGTTTCAACCTCATACCTCCGCCACCTGCGCATGGAGTATGAGACAGTGGTTGAGTCCGCACGCTTCCTGTCAAAACATGGTTTGTTTTCTCATAGAAGGGGATGGTCATACGCCCATCAATAGGGTTTAATATACCCATTGTAATGATTCCCAATATAGGATGGATGACCATAGCCCGTATACCATGTTTTGACGATGTGACATAGTCATGGGCAAAGCTACAGTTCCTCACCCTCCAGCGCAGGTCTACGTCTCGCAGCACCACACCTTGCTGCCCTCGGAGCTTCTGCGTGGTCGCGTGGGCGTGAGCGGGTGCCTGCCGCCCGAGAGCCGACGGGGTCTGAGTCTGTCCATCCAAAGCTTCTACGCGCCCTGGTGGTGCGAAGGTGCTGATGTGATATGCTTTGGTGGTTTATACCCTCTGGTAATTTAACATAGCTATTGAAAATGGCTATTTATAGTGAGTTTTCCCATTAAAAATGGTGATTTTCCATAGTTTTGTTAGTTTACCAGAGGGTAATGGTCTATACACATGTGACCTCACGTCGTGACACTGGAAACATGGTGAATGTTGGGGAATCATCCCAGATGGAAGCCGTATTTCAGGGTACTGAAATACTCATCATTGACCCAGATATGACTGTTTTTTTTGGGAGGGGTTGATGCAGTTGGGGGACCATGCCATAGTCTATGGGGTCACATGGGGATACTTTCTACACATGGGGATGATACGTTATTCTACTGCCCAGGTGCGTCCCATGGATCCCATATTCCCACCCGTAAACAGCAAATGGAACGCGCCTTTGTTTGAAAACATGGTAGCCCTCAACTCCAGGAGTTATCTAAATCTTCCCCCAGACAACAACACGGCAGGAGTTCCGCGTCGAAACCAGGTCGAAATCCAGCTTTTTTGGCCAGACCCGAATGAACAGTGATCAAAACACTGGTTGATGCCTCAGTGCAGAGGGTTATACTACCTGGTTTGTTAGGGATTATTATCACCAGTAACGGGAACCCCTATCCACCGACCAGGGTGAAGGGATAGCAGTAGCTTGTTTTCATCACAGCACATCCTCCATTCCAAGTTCGAATTTCATCAGTTCCAGTTTCTCTTTGTTTCCCATAGTTTCCCCACATTTTGACTTACTGGACTTACTGGTGCTAAACGTAGAGAATGGATGGGTTGCTGGGGGTTGCTGGGATGATTATTACTAGTGATGACTGGGATCATTCCCGAAAATTCCCTGCGTAAAACGCACCAGTAAGTTGAGTGTCGCTCAGGCACTCTTCAGGGTCTTTTACATCCTGGCCATTCTGCTGGCCTCCTGGTACTATTTCTTGCAGCCCGTGCAGGCCTCGGCGCAGAATGCCTACGAGGCCCTCTGTGGCCATGTGGCCCGGCGATGAACGGTCTACGGTGATCCCGCAACGTTAGGGAAGTTGGTTGAATCGAAGCTTTATGGAAGACTAATGGAAGGTTTATGGAAGATATATATATAGATAGAAAGATAGATAGATAGATAGGTAGATAGATAGATAGATAGATAGATAGATAGATATACGTATATATATATATATACATACATGATAAATCTATATAGAATCTAGAATCTATAGGGTATAAACAACTTACATCTGGGGGGCACCACTTTGTACCAGCCACGAGGTTTTCTTTGTTACTGAAG
>Ga0126342_10021203_pt1 | contig 10853 bp, 19 predicted proteins | sample Cyp1metagenome_FD_92528 | JGI IMG/M metagenome (GOLD analysis project Ga0126342, IMG submission 92528) | Coral microbial communities from Lord Howe Island, Old Settlement Bay, Australia - Cyphastrea 1 metagenome | ecosystem: Host-associated > Invertebrates > Cnidaria > Coral ... | reverse complement strand
GCTCCAGTCCCCCTGCTCTAAATCATGACGTGAAAAAATCATGACGTGAAAAAATCAAGTCTAACACGCAGTGAAAAACCAAAACATCAAGTAGAGGTTTTACATCTATTCAGATGTTCCACAAACACGCCTCGCTGCCGCGAGGCTTTTTTCAGAGAATCACCATCGGTGAAAGGCTATTATCTGTTCCCTGAAGCAGGAAATTGTAATGGCTTCAAAATACAGGGAAATGAAAAGATGAATTAGCCCGCAGGTTCAGTTTCCTTTCCTGAACTCAGTCGTCGATGTCCGACAGGGCTTCCATTTGCATTCTCAGGGCATGTTCCGACAAAGTCTGAGTCGTTGTTGCCAAATGGCTGGCAAGGTGGGCCAAGTCGTCCGCCGTGAAGATCTGACATGGGTCGGTTGCCAAGTCAGAATGGTCCGTTTCAATCTTCTCAAGGATCGCAGCATTGCCTTCTCTGTCATTGCTCAGGATATCATACAAGATGCTTGCCAATTGGTGGATCTGACTTGGAACCGGTAAGACCCCGCCATTTGCCGCGTTGGATGTGTTGTCATCCATCTCGGATTCCTGGTAGGAGTCTTGGCGTTCAGATGTCTGATCAGCATGGTCAGACGATTGCCACTGCTGGTGCCACTGCTGGTAGTTTTCCTCCGGCTCTGGGATGCCGTAGTAACGACGCCAATAGTTGGCAAGGCGAGTAGCTTGTTGCCAGCTGTCGATATAGCTTCCATTGGCTGCTCTGACATGACCAACAATTCCATTGAAGAAGTATTCGGGCTGTCGAGGCCTTTCTTCTCCTTGACTATCGACTTCCGTCACCACCAGGCGGTCTGGTGTGTTTGATCCAGCAGGCGAGATGATCTTCTTGAAGATGTGAGTGTGATACTTGATTACGTTTCTGGCTTTCCGATTGCACCGGAAAGGCTACCCCTTGGGGGTTCCACTGGGAGTCAGAAGGCAGTGGGATCTGAGGGACATCTGAAGTATATCCGAAGTGCGGAACACTTGATGAAGCGTCACCGGAAGCGGTGGGTCCAGATTGGTGCGGGTTGGAAAACCAGGAGGACTGACCTGGATCATTGGATGAATGGCGATCAGAAGAGGCCGAAGCGCGGCTGGGTGTCACAGAAGCAGGGGATTGGCGACGATAGAGGCTCATTGGTCCGCGAAGAGAAACAATGCCGGCGTATGCGGAGTCGCATTTAGTCATGATGAATGCTTAAGACAAAAGTAGAAGCGGTGGTGTCAATAGCAGCGAGAAGGCTGGAGAAAAGAAAAGAAAGGGAGAAGAAAAGAACCGAAAAGAAAGGAAAGGAACCGGAAAAGAAAGGAAAGGAAAAAGGAACCGACCGAAACAACAAATGCAGCGGCAATGAGATCCATTTTATCGAATCACGGGAGCATGTTGCGATTAGGGAGTGCTTTGTGGCAACTCAGCCGCATGATGTATGGTTGATTCTGATGTACAAATGGGCGAAGATCATTGGAAAAAAGAATGCCCAGTTCCTGCCCCTCAGTCCAGCGTGGACGATGTTCATTCAGGAGGTCGTAGAGGAGGCACTCATTTGGCAAAGCGAAGGTATCTCCGGTGATGTCTTGCCAACGAAGATCTAGATTCGTGTGTTCGACAAAACAATCCCATGTGTAGTGGATGTGCTGGCTGATGTAGTAGAGCATGGTTTCCACCGTCAGGGAGCGAATACGTATTGGATCAATGAGGACATGGTAGGTGAACAGAGCCATTTCCTCCATACGGTTAAGGCCAGGCAGTTCACTGCAGGTTGACATAGCCATTTGGTCATGTCCCAATTCGGTGAGAACAGGGCATACCTGATCCAAGTTGACAATGATCAGTACTCGGCGTGTGTCACGTGCTGGTGGAACGGGTCGTCTGGTATTCCTGTAGTGGTTGCTCCATGAGCGAGAGTCGTTGGAGTGTCTCCACATGGGTGGGTCGTCGCGAGACCGGGATCGATCAGGATGGATACGTACGTAATCAGATGAGTGAGCCATAATGACTAAGATACATTGACAATTGAAGAAGAGTCCAAATAAGAAAGGAAAGTACACCAGGAGGAAAGGAAGGGAAAGGAAGAAACCTAGGAAAACAACACAGGGGAACATTACAAACCGACGAGAAACTTGCAAAACGCAACACTGGATAAGCAAGCACAACCTGTTTTTTGGCCTGTCGCTGTCAGTTAGTCCTCCGCTTCTGGTTCGTGCAACGGATGAACGCGACCATGTTGGTCCGTATTTTTCAAAAATCCCCATCTCAGCTTGCATACATGGGGATCACGACGAAGTCGGGCTCCAATCGTCTTCCACGAAGGACGGGATTTGGTGTCATTCTTGAGGTTGATCAGCTCTTGGTCACCATTGCCAGACCATGGATGAAAGAATGTCTCACTGGGAGGTCGAGAAGTTTCTGATGGTTGTGGAATATGGATGGTGGGATTTGGCGTGAGAGTTACTGACGTGGAAGTGTCTGGTGGAGTTGGATTGGTGGTGGACGAAGGGAGTGTGGTAGTTCGGCTGAGGTCATGAGCTGAAGTGTCAGGTATGGATGGAGCTTTGGACGCTGCTTCGTCCTCAGAGTCATCGGAATTGAAACCCGAATATGGGATTTCTGAGATGATGGGAAGGGACGTTGGAGGGGTAGTGGTTTCAGAAACCGGAGCTGATCTTTGTTTCTTCTTGGGCTGTGGGTCTTCGGTGGAATTGGTCCGTTGTTTTCATCGGACTGGAACTGGTGTCGTGATTCGGGTCGTAACACGTACAGTGTCTGGGATTGGAGTGGTTCCCGGAGGTGCAGGTGAAGTATGTCCTGCCTTTGGTGCAGGATTTCGGGATGAGGTGTCCTCAGTTGCATGATGTTCTTCTTCTTCAGGATGAGGGCGGAAGACCGTAAGAGGACGTAAATTTGGTTCCGGGTTCACAACCATGCGTGATGGGATGCCTGCATGTGACACCATTGAAGGTGTACTTGACGAGGCTGGTAAAGGAACGAAGGTATGAAGATTTCTGGGCATATGGTTTGGGCGTCCATGACGGAACTGATGGTCCATTGTTGGATCATCCCATTCAATGGATGGTTCAAAGAATGGTAAAAGGCCAGCCAAGTAGTTCCAAGTGCATAATTGCCCGAGCAAGGTGATGGTGAAATGCACGACCTTGAGCATGATCCATGGGCACGATACACAAAGAAAACCAGAGGGAAACGAGTTTGAGCCAATGCTAGGCAATGGAAGGACAAACAAAAGGACAATGAAACAGCAAGAAGAGAGAACCACAACAATTGGAGTGGGAAAGTTGAAACAAGCAAACAGGTGAATAAGGTAAGTGATGGGACGAAGCAGCTGCGGCCGCCTCAGTTTTCCTCATGCGCCTGAAGGTTCTGATGCTGAATCAAGATCTGGTTGGAAATGGTTTGTAGTTCCTCATTGGGAAACCCAGCGCGGGTGTGCAGATGGATTAGTTGTTCAAGACCTTGTCGAACACGAACTTCGGGGAAGGCTCCCTTGATCACGATGTGGCAGCGGGATCGGAATCCACTCAGTAGCACTTTGGGTGGTGATGCTGAGAAAGGTGACAGAACTTGAGAGACATTAGTCGGACCTAGTCGGACCTTGATAAATAAGTTCCAATGGTTTTGTCTCCAGCATGAATCCAAGAAACTCTTGGTCAGGTTCAGTCTCAAGGATGATGGGTTTTCCGTAGAATCCATCGTCGAGAAGGACTTCATACGGTGAGAGTTCTGTGAGACGTTTGTCACCAAAGACATAGCGGATGTGACGGATGAAAAGGTTATGGTTTGAAAGAGTTTGTTTGAAGTTGATGGACCAGATTTGTTCACTGATGGAAACAACCATGAGGCATAAGGCTGGAGACAAGGGACTGCCCATCGGACTGCCTCGACATTGACGAATGCACTTTTGGCCCAGTGCAAAGGTTTGCATATTTAGTGCTGACCGGATGAGATCTGGGACATCTCTGATGATGATTTTCCGAGTGACATTGAGTCGACGAAAGGTTCGACCCTTGATAATGTCACCAGGGTTGTTGGACTTGCCTGGATAGACTGAGAAGGCTTCGTTGTCGGAAACATTCATGGTTGAGCGGAGGAAGTCCAAAAGCATGAACCACGCTCCAACAAATCTATCTTGGCCAATGCTGGTGAAGAATCCCGCAAGATCTTGGTTGACCAAGATGAGATCGGCGTCGACAGGCGTTGATTTCAGACTGGACAGGAGTGTGTAAACATCTCCTGTTGCGAAGTGGTTGGGGCAGGCAACTGGAATGAGCTGGAAGATGAGGCGTGCTAGGATATTGAGCATGGGCCGAAACGGTGACTCCACGAAGGAGATGATGGGTCTGCCACTTCGAAAGTCTTTCTTTCGTAGCCTGATGGAAGTTGTCTGCCAGGACCGGCCGCCCAAGGATAGGCTTTTCCATGTTGACGGTGAAGGGTGGTAACAAGTGATGTGACGATGGAAGTGGGTTCATCAGGAAGTGGTTCGAAGATTGAAGGGTCTTGGAAGGTTTGTTCAATGGATTGGTAGTAGAGGCAAGGACAGTATATACGAAGGGATGAGGATTGTTTGTCCTCGCAATGGAAGACAGCTCCTTCGAAGGTTTGTTGGAACTGATTGATGGTGGACTTGGTGATGTGGTTGGTGACATGTTTGGAGTGTTCTGACCAAAGGTGTTGGCCAAGGTCGGAGATGTCGGAATTCGGCATGGAAGGAAGGCCGTTGCGCTTAGTCCAAGTCTTCATACCCAGTCGTAACTGGTTGTGGTATTCCTTCTTGGAGGGAAACATTTTGTTGAGTAGGGATCCTTCTGCGATGACTGCGAGGTCTGCTGGTAGCATGGAATGAAGAAGAGAGCCAGCCAGTACCCAATGTGGGTCGGAAGGATTCAACGCCGCCGCTTTGTATGTTGTCCAATGTTTGCAACAACATATGGCCGGGTTCGATGTGGACCAATCATCGATGGCCTTTTTGTGATTGCAAAGTTGATCGACAACTGCCGCGTGTTTGATAAACACCATCTTGAATGATGGGTTGTGGCACGGAACCTGTTGAGCAAGGATTTGGAGATGCCACTTCCGCAGGAATTTCTTTAGCTGTTGTTGAAGGCTTGGAGTTAAAGACCAGGGAACCCTCAATGCTGAGGCTCGTGGTGCCGATTTGCCATTCCACCATTTGATGGATGCATCGATCGCATTCAGGGACAAAGTGCGGAAAGGTTCCTGGATGTTGTTTGCCAGACGGCGAAGGGCATAGCAGAGGGTAAGTCCCCCATCATTCGATCAAAGCAGCTTTGTCTGTTCGAACCGTGCCTTAGTATTTGATCCCAAGGCGTGGATGATGGTCCAGAGTTCGAGACGGTTTTGAAACCGAGTGGAGGTCAGGATTTGGCGCACAAGCTGTGGAGTGAATTTGTGCTTGGCACGGCGCCAAAAGGTGGCAAGGCCAAATTGTGCGTTGGTGTTAAGAGTGGGTTTTCTGAGGATGCCTTTCTTGGGATGAAAAAATTGGCAAATGAAGGGGTAGTTGAGTCTGGGCTGCCATTCTTGGATGAGGGCCAGTTCGAGACTGCGGTAGTCAGTCCTGTCGGTGTATATTGGGATGGGAGCCCAAATATACAGGTTGTCATGGTCTTGCCAGTAGCGTAGTGCCAGCTCCGCGTGGACCAGTCGTTCGTTGGTGAGTTGAAGGTATTTTCGCGAACGACTGTACTCTCTGTCGAGAGTGTGATGCATGGCGGAGCCAACATAAAATTTGGGTTGCAGATTCCCAATGTGTGTGAAACGAATATAGACACTTTGAGGTTGGAAAAACGGTCTTGAAAAGAGATTGTGGGAATGGAGCGTGTTTCCCCACAAATGTGTGAGATTTGCACATCCTTCCAAAATTGACTTCAGCTTTTGATTGGGTCGGAGACCATGGAGGACTGCGAGAAGCATCATTCGTGTTTGGATGATGCGAAAGCCCTGAAAAAGGTGGATGCTGTGAGTCATGGTGAAGGGAGTCAAAAGGTAGATGATAAGAATCATCGAATGGAGAATTTGGAGATGGGATTACAGCACTTTGTGCTTGAGCTTTCTCCGGAAGCGAGGAGCTAGTCAATTCGTGAGGCTGATAGCTGCCGTCATGGCCCTCAGGAGATTGAGGGCATCGTAGTTCTTGCCCATGAGACTGACAGGGATGCCCATCATCACGGCAACTCGCTCTACCGTTTCAATGGCTTCGGATGGTTGGTTCGACCACCACTCTTCTGTTTTGGCGATGTTGTCAGCTAGAACCTTCTTCTTAGGATCTGACAATGGGAGATCTTTGAGCCATTTGTTGAAGGCTCGTACCGCAAGAGTTGGAGGCATGTGTTGAGCCAGCCATGGATTGAGCGTGGTGGTGCCGACAAGCAAGCAAGAGGGATCGAAACCCGGTGGGGCAGGAGGTGCCGGGTTGTTGTTGGAGTTCCTCATAGAAGCTTGTTGGATGGGTGCGGACGCAGGCTAGAGGCGGAAGGACCCGTAGTTGTTGGTGTGGATGGGTCACCAGTGTCTTCACCCATTCTTTGACGGAGCTGCGCCAATTGGCTTCTGAGTTGGGTAAGCTCATGCTGGGTATCCGGATCAGCTGTACGGGTCGGAACCCAGCTGTGGATGAGATCTGCAATCTGCTGCGCGGCATACTTGGTGTTGTTGGTTTTGTCCAGCAGTTTCCCATCTTGCCGGGCCCGACAGTGGAGACTTTGTCCAGGTCGACGCCTTTGTTTCTGAGCTGCGTCAAGAGAGCTGTCATGAATACAACTGCTGCGATGTCCCCTGTCGGGATCAGGTAAAGTTCACGACCATGAAGCCAAAAGTTATTGGCTTGTTGATACAGCAAGGCTGCCACCGGCAACTGCAAAGGATCACACCCCTCAATGTCCAGCGTCTGTGTAAATGCCGATTGGCGAATGCTGCGTGGGAAGGTCAAGCCGTTGATCTTCTGGTTGTCAGTGGTCTTTATCCTCTTGCCAATGAGGATTGAGAACAAACCCGTAGGTGCGATTGACATCTGGGTTCATTGGCCCTCTTGGTGAGGTTGATGGTGGAGTTTCGACAGGACGAGGCTGAGATGACGGGACAGATAGAGTGCCCGGTGAGCATGGTTGTGTCGGTGGACACGCCAGAGTGGGTGAGCAAGGTGGAGTGACTTGGCGAGGAGGAATTGGATATGGCAAAGTTGGAGGTGGTGATGATGAAGGTATTGGTGGAAATCTGTGACTGGGCCATGTGCCCGGAAGTGAAGGTGGATTCTGGTGAAATGATCTGTTCTGCATATAAGGTCCCGACTGGTTCGATGCCAACTGAGGTCGAAACTGAGGTCGTGACATTTGTTGTGAGTGCCAGACAGCCGCTTGCATAGGTCCGCACCATCGAGGAAAAAAACGGTAGGTCTTGACGCATTGGCTGAGCGGGTCCACGAGGCTCAGAGCGGTTGCATCCCGGCACCGGTGATCTGGATCTATCAGAATCCGCCATGATGAAATTCAAATTGCAATCACGTTTGGCTGTTGGACACTCGGCAAAACTGCAGGGAAAATGCAAATATGAAATAAAATAAAATTGGAGCAAGGATTACCCTACAACAAAAGAAATCAACAGGTAAACATCATAAATGAAGCCATGAAAATGATACAGCAAAATTAAACATGACACCGGCTGTGCAGTGCGGCTGGTAGTGTTCAATACCTGAAGTCACCTGAGACATGTAAACCTGAGAGCGGTCAATGCAAATTAAGGCAGATTGAGGCAACCGTACTTTTCTTGATCCAAAGCTTGTCCAGGTTTCCCTAGAAATGTCACCTCCGGTTTCCGGGTGAAATCGAAATGAGCTTATAATACACAAAGACCAATGGCCGACACTGAGGTTTTCCTGTCAACGACGTCCTGAGTAGCGATCCTCAGTAGAGAGATAGTTTAAGTCTTCTGAGGATGAAGCGCCAAGGTCGATCTTGTCGATCAAGTTTTGCCACTTCAAGGCCACGAATTTCAATCCCACATGATTGCTGTGGGCAATCGTGTACTTCTCTGACGTGGTGACGATTCCTTTGTCGGCTACGCCGAGCTGGGCCATTTCGTTGCCACCAGCCTTGTAGGCAGTGTGAGCAAATGCTCCTCGATACATCGCCCCAATGATGACTTCTTGTTGTCCTTTCCCTTTCTTCTGGATGGTGTCAAGGAGCTCCCTTGCCACCCATTCTGGTATGGTCTTGTCGCTGTTGGAAACTTCTCTGCCAAGAAAGAAGGCCCCAAAGGTTGGCATGTCACACCTTTGAAGGTTTTTGTGATAAGACCAATTGGCCGGTCTGATCTTGCCCTCAAGGATGATGAGTTGAGAAGTACGGAGCGACGTTCCGTGAAAGAGTGCATATGTGTGGGTTTGACGTTTGCGAAATGGGGGTGGCATCTGGAAATGACCGGAGTCAGGTAAAGGAAGGACAAGTGCAAGCATGTTGGTTGAGGTAAGTTCATGGATTTGTGCTTGTGTAAGGTCATAGTCAGGAAGGAGATATGTGCTGAAGAGCAACTTTACCGCTTTTTGGATGACCTCTGGAGGAATGCGGTTATCGACCCTGCTTAAGGTCTCGCAGGCCTGTTCGTAGGCTTGGTGATCCATGGTCTGCGATGGTTGAGGACGATCACTTGATGGGATCTCACTGGTAGCTTTCATCCTTTCAGGATGATGTAAGGCATACTTGATGCTCCTGAACCACTCTTCCTTGGAGCCTTCTTGGAGGTTGATGGCCACATGTCCTGGAGGGAAGTTGCCATGAGTACGGGATGGTTCCGAACTCGACGTGTGTGGTGGTTTTTTCTTCTGCCGGTGAGATGTAGTGTGGTCGGATGAGAAGGCAGTGAGAGGTTTGGTTGAGGAGTGGTGAGGATCGTTGGAACTGTCTGATGGTTGTGGGTAGTCGATCCATTTGGATGGATTTGTTGTTCTGGGGGACTTGGAAGAATCTTTCCATTGTCCCCAGGGTTGCCACTGGTTGGTGGACACGTGGTCGTAGTGATATGACTGGGAGTGAGCGTTGGTGTGATGGAAAGACTGTTGTGGGTGGTGTTCCCACAGTGCAGGTTGAAGGTTGGCAGGTGGATGGGTGTGGTCAATGGGTGGTTGATGACCTTGTGCAGGATGTCGTTCTCCTTCTCGACGATGTGGAGAAGCTGAGCGTAAGGTAATGGTGGTAGCTCGGCTTCGTCGTCGTGGAGGTTCCCTTGGAAGAGGAACGTGGCCGTGAAGAGCGACGAACTTTCCGTGAGGATTTGTGACGACGAGGGCTGCGGGGGATGGAGACTGGTCGTTTGTCAGGTCTTCTGGACTCTGATCTCTGGGATCGGTGACTGGAAGTTGGATATTCAGCAGGTGGGTGGAAGTGACTGATGTGGTGTGGATGGATTGGAGTGATTGGAGGTGTGGGTGCAGGAGGTGGATTGATATTGCGCTCCTGGGTCTTGCCCACGAAGGCTTTCATGCTGGATTCAACTGTGTTCTTCATCTGCTGCATCATCTCTTCAGGATTGAAGGATGGATTGGATCCAGCTTGAGTGGCGGTAGGTGCCACTGGTGTTGGAGGATCTGGCACTTGGGGCCCTGGTGGTTGTGGAGTAGGTGGAGTGGACATGGCGTGTGCCTGTGGAGGAGGTTGATGGAGAGGGAGAAGTTGCTGAAGATGTTGGATATGGGACTGAGCCTGTGAAGTAAGCTGTTGATTGAGGATGGCATTTTGCTCTCTAAGAGCTGCAATCTGAGCCTGAGTCTGAGCTTGAGACTGAGCTTGTGACTGCTGATTCATCATGTTGCCTCCACAAAATTGACCTTGAAGTCCCATCGTTTGCGGACTCCAGAAGTTCCACATGGTGTCGGGGACGGCAGGATACCGTCCGGGAAACATGGCAGCACTGTCAGGTTAAGTAATCTAAAAACAAAACTTTCACATGACGCATCCACATTGCATGCAAAATTCGTGATAAGGCTCAAAGGCCCTCGGCTTTCATTTCACAACCCTCTGGACAGCTTACGTGTTCAACCCCTGAATTCCGTGCACAATTGAACCTCACCAGAGTAACCAAAAAGAAGTGACCACACCTGGAACTGGAAAGCATGTCCTGTTGCCTGGAGTTTCATGTAAAAAGGGCTGCGGTCAGTCTCTTGAGATAACAGAAGGATTGTTGTCGCGGCTTCAAGCTACGCAGCAGCAGGTCAAAGAAATGGGTGAGTCCCAGAAACAGCGGGCCGTTGTTCAACCAAACGACTTCGACAGGGTGAGAATCGAAAATTGGCCAACTGTTTCACTTTACTTAGACGAATTACCAATTCAAAAGTGTAAATTCAGACATCAGGTCGTTACATCCACATTTTGCTTAGAAAAGCATTCCCCGAGGGGTTCATGCCACCTTGACGAATCCAGCATGAATCACACACTTGCTCAGAAACATCTTATCGAATTACTGATGTGGAATGCATCGTATGTGCAAAAAACACTCCAGTTAAACCTGACAGGAAAAATTGGTTGACCAGGCGTGGGAGCCTGTGTGAAGAAAAACTTGCAATGTCCGGGCAAGATAAGTCAACTCGTTCTGATGCAGCTCAGCAAATTGTAAATTGAATCAACTGACCGGTTCTGGGCTTAGCCGGATGCCATCCGCGAAAAAAATGAGGTTGTTAAAGTGATCTTGCAAGCTATGTCCACGACATCCATGCCAAGATCTGCAGGTACAAGTGGTTGATCAGACCACTCATCCACCGAAATGCCATAGCTTCGTTGGACTGGATAGGCAAATCGGCTC
>Ga0126342_10021202_pt1 | contig 10854 bp, 12 predicted proteins | sample Cyp1metagenome_FD_92528 | JGI IMG/M metagenome (GOLD analysis project Ga0126342, IMG submission 92528) | Coral microbial communities from Lord Howe Island, Old Settlement Bay, Australia - Cyphastrea 1 metagenome | ecosystem: Host-associated > Invertebrates > Cnidaria > Coral ... | reverse complement strand
CACTTTTGTAGTGATTTTTTTTTGGGGCTGGAAATGATAACGTAGTGATTGGGATTGGGCAGAGCAAGTTTACAGCTACAAAATCTGGACCCAACAGTCCCCCCCAAATATCAACCCCGATATGTAAGCTATTTTAGTATCAAATTTGAAACCCATGGTTTTGGGGTATCCCCAATTTTAGAAAACCTCCATTTGAAAAAAATACCTGCCTCGGCATCTCACTCTGTGGGACATTGTGGTATTGTGGTTGAGGTTGTACAGGCATCTGAGAGAGCTGACCCGATTGCCTGAGCCACTGGGTCGGTGGCACCAATAGATAGACTGCGCAGGTACACCGACGAATTTGGGAATGTCCACAAGATCAAGAAAAAGCAGAACCACACGGAGAAGGCGATGATCCGATGGCTTTGTGCAGCTTTGCGAGCACCAGAAGAATGATCATACCATAAATAAATAATATATATATATATATATAATATAATAATAATAATAATCATAATCATAATCATAATCATAATAATAATAATACTACTACTACTAATAATAATAAAATAATAATAATAATATCACTGTCACAGAATATCAAGCAATTGATGAGACATTGTGTGCCCTTCGGTCCTTTGCACACAAAGATAAAGACATTTTGTTGACTAAACAAGGTCCCCTTTGGACTCATAGCTCTGCATCATGTTGGTCGGGCAAGCCAGGAACTGAAGAAGATCAAACGGCAAAAGGAACTTGCTCGCAAGCGTGGGGATGTGCCTAGGATCGAAACTACAGGAATCTGCGCAATGCCAAACACTTCGCAGCATGCATGTTCAAAATTGAATCTTGAAGAGCCCAAGACGGTGGAACCACTGTGATATGTGTCAAAGCTTCTTAAGATCAAAGTGAGTCCAAGATAATCTCAGGTGTTTATTGAGGATGAAGATGAGTGGCCTTGCTCTGAGCACAGGGAACCGCAGCGGCAGCAAACTTTCATGACTGATCGAAGTCCCAACCCTTAGGAAAGATGGATGCAGGTTTTTGGGATCCAAAAATCTGCTGGTTTTGCAAAGTGGCCAGCTAGTGACCACTCAACCCCCTATCAAGATCATTGGCTCTGAGCTGGGGCCAAGATGGCCAAGCCCCTTCCAATTTATGGTAGAGAGATGTAGAGAGAGTTTTCTGTTGATAATCTGGTAATATAGCGGGGAGATGTCTGGAGTTTCTTGTCACCCAACATTCCAAGGTAGCGCAGAGAGTAACGGTGCACCAGCCATCCCCGGTCCAGGTGGGAGAAACTTCAAGAGGAAGTGGCCAAACCATTGCCTCAGCAAGGGAACCCGGTGGATCTTGAAACGCAGATGACTAGAGTGACTAGCAAGATTCGCAATGCAGGATCCTGGAAAGCACATGGACGGAACAGACAGAAGGATGAAAAACGGCACTTCTGGAGAGTCTGGAAAACCTCAGAATCTTTTGGCACCTGCAAGTAGTCTACCGTAGTGCTCTCAAGGTCTGCAGCTGCAGCTTCCAGCTAGGCCGGTAGCATGTCCCAAAAACCATCCATGTCCATAGATGACATGAGTTTGGTTGATCTTGATACAGCGTCGCATGCTGAAAGTGTGCACAGTCAAAATGCAGCAAGTCCTACAATTGGCTGAATGCACGCAGCAACTTTGGATCAAATCCGGTGCATCTTGTGCACAGCGACCTGACTCAGCGAATCTCAGTGACCAGACACCAGTCAGAATGGGTTGCGGAGCTAGCGCCAATTCAAAGTTGGTGAGTGCATCCCGCAGGGGTGTTGTGAAGGAGATGAAGGAAAGTTTGGAAGCCGGTGCCGATCCCAATGCCAAGGACGAGTGGGACAACACTGGTTTGATTTGTGCTGCAATGAAGGGCGAAACAGAGGCCTGTTCCCTTCTGATTGAGCACAAGGCAGATGTGGACTTTCTCAACAAAAAGAACCTCACTGCAGTGTACTTCGCCGCTGAGAAAGGCCATGTTGACACGCTGAAAGTCTTGCTGGAAGCCAAAGCACATGCTGACATCTACGATGAGCTGAGGCAGACGCCGCTGTTCTATGCAGCGTGGAATCAACTCGAGGTGTGCAAAATCCTGGTGGAGTACGGGGCCAAGGTCGACAATCAATCAACAAAGACACAGAACACTCCATTGCATGAGGCAGCAAGGGCTGGGAAGACAGACATTTGCAAATTTCTCATTGAAAAAGGTGCCGATCCAACCCGGAAGGACGGCTCGGGTCGTAACCCTTACGAACGTTGTGGCGATGACTGGAAAGAATGCAAAGCATACCTCCAGTCTGTGACCCCAGCAACGGCTCCCGCAGATGCAAAGGCAGCAGCTGCAGCACCTGCTGATACGCAACCAGCAGAAACACCCGCTGAGACTCAGACTCCTGCTGAAGCGCCGGCGGCCGAGGCAGCTGCCGCCGAGGCGCCAGCAGCCGAGGCGGCTGCGGAGGTGCCGACAGAGGCAGCGGCCGAAGCAACCGAGGCAGCTGAGGCCCCTGCAGCTGAGCCTGCAGAGCCGGCAGCCGAGGCCGCGCCAGCAGCTGAAGCTGTGACTGTGGCTTTGCCAATGTGAGAGGCTCATAGATCTGGGTTGCCACCATGGTGGCGCATGGATCGCTAGATGTATCAAAGTCTCACGCTTTTTGTTGGTCCATCCGTAGAGACAGACCTTGTTGAATGGGCATTGGCCGAATGGCCCTGCCGAAGGAACTGCTCCATTCATTGTATGACAACACAACGATGCTCTTTGAAAAGATTTGCAAGAGCGGACGGTTGAGACTAGACTGACTAGACCCGCTCAAACAGAGCACATTCTTGATCATTCTTCACTAATCTGTCCTAAAAGGTTCGAGTTTCAGTTCAGAGTCATTCATTCGTAAATCTTGTCAATGTCTGTCAATGTCTGTCAACGTTCCTTGCCAGTCACCGGCCGAGCCGAATTCCCACTGCTCCATGTGCAGTTCGATCCCTGTTTCCAGGTGCAGCTGAGGTGCAGCTGATCCAGCCTGTGTGGTGTTAACTGTCAGCTTGTGCTCAGTGCATTTCAGCGGACCAAGATGCAGTACAATAAATGTACGTACAATAAATTTAGAAAGATCTATTTGATATACTCTATTAATATTATATGAATATAAATATAGATATAGATATGGATATAAAATATAAATAAACATATAAATATACGTATATATATAATATATCTTATAGGATGTAGCTCTACCACGTTTTGGAGGTCTCTTTACAGCCTACTTCTCCCTCTGTGTCACCTTAACTTTTACCTCGGTCACCGTTTGGTGGGGGATCTGGGAGGGTTCTAAAATGAAGGCAACATGACCCCAAAATGAGCCAATTTGTGTCACCTTAAGTCCGGGAGTTAAGGTGACACATGGTGACACGAATCCCAAAGTCAAGGCGACACAAAGCCCAACATATTAGAGCAACATGCGAAATAATACATACTCTATTATCTAATGTTATAAGTTATAAGATACTATTTGATATTATTATTACTTATTATTAGTATTATATATATATATATATCATGATATATCGTATTTTATAGTCGTATATTATAAAGGGCTGTAATCATGTTTTATATACTTCATTTGAATTAATAATAACGTGATTGCGTGTGTGTTTGTATTGTATCATATCTATGTATTGAATGTATAATATGTGTAACATGGCTATCGATATATCGATCTATCTATCCATGAATTTAATATATTGATCTCATCTAGTAATTCCCATCTATTAAACCTATAATAGTATATAATCCTGCCTATTGATACCATCTCTCTACCAAATCTTGCTGTTCTGCAATTTGTTTGTGCTGGTTCTAAGTTCTACGGCGTAGATTCTTAGACTTGGAGGTGATACGCACCACATCACTCGAAGTGGAGCGATGCTCCATTCTTTTAACGCTCGAGAGCACGGTCGGTCCTGCGCTCCTGGGCCTTTTCGTGAGCTTAATTTCGCCTGGATGAGACAAGCAGAGTCATCAAATCGACATGGCACGTGGATCACGTGGATACTCTGTCACGAAATATCATTTAGGAGTGGAATCCATCGTCATGAATTGTTGGGCATGCTTCCATTCTAAAGACACCAATTTCGAGCTGATGTTCAAGCCCCGGCACATTTAAGTGCTGAAATGATTGAAATGCACTGCTTGCTGCTTGTCTCAGCACTATTTTTTGTGAATAGCAATAGCACATAGCACTGTTTCCGCAGAAATCGTCCCCGAGAAGGCAGCTGAAGGCAAGATAGGCAAGATTTAGGTTCAGCATGGGATTTAGGTTCAGCAGAATCGAGATGGTTGACATCGGCTACATGATCTACTCGTACATGTTTATTTTGTTTATTTCACTGTTGGATATTAGACTTCCATAGATTTCCATGTCCAGATTGTATCATGTTGTACCTCCTGCATCAGCCACAGAGCCCATGCTCGGGACTTGCACCGAAGCGTTGAAGCTCACCCGAAATCAAAAGCGTTGAAGCATCACGGCTGAACATCCAGGGAATCCAGGACATTGGCTCAGCCATGATCTCGAGCAGCTTAGATGCAGGAAAGAGCACACTCTCGTTGATCAAGATCATGTTTGCGACTGCAGTCATTCGGCTTTCAGAGAAATTTGAAACACAAGTCACAAATGATATCAGCTGGGCCCACCAACCCCTTGTCACCCTGAAACCTGCCGAGCATTCAACAATCCAAGCTCCCAACTCCCCTGCGGCAACATGCAGGGGGCATACCAAGCAGCCATCACCAAGTCATGTGACCCAACATACCGCGCGTTGTGCATTCAGTTTTGATCTCAATTTACACAAGACCTCAACCTCCTTGAGCATCAATCTGGGAGCATGTGAAACGGCTGTTCTTGAAATTATCCTCAGAACCACCACCTGTGACAAGTCTTCGATGACGTAGCTCGGGCCCATGGGAAGTATACGACCGAACCCGGGTAGTGCCGGCTGATCCATGTGGGGCAGTCTGAGCCTCAAATCGGATCGAGGGAGTTTCCTAATTATTTCCTTAAAGCTTGTTATTGGCCAGCAGTACCCGGGCATTGAAAAAACACAGACTCGTGAAATCTAGTGAATGTGTAAAAGTAAAAGGATACAAGAAAGCGGAAGTACTGTTGGTTGTGCAATTTGGATCCCAAATGGGTATGAATGTGTGAGGCGCCCAGTTCTTGCAACATTCAATAATATTCAATATGTCAAACTTGTTGAGGTTGTTGAGGTTGTTGATGTTGGCAGATAGACACCTCGATTTTTACATATTTTTACCCATGACACTCCCAAGATCGCAGCCGTCAGCCAGTTGTGAGCTACACAGTGGGAGAAAGACACAGCCTGACACAGCCTGACACAGCCTGACACAGCCTGACACAGCTGCCCGGCCAGGCGGTGTACATGCGACGCCTTTGGGTGCCACATCCAGACCAGGTTGGGGGAATCATGGCAATCTGTAACGATCTCCTGACATTTGGCCAAGGGATCCAAGGGCTGGCGCTGCTTGTATTTGAGATCATTGGATATCATTGGGTTATCACTGTTATCACCCCAAGTACTTGTCGCCATTGATAAACCCTGTCACAGCGATATACTCGACACATCTCGACACGGTATTGCATGGAACATCATAGAACTATTTGTGCAGCATGAGTCAATGACGCTTCCGTGGTTTGACTTCGTTGTCGTCTCCAATGTACGAATCAGGGAGGGTCATTCAGGATTGTTCAGTCATGATATAGTTTTTGCTTTATTTTGGAATTTCCATGAAATTTCTCTGTGCTGATGTGGCCGGCTGGCTCATAGGCAGCATACTGTGCTCTTTGAGCCGGGAAACACCATGCAAACAACAAATTCAAGGCTGCCATCCTGGTCATTCCAGGATTAACATGTCATGAACATTAATGGATCTCAATCTCAAATTTGTTCTGCCCGCAGTAGCTCTACATGGCTTGATTAGCACCTTGTGCCACTGCCAGCAGCAGTTCTGGCGCAGGTCAGCTCATGCGGATATTCGCGAAGACATTGACAGGCAAAACTATTACTTTGAATGTTGAGCCAACAACAAAGGTAGGCCCAGTTCCTTCCATCCCACTCTTCACTCTCTGTGGAGGTAAAGGGATCACAGTTGCAAAGATTCAAGGCGAAGCAGCTTCAGTGTTGGTCAAAGCTGCGGCCGAGGAAATGTCTCGGTTTTGGCAGAGCCCAGATGGTCTAGCGGTCAGGGAGTATTTAGAGAAGAAAGTGATTAAAACTGGCGAGATCAGCTGCTACCAAAAAGCTGACTCGGTCCACATCGACTCCAACGCATCCTTGGATGAGCTGCTGATTGAAGCCAGTCGCTTCTTCATTTTGAAAGCATTGAATGGCGACACTGCAGCGCCAAGGCTGGCTGCAGAACCTCCTACCAAGCGCGTCAGGACAAAAGCTGCAAGCTGTGGAGCCCTTCTATCGCCCAGTTGGTATGTTGATCAGGTATGGCATGCTAGCTTTGCATGCGCCTGGTGAATGAAATGATATGCCACGATCCAAGATCTGACGACCAGAACCAGAACGATATTCGCTGACGTTCAAGAAGTACTCAAAACTATTTGGAAAAGGGCCACCCAGTCGATTCTGGCCTATGCCAGCGCTCTGGGAAAGGGACCAAGAGCTGTGTAAGGATGGATCCGGCCTGAAGGGAATGATATGTGATGCAGATGGAGCACCTCCTGACCAGCAAGCACTCATCTTTGCAGGGCGGCACATGGAAGATGCCCGCTCCCTCCAGGATTACAATATTACAGATTTGAGCACAGTTCACTTGGTGTTGAAACTGCGCGGCTGCTAGAGCTGGAGATTGACCGCTTCTTTGAACAATGATTGACTTCTGCGCTGTGGAAAAGGCAAAGGTCCTTGAAGCAGTTTTTTAATACCGAGCAGACAGCCTGCAAGGGCGTCATTCCCATGACCGCGCTGCAACGATGTCGCCAGTGGCAAACGCTGTCAAAATATGCGCATGTCAACACTTTGCTGCATCGTCTTGCACGCCAAGATGGCAGTCGTGCACTGCCCTGGTTGAAGTTGTTTCTTGTAAGAATATATTGGAGAGATAGACAGTCATGCGCAATCGTTGCGGTAAGTCGGCCCCATCCTTTTTTCCAACAAAAGGTACTAACACCTGTCTCATAGATCACATGGACAGCCAGGTTTGGGCTCCATGTTGGTTGCATGATAGCATCGATGGCATTGCCACGCAAGGGGCTCAGTCATTCTCCGGCTGATGGATCTCTTCAGGATAAGGAATTCGCAAATCCAAAGATCAAAGCGGGCTTCCAAGTTGGAGGATTTTCCATCTCTTCTTCTTTGTGTTGTTTGTACTACTATATTAGTTTTGTATAGTTTTGTATCGTCATTTTTCTGCTTGTAGCATAAAGATGAATAAAGCATATTGTCAAAATTGTTTGTTATCTTATGTCTCCTTCACTTTTACTGTTTATTCCCCTTTCTTGGGGGCTGACTGCCAGCTAAGTCCGTTGCCCTGGGTCCCCCTGGTGATGTTTGCCGTACCAATCGCCGCACTAGGTTTGGGACAGAAGAAGGAGAGGCCAGCTACAAGCGCAGTCCATCCTACACTTGGCTGATGTCTATCTGCGATACTCCAGAAATTCGGGGATGGATTACCTACAAACAGGATGTTCTTGTAGAGACCCTCTGATGGGTTTCGGTGCACGCAGTTTTTCTGCTCCTTCCAAATCTGAACAGATGAGATGTGTGAAGGCCTCAGTGCTTCCCAATTGCATTTCACTCAAGACACTTGGCAGGCCCTGGAGATCCCGGCCGTCGGCGTCAATGATTTGGAAGAAGTTCACCAGCAGCAGGCGGTGGCTGCCGACTGCATACTTTAAGAACTAGTGGAAGTTGTGGGAGATCAAAACAGTTTATCTCAGATAGCCTGGCCTAATCATGGCCTATTGAGGATCCAGTGAACCTCAAACCATTGTGTGCAGGTGGTGGGTGAGGAGGACGTTTGCCTGCTCGACACAGTGACCAAAGCTGCATTGCTGCATACGATTCGAGTTGCTGCCTTAGGTGCGAAGTAGACTAGAACCACATCCAGCTGACTCAAGCGCAACAGCAGAAGGGTTGTACCCCCGTTGTACCATGTTTCGCATGTTTTGTACCCATCCACACAGTCAATCACAGTCAGCTTTCTTTGACCCTGCAGAAATTGCGTTGGTCGCATGTTTTCTGACTCTCCGCGACTCGCTGCGACTCACTGAGGTGCGTTTTTCCAAGCAGTTGGTCTACACCTGGGTGTCTCGCATTCTTTTGGCAGTAAACCCCTTCCAGGTGCGGAAATCCATCAGCGCTTCCAATTGTGCCAATTGTTAAGATGTCAGGTGCTGCCCTTGTACTCCTCCCAAGTGTTGGACCAATACAGGCAGGACTAAGCAGACATGGTGAGATACAGTTGGGTGGTGATCTAAGGGGTCTGGGTTTCTAGCTAGATCTATATAGCGTGTATGTACTACCCCGAAGGCATCCCAGTTTGAACGTGTTTTGTACCCAGTTTATTCGCGACGACCTCCAAAAAATGCCGTTTCGTGGCTTTTGTATGCTTCGGATTGCTTTGGTCTTTTAGTCGCTCTGTCCCCTCTGTGTTGACTCCAGAGATGGCCCGTTGGAACATGTTGGAACAGTATTTTTGGCCGAGCCTCGTCCATTGAATATCGACCCAGCTGGGCCGCTCCAAGCCAGGTTTGCATCTGAAGTTCGGGTCCATGCCTCAGTGGGCGTTTCATAGAGGATTTATGCTCATCAATAACTCATCAATAACTCATCAATAATCAACAGCAGAGTGAGCAGAGTGACGTCCTAAGATCTCCCAATCCAAGTTCTGAGTGAGGCTCTTCCGCCACACATTTTTTCGATTGCAGCAGATGCCATGCCAGCGACCCGAGCATTGTGGCAGTTGGGTCAAAGTTGAGTCCATTACAAAGATTTCATGAAATTTCCATATTTGCTATTTGTATCTAACTTCTATAATATGGAAAAGGAAGCTCATTTCACACACGTCACGTCATGGCAATTGTTTAATATAACTTATAACTACAACTTGTATACTCTAATCTTGTGACAAAGTACGAACATTTGGCATCAGGTACCCATGGCACAGAAACCCACACACCACTGACATGCACCTCTGGTACCATGGTACTCATGTTTGGCTTCAAGGTCCAATCTTCGAACCTCGCGGCGACACCAGGCTTGTTGGTGATGGGTCCGAGATGTCGCAGTAGAGGACCCCCAGATCCATTGTTTCATGGTTTGTTTGCTTGGGAATCACACTGAGTTGGGAGCCTTCTATTTGGGGCCTGCATTTTTTTTTTGAATTTGGGGACTATATAGTCCTAGGGCCACTTTCAAGAACGGGCAAGTAAGAATGAACATTAACAATCACTGATACCCCAAATTGTGAAAATCGGTTGCCCGTCATTTGTCATTGTCCTAGCTGAAACCGGCTGAAACACTCATCCGACTGGGTGCTGGTCCTGGTTATTTTAAGGGCTTGTTTCAGGTAGGGAAAAAAGGGAATAGTTGAGGACGACAATCCAGGTCGGAGGTCGTGAAATGCATGATGATATGTTCAATCATGTTTGAGTACATTCATACGATACACCCATGAAAAATACACAATATGAAACTAATTTATACCAATTTTGTATAATATAGTATAATATAATCTATTATATCAAATTATATTATATTATCTTATATTATATAAGATTATATAATATAATATAATATAATATAATATATATAATATATATAATATAATACAATATAATATAATATAATATAATATTATATGATGTAGTATAATGTAATATAATATAATATAGTATAATATAATATAGTATAATATAATATAATATAGTAATATAAAATAATAATATAATATAGTAATATAATATAGTAATATAATAATATAATATAATATAATATAATATAATATAATATAATATGTGTATACATATATATATAATGTAATATAATATAATGTAATATAATACAATATAATACAATATAATATAATAAAATATAATAATAATGTAATAATATAATAATAATAATATAATATAATATAATATAATATAATACAATACAATATAATATAATATAATATAATATATACTTATAATATATATATATGTACATATATTACAATAAATTTCAATGATTAATATTCATATATGGATACACATCCTAATACAACTGACCAATCCTCCCCTGGCCACTGGTTACCAACTCGTGGGCTAGGCCATCGTCATCAATGGAGAGCCAGGGACTGAGCTGGCGGCATCAGCAGAGGTCAGCCAGGTGCTGTTTGAAAACATTTGAACACATGATGCAAATATATGTACAAAAACATCCCGCCGGGGGGGAAACCGCGCCAGCGTTTTGAGGGTTTTTTAAAAAAATGTCGTTTTTGCCATAGCGAAACTACTGATTCATGCCCCAAAATTGGCTCAAATTTCCCCGGGATTTTGAAGTGTGTTTTAAACGATAACCTGTAAATTACAGGGAATTTGTTCCTGAAAACTCGCCGGGTCTTTTTTTCCAACTCACATTGCTACACGGTCTTTCAAGGCTCGACCTGTGACCTCCATAAGACTTTTCGTCTTGGAGTTCATCCAACACCAACCCAGTGACGTAACATAAGATGTGCATGTGACGCAAGTTAACATGAACGTTAACATGCCCCACCCCCCCAACCCAGTGACGTAACGTAAGATGTGCATGTGACGCAAGTTAACATGAACGTTAACAT
>Ga0126342_10021201_pt1 | contig 10854 bp, 7 predicted proteins | sample Cyp1metagenome_FD_92528 | JGI IMG/M metagenome (GOLD analysis project Ga0126342, IMG submission 92528) | Coral microbial communities from Lord Howe Island, Old Settlement Bay, Australia - Cyphastrea 1 metagenome | ecosystem: Host-associated > Invertebrates > Cnidaria > Coral ... | reverse complement strand
TATATATATATATATTATGTCATGATATATCCCCATTACATCATGGCTACTTTTCTGGCTATGCCTGAAGATCTGTGGTTCCCCAGCCATAAAAACGCCACTCCTTCGCGCTTCACGAGAAGGTGAAGGTGCAGTTGCTGCAGAGCCTCTCGATGTTGATCCAGAACATTCGCAGGTGCCACGGTGCGCCGAAGACTTCGGGGTTTTTCAGATCTCCTGTGGCGATGCAGGTCTTTGTCCACAGCTGTTTGGGAAGAATGTTTTGCTATATGGCTATGGATCAATAACTATTAATACCATTTTTAGTGGGATGAACATACCCTCTGGTAATGACTAACATAGCTATGGAAAGATCCACCATTTTTAATGGGTAATTCCACTATTTCTATGGCCGTTTTCAATAGCAAACTGTTAGTTTACCAGAGGGTATCCCATATGCTCCATGGTGCTGGTATATTTACCTACATGACTGGGTGATTTTCAGGGCAAATGTTGGTAAAGATTCCAGCACCATGGAGCATATGGGGATAGGTATAGGAACAATCCTGTGAGGATTTGCAGAATTTGCAAAAATTTGATTTAATGGGATGTAATTGTATGGGATATCCTACCCTGAACAGCGCTCGCGGTTCTTTTTCTTTGGATCCGTTCAGAAGCAACTTTTTAAAGCCCATATGGTACCATCAGTCACCTGATGAACAACCGTGCTTTTTAGTTGGCTAAGCTTTGGTTAGGTGGCTGAAAGTAATGATCAACCACCTCTTTTTTGTTGGATTCCAAACTTTGGATACCCTTTGGATCCCGGTAATTTTACATAGCTATTGAACATGGCCCTTTTTGAAATAGATGATGTCCCTGTTGAATAGCTATGGGTGATGTTTTTTAAAAAGCTCCGCTCGAGGCCGACGTCGTTGTACTACCTCTTCAGTACCTGACCGGGAACCACGGGAAGCAGGGATTGATGGGGATGCCCCAGTTACTCACCATAAGTGACTAATTTTATATATCCTCAAATGGTAGCTTTCCTAATGGGTTATCCACATTGCAAAGTTTTCTTCACAGTTTTCTGAAGCGGAATGGCATTTTCGACAACAATCATGTTATGAATCCAGCATTCGTTGATGTCCGAGCACAGAAAGGGTTTGAAAGGCACTCACAACGGCTGGAACTTGAAAGGATTACAAGTCTGGCCAATTGGGGTGAGACAACTCTTCCCTGACTGGTGAACTAGTCATTCATAGATCCAAAGACTAAGCGGCGTAATTTTCCAAGTAGAAAACTCAAGTGCAATCTTGTTGCCGGCTTTGTTTGTTATCCCCCGGCATTTCCCTCTTCGAATTTTGCTGGTGAATGTTCACTGAAATCGCCAGGCAACAACTACGTAAACCAACTCATCGCCACTCAATTCGACTGGTCCGATGAGGAGATTCTTAGCCGCTCCGATGTCGAATCGAGTAAGATGAGGGCTGAATGGTTCTCCTGATGCGGGGTTAAGCACTGTCAAAAGGGGGGCTGAAATGAGTAAAATGGTTGGTAAACCCTGACATATGGGTTTTGACATGAGTTAAGGTGGAAAAACGGGGGGGGGTTAGATCCCGAACTTGGTTGAATTCATGGATATTGATGCGGGTTGGGTTGAAAACCGGCCCTTGGATTTTTCCAAACGTTGGTCGTTGTGTGGATGGGAACCCCACATGATTCTTGGGACATAGAGTTCATCAAGAATGGAAGAGTCAACACTGGATCATCTCAGCATATGGTGTCCTAAAATGGGGATACTGTATTCCAAATATACCCAAATACCATGACTTAGTCTTGCAACAACCATGGTGACTCGGGGATCCCCCATTCTTAGGAAAAAACTGGGCTAAGATCTTGGTTTTTCATCGCCAATTTAAGTCCCGAAGGGGCCATTTTTCACCGGAAACCATGGTTTTTACTATGAGGATCATGGGGTTCAAACCGGTTTCGATGTGAGCCAGGTTACTACATCAGTTTTTTGAAGTCTTTGGCTCTGAGACTAAACCAAGAGACCGTGAAGCAGCTTGGCAACCGAGCGGATGAAAGGGATCTGGTGATGGGATGCAAAGATGTACCATCCATCCAAAAATGCTGGGTGAAAGATGCTTTCAACCTTCGGGATGCTCATTTTTATTGGCGAATTTATTGTAGATTCCCATTAATTCCCATTTTATCCCATTGAAATCTCATAAAAATTAGATCAACTCCCATTAAATCCTTATTTATTGATGGTTAAGCCACCTTTTGACGACCGGAAAACAATATAAATCGCCAGTGCCTGCGCCCAGGTTCTTCTTCAACGAGCGCTCCCAACAGTTCCCGCTCTTTACGGAGGCGATCCGTTTCTTCAGTGCCCTGGTTGCGGCAACCCTGGACCCGCTGCGCAGCTGGTGGTATGTTTTCCTACAAAACTGGGTGATTTACCCTCTGGTAAACTAACATAGCTATGGACAATCACCATTTTTAATGGGAAAATCCACTATTAATGGCCATTTTCAATAGCTATGTTAAATTACCAGAGGGTACAAAACTGGATGATTTATGTTGGGCGAATGTTCGTATATGTAAATAATTGTAAATACATAGAGCATATGGGAATGATTTTTCAGAGTAAGAAATTGTGCATTGTCACAGGTTACTTCCTCATGTTAAGTTGTAGTAAACAGTATATCAATCTACTGCGATCATTCGAATCTTAGATCGATCTCCGTCAGGCTGCATGGGGTCCCATAACTGAAGTTGCTTCAAGATGTCATACCCTCTGGCAATGACTAACCTAACTATGGAAAGATCCACCGTAGAAATAGTGGATTTTTCCATGAAAAATGGTGGATCTTTCCATAGTTATGTAAACGTTTACCAGAGGGTATGACATATTCAATACTTGTCTCAAGTGTTGCATGTGGAATTTTGCTGGACGTGACCCCTTTTTGCATGAACGCTGTGTGTAATTGCCATACAACAAGAGGTAACTATGATTATCTATAATTGCCTTATCTGCAATAGATGGACAATAATTAACAGTAGATATCAAGACAACAAAAATATAATAGTTGATACTGCAGCCTCAAAAAGTTGTACATCTTCCGGGGGATTGTTAGTGTAGTGCAACTGACTAAGAATGATACTTAAGAATGATGCTTAGCTATTAATAGTAACAACTGATCATACACCATAGGCATTGAATTATTGTTTCTGCTTAATACCATTATAATATGCCTGAAACATAATAATGATCATAATACAAATATAATTTGCAATATTTTTGCAGCCTATATATATTTATACATGTAATTATATATATATATATATTATAATATATATATATATACACCCATAGTAATATTTCATGAAATTGAGCGGTTGTCTAGCTATTCCCAGAGAGAAGCGAACAACTACAGTCCATGTATCCCTGTATCACCGAGCTATCCCATCTATGGAAAAAAATTCTGCGCTGTTTGTGAACTAGTTTCATGTTAGTTTTAAATTTAACTAAAAAATGACATCACTTGCTGAACAACCAACTTTTTTCGCAGGTATATACCACAGATATCCCACGCAGCCATTTTTTCTTGGTGAAAATCTGTTGCTAAACCCATAAATCTTTTGGTTGAATCACCCATTTTCAGTTACTGTATAATATCATATAGTATCCCACTTATGAAATTTACAGCCAGTATAGCCATAGCCATAGCCCTGTCATGTCCAATCTATGTCCCACACCCTCAACTTTCATTGGTGCCCCAGTTGTTTTTCAGTGGTGGAATCATTGTTGTTCTTCATGGAATATAATTATTGCTTGGTGAGTCTGCCATTTCTGCTTTTAAAATTCAGTTGTTTGATTGGTTTAAAGCTACATTTCTGTTGGTTAAAGCCCCGTTTCTGTTCCGATTCTTAATCCGATCAAAAGGTATCCCAGACCCCTCAGCCTTCAACTGGCCCAACTATGATCTCCCTACTGATACCCAGAAGCCTCCATTTTTGCATGTCTTTTTCTGCTACAATCACCAATCCAATTCCTTGCTATACTCTCACTATCATATCCTGCGTATATCTTTGCAAACACCTACATGTCTGATATGTCTGCATTTCTGGTTATTTATGCAGTGGATTTTGGATATTTTGGCTCGTTCCACCGAATCTCCGATGATATTCCCACGATATCACCATGAACTGGTTGGTTTATCACCCCATGTAACTTGTTGATAAGATCACCATGAACTCTCCATCTACGGTTTACCCGGTTTACCCGGTTTACCCGGTTTACCCCAAAAATATCCATAGCTGGATAAATCCTCGTTTTCACTTTTTATGTCCCCTATGTTTTCAACAAGTGACACCATATTTGAACAAATTTGAACTATTCATCTCTGAACATACTGTGGGGGTTGCGAAATCCGAATCACCAGTTGGTAGATGGTTTATCCCATCATCCCATGATTTCCTGATATTTTTCAGTGTTTCATACAATATGAGGCCCCCCCCCAGTTATGTTTGTTGGTTTATAAACCCCATGAATACTAGTTCGTTATAGGATGTTATAGGTATCATAAACCATGGTGTTTCATGGGAGTTATTTGCAGCAACTGAACGCTATCGTAAACGGGGGGGCCACATTGTATGGGGTGATAGTTTCCCTATGAGTGGGATATGGGTGCTGAAACTATATGGCTTTCCGGAGTTGTTGTTGGGAGAAAGCTCTGAGAATGAGGGAATTTGCCAGCAAACATGAGATTCAACGAGTTTTCCCTGGTGATTCGGATGTCGCATCGCCATCGATGATTCGAGGTCACCGGGACCAGATGGTACGAACCTCGGTGCGCAACATGACGCTGCGCGTCTTTCGCCTGGACGACGAGGCCATGCAGCGCTTCGTACTACGGGTGGCCAGGCCGGATGTGAGGCAGTGGGTTCTAGATTTTTTGGAAGGATTTTTGGAGATTTACAGTGATTTATGACGATTTATAGTGATTTATGGAGATTTATGGTGATTATTTATAGGGATTTATAGGGATTTGTGGGGAGTTGTCGGATGTTTGAATTGTTTTTGTTCGATTTCGGGTGGGTGAATGTTGATGTAGGGATTGGTAGGGATGATATGATGTTTTTGTTGGTTTTTGGTGTAGATTTTCCCTGCAGATGATCAATTGATGTTGATATTCCATGATATTCCACGATAATTATGGGGGAGATATTCCATCTGGGGGATATGTTGATATTCATGGGGATGAAACCAACTGCAATGGGTATATAGTGGTAGGTAAATCTCGGAAGGAAATAAGGATGATGATTCTGAGTCTTTGAGTCAATCCAACTTCTAACAACATGAGAGTGTTTGGGAACTACAGGTAGCTATGTGCACATCCAATGTATACATGCAGTACTAGTATGAGTGTGCAGATTATTGCATACTGCTGTGTATGCTGATTTTGTTGATCTATCCATGTGCAATGTGCAATGCTTAGGTGTCAGATATTTCGGGGCTTGTAGACCTAGGCGGCTCTATTTGAAAATATATCGTGGCTGATGAAATCCATGTTCCCCATGGCATTGGCCATAGAATGGGGAGGTAAACTCCCTATAACATCCAAATCATATCCAATGATCCTGGCTATATATATATATCCCATGATATCCCATGAAATGGCGATAATATATTTTAGATAAATCATATAAAATCCATCCTAAGATCTCCTAATCGGCCATGGGAGGCCCTACTTCCAGCGGCTCTCAGAATATCTGGCGCTGCTGTGGTGTCAACTGGAGGAAGCCCGTGGCTCCTCCGCGATGGAAGAAGCCAATGACGAACAGCAGGATCTGCTGATGTGTCCCGTCATGCTGAGCTGGAAATAGACCGGGGAGTTCAGAAGGGAGCAGATTATTATTACCCTCTGGTAAACTAACATAGCTATTGAAAATGGCCATTTATAGTGAGTTTTCCTATTAAAAATGTTTTTTTTTCCATAGTTATGTTAGTTTACCAGAGGGTAATTTTGATCTTAATGATAATAATAATAATGAAGATAATAATAATTATTATTAATGCTAATGATAATAATTAATGTACATATATTTATATAATTACAATATGTGTATATATGGCCCATGCCAGCAACCCTCCCCACCCCCCAGGTCATGGTCATGGTCCTGTATGGCCGCTGTATACCCTGTGGGATGGGTGGGGGCTAGGTAGTGTGTCACTAGCATGTAAGGCAAAAAGTGGGTAGTATGCGGCTACAATGCTCCACGGCTCTGCCGTGGGATGGTGTGTTATAGAGGTATAATGTAGATAGTATAGCTCTTTGGCAGGATTTCTTTTTTTGGAAACACCCTTCGCAGGAGCTTTCGGGAAAAAGGCGCATGACTTAAGATGTACCCTTGTAGATGTAACACAGGTGTTCCGAATATGTAAAAAATACGAAAGGCCTCAGGGCTTCACGTTTTGTACGGATCTTCTGGGGATGCTCTTGCCTTATTTTTGGCACTTTGTGTAGCTGATGACATAGGGACACTGCATTTTGACGTTTTTTTTGGCAGAATCCTTAGTCATCAGAACCTAGTATAATCATGCAAAGTGTCCTTGCAAAAAGAAAGAATGACCTGGATCAACTGATGCAGATTAAACCCACCACATTCACTGCCATTCAATTCCACAGACGCCGCGTTTTGTCACCACGAACAAGCAAGTGCTGTTGCGACGTCTCTGCTTCTCCTTGAAGGGTTTCCTGTTGCCACTGATTCCCTTATATAACTTATATGTGTATTTATATGTACTGTTTCTGGTACTGTTTCTGTTATATACATATGTTTGTTTGCATTATATATGATAATGTATAAATAATATACATATATAGATATAGGACAATAACATACAGATATAGTGAATAGTTTAGGTTATTTTTGTTTCATTCTTACATCGTATATCTTACATAACAGGGGTATAATATGTTTTTGAAATATTGCATGTAATATCTATATGTATTTCATGATTTCATGTCTATATATATAGACAATGTTTAAACATATGTGTATCTATATCGTAAATGATATAAAACCGTTTTTATCATGTGTAGACTAATAGTAAATTTATCATGATTTAATTGTATATATATATACATGGTTGTATTCTCAATATATTTACATTTAGAATACATTTATATATATATATATATATTATTATCGTAAAAAAAGATAAGTGCATATATATTTATATTTATTTAGTTGTGAATATATATATATATATATATATATTTACATTGTCTTAATTCTGTTCTGTTTTAGATTTATTTGACATACATGTTTTTTTTTTGTATTTGTATACATCATATTTAAAGATATGCAATTTATATTACGTTCATTTTTCGTTAAATTTCATTTAGATTGTTATATTCATGATACATATAATAATATATATATATATATACATACGTACATACAGTTTAAACATATAGTATTTGTAGTTGCATAAATGTTGTGTTAAGATATTTTCAAATTTTGTTGCGTTTTGGAAATGATTTTACTTGTATAAATATATTGTTATATTTGAAAAAGCATTTTAATGTATATATATATATATAAACTCCATATTATTTTTTTGTGTATTGTTTATTTTTTTATGATAATTTTATGTGTGTATGTTTTATCATAAATCTATTTGCGTATTTCTATTTATAGTGTTTTAATCCATAGTGTATACAAGTTATTTGTTTATTTACTATTACTACGTAAATATATTCTAAAAGGAAAATGATGTGAACTTAAACGGGAAAATGATGGTTAATAATGGGTCATTTTCCACCATTTTCGATTTCTGTTGCTAATGTTGAGTCGTTGTTCGCCCAGGTACATTTGCGACGTCTTAGAGCTGAACAACCAGCAACTGAACGTCATCGTGGTGCAGCAGTTCCTACAGCACGCGTCGTTTGTCGGTGAACGGAGAACGGAACTTTCCGCGGCCAGTTGTTTTTTGAAACTATGGCATGTGTTTTGTTGTTGCAGATGGTTGATATAAATGGTACGTATACATTTAATATTTTATATACACAATATATCTATTTGCATATATATATATATGTAATTACATGTTTCTTGATATTGAACACAACTTAATGAATATCACAAACTTGTATATACTGTATACTGAATGGGTTTAGTTATACATGGAAAAAGGTGGTGTAATTTGATCTTCATGGGATTGTTTTCTTCACATTCAAATTAACCAAATAAGGCAAACAAATGAGGAGATCGTACGCGAAACGAAGGGTTCTGTGGGGGTCGGTGAGTAATTTAGAGGGTTGCGTGAGTTATCTGAAATTGCAAATCTCCTTCATTTCTTTTGAAACAGTTGGTAAACAGTTGATGCTAAATGATGCTAAAAACAACAAAATTGATGCATGCACTTTGGAGTTCTAGAAACCGTGTGTGAGGGGTGTGAGCACGCTCTGCATTCGTCCTCTGTGAAAAATAATGGATGAAACGGCAGATCGGAGGTACTACTTGTGCTATTAATTACTATCTCTCGAATGTTTCATCCATTCTTTGTGGAGTTTGAGGCATTTGCATTATTTTTGAACTTCCAGAAGTTCAGCTTATCCACCAGCTAGTGCACCCAGATGATGATTGCAATTCATGCTCATTTTTCGGAAACCTTTTTGTGGCAAAACATGCTAACCTCTCTGAAATGAAGGGTGAAATTACAGGACCCCATCATTTTGAATGGTGAAAATACCACGACGTTTCCGAGTGCTATCCCTGGGAATTCCACAATTACAGGACCATCATTTTGAATGGTGAAAATACACAACGTTTCCGAGTTTTCCATTAGTTTTCCACGAAGTTTTTTCACTCAGCCCATGGCTTTAACAAAATTCACCAGGTGCTATCCCTTTCTGCTTCACAGTGTGTGGAGCGACGCGCCGGAGCTGTTGAGCTGTCGCACCGCTCTTTTCTTGTTTCTTGGGACGACGGACTGATCTGGGCTCGGGAAGAAAAAAACTTGGCCATGAAATTTGGACAAATCCGAGACATTTTATAGGGTTAGAATCTGCGATATCTTTAGAACCCCTGCAGAGAAAACAAGTTGAGATGTCAATTTGAATCCCTGCTTTCGGGTTATGTACCCAGTGCATGTGGTCGCAGGTAAAACTTCCCCGCGCCTCAGGAAACACAGCGTGAAATGTTGGAGTAGAAGAAGCCAGCCTGGGCCCAGGGCATATCCATTTTTGATACACCTAGTGGCAATTTCACATCAATATTGTGGCGAGTTGACGGCATTGTATAGAAATGAATAAACAAAACAAAGTCTATCAGGGTTGTTTCAAGCTATTACAGAAGGAGCAGCCTGGCACGGCCTTGTCCATGGGGTAGTACTTGGAGGTGCAATTCCACTCAAGAGATGGGTATGTTGATATGGCCACATTATGGGTTCTATTAGCTACCCTCTGGTAAACTAACAGTTTGCTATTGAAAATGGCCATGGAAATAGTGGATTTACCATTAAAAATGTTGATTTTCCATATAAATTACCAGAGGGTATATCCCAAGTTGAGTCGGGGTTACAACCATGGTTACCCGTCGTAAACGAAAGTAGCCATGGAACATCCACCATTTGTAGATCATTCTTTTGGGAAACCCATTGAGTTTCCATATATTTGAGTTCTATCAACATTATTCTGGGTAAATTATAAAGACCTCACTGCGACCTCACTGGGAATCATGGTTAGTATTGGAAATGATCCCCAAATGGCCTTAATTCAGGTTAGTGAAATATTATAATTTACCCAGATTATTGTGAATTCTCCAAAATGACAACGCCGTTATTTCCCAACTTATGGTGATTAACATAAAGTGTTTACCATGTTGCACCTAAAGTTATATATACCCCAGCTATCGTTGGATATTTCAGGTACCTAATTTGGAGGTACCGCGCCATATAAGGTCATATAATTTGGGGGTATATCCGCTTACATAGGCCTTACATACAGTAGACATTATGCATGGTAAGTACCTCCAATTTAGGTTCCTGAAATGGCTTTCAAAATACAATATTTGGTATTCAGGTCATAACTGGCCAATTTAGGCTAAGTCCAAATTTATAGTGGTTATCATCCTGGTTATATCTATAGATTCTATAGTCCAAAAGTTATACCCAAAGTTATACCATGTTTCACCTGTAATTATACCTACAATTCTGCATATAGTTATACTTCTAGGTATAATACTTATACCTACAGTTATACGTATGTTATAATAGGATTATACCAGTTATACCCTCTGGTAATTTAACATAGCTATGGAAAATCACCATTTTCAATGGGAAAATCCACTATAAATGGCTATTTTCAATAGCTATTTTGACATAACCAGAGGGTATACCCCATTAAATCTCATTAAACCACCATTTTCCTATGGTTTTCCTATGGTTTTGCAGCGCTTTTTTGCGCCAGGTTCCACGAGATCTTCCAGGGCGTCCAACGTCGCGACGTCGTGGAGCCCTTGGCGCTGGCCCTGCTGAGCGACGGCGACGACGCAACGAGCGGCGCGGCGGTGTGTTCGGCACCGCGGCGGCCGGAGATCCTGGAGGTCTGGGAGCCTTTCAAAGTAGAGGACAGCGGAGAAGGGAATATGGTTTATAGTGGTTAATGGTGGTTAACTAGTAATGGTGGTTAATAGTGGTTAATAATGGTTAATAGTGGTTATTAGTGGTGGTTAACAACTAATAATAGTGGTTATTAGTGGTTAATGGTGGTTTAATGATGGTGGTTGAATGGGATTTAATGGGATTTCATGGAAATAAACCCTCTGGTAAACGTTTACATAACGAACTGGAAAATC
>Ga0126342_10021200_pt1 | contig 10854 bp, 14 predicted proteins | sample Cyp1metagenome_FD_92528 | JGI IMG/M metagenome (GOLD analysis project Ga0126342, IMG submission 92528) | Coral microbial communities from Lord Howe Island, Old Settlement Bay, Australia - Cyphastrea 1 metagenome | ecosystem: Host-associated > Invertebrates > Cnidaria > Coral ... | reverse complement strand
CAATGTGAATTTCAGCAGGGGGTAGCGGCAGATCATTTGGGACCGCTACCAACGAAGACGCCCATTTGATCTGGTGATACAGATTGGGACGCCAATCTGCGTACCTGCATTTTCCGATTCCAAATTCCATGTCCATTTTGTCGCTTATGGCAACCTGCCAAGCCAAGAACCGGCATGTCGTTTTTCAAACGTGTTCAAATCAAACGACAGTACAGTTTTCGCAATCTGACTGAGCTGCTTCTGAACAAGTTAACCCTTCGAGCAAGGACGTAGAAAGCCTACTTCGTACTAACTCTCACATTGAGTCTTCCATTTTCTCCTGTCACGTTTACTGAAGTGTTTTTGCACGTACGATGCATTCCACATCAATAATTCGATAAGCTATTTCTGAGCAAGTGTGTGTGTGTGTTTTTTGTTTTTGCATTTGGAAAAACAATGTTCCAAGTGTCTGTCTGTAAGTATAGTTCGGGCACAAAGATTGACAAAAGGCAGAACGCCCCTAAGAATCTACATTGTGTTCAAACCCTCACGTGGTCATGTTTGTTTGGAAGGGAGTGGCGAGGACGCAGGCCCGAGATCAGCCCCCGCAAGATACTATTCGATGCGTATGAAAGCAAACCGTTGCCAAATCATAGTGTGTTCAGTGTTGATTTAAGTTTCATTGTGGTGAGCGTGCGGAAAAAGAAGGCACAAAAATATCGACAGGGAAGAAGGCAACGGGGTGATGACCTGGGAGGGACTATGCGCTGAACAAACGTAAAAATTATATTTCTAGAGGAGAAATCTGACATGGAGATCTGATCAGCTGGAACACAAAAAAGGTTGCTGATTAGCACAAGCGAAGAACCAAAACGACAAAAGAATGCAGCGACGTGAGAGCGATTGTCACAGCAACATATCAATGCAGATATGTCCTGTTCCTTCCTGCCGCTTTTCGAGGTTTTTTTTCCGACGCAGGGTTTGCCAGGACCCCCTTCAAATTTGAAGTACCATTCTCAGCCCGCATTTTGTCCAATGCCTTCCCGCTGCTCACACTTCCCCACGCCCTGCATACCCGAACAAATTGGCACCGCCTGTTTTTCCCAGAGAAAGTGCTGCTTCCACGAGTAGAGCTCGCACAAGGCGAGCAGCGGCACCTTTCAATAGGAACGTGTGCGCATATAGGAATGCCAGCAAGGTGTTGCACTCAAAGGCATGTTTGTTACATTCTTGAATCATCAGATTTTTGGTCCTTTCATTTGCGGCCCCCGACACGGTGCACCTTGACACCCTTTCCCTTGACAGTCATTTGTCTTAGCATTCTTGGCACCTCTTTCTCTTGACGCGTCTTCCTCCTGACTTTTTTTAAAGATGTAATTCTCTTTTGGCATCGCTTTCTCTTGGCGTCTCTTTCTCTTGGCATCTTGTCTTTTCTCTCTTGAGGACCTCTGTGCAAGGATCGTTTCAAGCAACTCATAGGATCTATGTACAAGGACCTTTTGAGCGAGATCTTTATAAAGATTTGATGGACACAGCTTCACCCAAAATTGGGCACGACGCGCCGGTAAATGCAAACGTTCAAGCGAGAGCAACGTGGTACCCGCGCGCAGTCAAAAAGAACATCGGAATCCCAAAGGCGTAACTCTTGGGCAGGACCGTCAAGACAAAACACAGGGCCGCTGATGAGAACCCTGAATCAATCCCTGAGTGTGGGGATGTTGCTTGGGGACCTTGAAAGACGTTTGCGCATATTTCCGCGTGTCGCATCTTACGATGATCTGAGGATGCGAAGTGGATTCACTGTGACATGGGGATGATGTGAAAAGGGGATACCGCAAAATTGAAATGAAAATGGGTATGATGTGAGTTGGTAATGATATGTGATAATGGCACAGTGGAGATAGATTTCACTCAAAGATCAGATTTGACTTGGAACATTTCCTTTGGCCGATAAAGCCTTGTTTGTTTTTCGATATGGTTTTTAATTTTAGTTGCTTCCTTCCAAAAATGTGGCGCGCGAGCAACTTACTGCTCATTTGCTCACCCCAGCCGCCTTCTTCCTTCAGTCTTTGATCTGCGAAGGTCTCGACCCAATTCCTTTCATTACGGTACCATGGATCCATGTGGGTATTAGGGACAACAACAAGAAAGATATTTCTCCATCGTTTCGTTGCGGTTCGGTTGTCAACAGTGGTTTGCGTTTCGTTGCATTGCAGGGGATTCGGAAACACATGCGCTGTTTGAATCGATCGTGACTTCCAGGCTTACTCGGAGGAAAAGCGCCGGGCTGGAGGGTTTGGCTGCTGTGATTTACGTGCCATATGGTGTGTTCTTTTCGTGGTCTTTTGTGATGTCTGGAACTACTTGCGGCGCATCTCCAACCGAGTGCTGGCTTCCCGAGTTTTCCCAGTTGCCGGTATTTGGACGAGCGCTTGGCTCTCCGAATGGTACTTGTGGCATGGACGTGGCGCAGCGTCCCGTGTGGAAACTTTGGGAGGAGTTGCAAAGACGCCATAAAAACGTTCAAGTCGTTGGCGATGCAAACATGTTTGAGAGGCTGCCCCTGGCGCAAGCTTCAAGGCGGATATTTTTGCGGTATGCTTGTGTTATGGGAAAGGAAAAATGGAATTTCCCAGGCGGGCCCAGGCAATTGCAATTGTTTGAAGATTTGGCGCGCAAGAGCATTGATTTTGAAGAAATTATTGTTTCGCAAGACCTTTGTGACCAGTGACGAGCCAAAGCGTGAATGACGGCAGCTGGTTGTCTGGTGCTGCACAAGCAATAATGCATATGAACATGTTAAAGGGTGATTTGCTGTAGGCTCAGAAATTTCCAAACTGTTTTTGTGGTGTTGGTTGATTGTGTGTGTGTGTTATGAGCTGTGTTATTGACAAATGTATTTTTAGGAAGAGGCGGGGTAATGAGGTAGGATTATAGATTAAGAAATCGATTTGTTTTTGCGAAACCAGGTTAGCCGCCAGCGCCCAGCAGCTAAGTTTTCTTGAGCCATGGACGAAAGCAAGCACAAAAGGTTTTGTGCATGTCATCCTTGAACAAGGGGCCATGCTGGCCTTCTAATGATTCCATGGAGACACTTCCTGATTTGTGCGTGTCATCCTTGAAAAAACGGACATCTCACCACACTCCCCCATGTTGTTTGACAGCATCCGGAGGTGAGAAATCCAACAGCCAAAAAATGGACAGTAAAAACTCTGTCCCATCACTGCGGCCCTACATGCCCTCCTCTTCGTTCTCCGGCGAGGAGAAATCGTCAGAGGGGCTTTCGGACTCCACAGCTTCATCATACTCTGAGTCCCCATCGCCAATCGTGGCGCCATGGAGAAAATCCCAAAGCTCTGCATCGCTGACACTGGATCTGCTCGATCTCAGATATCTCGCCCTCCTGTGTTCCGGCGCTTCGTGAGGGCGCAAGGGAGGTGGAAGGGGAGCCTGAAGTGCTCGCAAGGTGGCATTGTTTACCGACTCACCCTCCCGAATTGACATAGTTGGTCCATTTGACCACTGGTTGACGGGCCCCCCAGGCCTCATCAACACCGAGCTTATTCGAGGTGGAATGCTGCCGTAGCTACCCTTTCCACCGAGCGGAGGCCTGGACCCTGACGATGGCCCTCCTGCATTCCAGAAACCACCCCTAATGCCGTAGAGCTCGGCGGAGAAAACGAACCTCCAGGGCTCGAAGTTGCCGGAGGCCTCCACCCCAAGCTCGGGCCACGGCCGCCACCATGGGTTCCAGCTACAGACCAGCTCCCGTCAGATGACGCCGATCCAGAGACAATGGATCCAGCTTGTCCGTAGCGATTGGTAATGTTATTGATTGATGCGTTGGCGGCAGCACCCCTTTCTGCGGCTGTGGGATGCCCCCGTCTTAGCGGGTCACCTGGACCTCGGCTAGGTGGTGCTCCATCGCCCGACTCCACAAAGGGCCGACGACGGCTCGAGCTCGAAACCCCAAACTGCCGATCCATGTTCCTGCCATCTTCTTCTGGAGTCCAGACAAGTGTGTCTGGTTGGATCCGAGGCTGTTGAGAGGAGCTTCCACCGCCCTGTGAGCTTTCTCTCAAACGGAAGAGTGCCCTGCCCCCAGGATGCGGAAGAAGCACGGAAGCAATATCAAGGCGTAGATTCTGGGTCGCTCGGTTTCATGAAGATACATCAACTTGGAGAAGCACCAGCATATGTTATCAATATATTATATGGGGAATTTTTCTTTAGATCAAGATGCTACATTTTCGGAGGAATAAGCAATTATACAATTTTCAGTGGCTTTCGTTGCCCTTGACCCAGCCTGCCATCGACCTATGACCCGGGATCTGAAGAGGATGGAAATCATGCCAAGGTGTCTTGATCCGAATGCAACATTGCGATTCTCCACATATAGACTGGAGGTTTCCTAAAATGGTGGCACCTAAAAATGGTTCATGTTAACAAGATTTCTTTCAAAAACCATGCGTTTCGGTGTACCTACATGTATGAAAACCCCACAAAATTCTACAGCCATATATATATATATACATTATATATATATATATATGTGTGGGAACTTATTTGCGGATAAATTATGCATATCTATATCTATCGATCTATATTTATCTATATATATATATAGGGATAGATAGATAGATAGATAGATAGATGCTTGCTTTTGCAAACATGAACCTCTTATGCGGGTGCAGTTGTTGAGATCGATTTGAACTCGCTTTTGCAAACATGAACCTCTTATGCGGGTGCAGTTGTTGAGATCGATTTGAACTTGGCCAAACAAACCCCACAAAATTTAAATTTCTTGTGAGCATGGTGGTCCCACCCAGTCCGATCAAAAGCCATGCGTCCTTTCAATCAGGAAACTCCTGCAGATTCTTCCACACCTGCGGCGGATTCGAATCAAGTGGCTGGAGGCAGTTCCAAGGCTTCGATCTGTTTTGGGGGTTGTGTTGTCGAAAAATCTGTTCATCCGAAAACCAATCTTCAAATCTTATTTTCAGCAAACCAGGCAAAGTGATACTGGATACAAATGGGCACATCCATATCCATGTAAATTTGCACAACAGCTAACATGGTAACGTGTCTATATTTTCAACATGTTCAGTTTGCAACATGGGCCAAACCTTAATCTGCCTCTTTACATAACTTGTCAGGATGTGGACATGGTCGACCTCACCGGTGGGAATTGGGATCCGACATGGACTGATGCCCAACAAGAGTTTGCATCCCCATGGAAAACAAAGACCTATGACCCGACAGGGATAGATGAGAATGAAGAGGGTGATGGCAAAGAGAGTCCTACCGAGGTTGAGGGTGAGGCTGACAGTGCCAAGGGTGATGGTGACTGGTCTTGGTGTCATGATGGTGAACGTTGGTGGGTAGGATGCCCCAAGGCAATGTCTCAGGAGCAAGTTATGGCTTCTTGGGGTTGTGGTACTGAGAAAGCTATTGCTGCTCCTGCTGCAGCCAAGCCACATGAGAATGACACCAACACTGGAGATGTGAAGGGGTTGAACCAGGTTGAGCCAAAGGAGACCCCAGCTGAGGTTGAGCCAAAGGAGGTCCCAGCCGATCCAAAGGAGAGCATAGCCGAGGTTGAGCCAAAGGAGGTCCCAGCCAAGACTGAGGGTGAGCTAAAGGAGAGCCCAGCCGAGGTTGAGCCAAAGGAGGTTGAGCCAAAGACTGATACCCCAAGTGAGCCTGAGGTGACCCCTGCCAAACCTGAGTCAGCCACAGCCACAAAAGCCAGCAAGAGAAAGACGCCAGAGGCAGGGGATGTTTTATGGAAGCCTTTGACACAAGCTGGATATGCTGACTTTCTGGATTCGTGTAGTGGTTGTGGGCGTGACGTACATGATCCCCCGGAAGCTTTCCTACATCCCACAGCCCCAGAAAGATCCCAGGAGACAAAGGTGGTGTGGAGACCATGTACACACACTGGGGTAGCTACCTTCAACCGTTTCTTTGGCCAAGTGGAACCAGAGAAGATGCACCTGAAGGAGTTAATCACCTATGTGCATGGCCTTGACGGAGATTGGACGTTGATCCCTTCTACAACCCCCGGCTTTGTTGTTGAGATTGCCAAGTACATCTCAGCTTTGCGTTTCGAATGGGGGGTCGTGGAGCTGCAGGATGTTGATTTCTGGATGCGCCAGAGGTGTGGTTGTTGTCCCCAAACAAGGTGGTTGTTTGTGTCTAACACCTTCCAAAAGACACCTCCTGCCCATCGGTTCAATACCTCTCCTGGTCAGGAGCCCCAAAGATTGGACTGATGAAAGCTGGGAATGGTATGATTCCATATGTCGTGCTTTGGATGATGAGGCCGGTGGGAGTGCAGGTGAGGAGGAAGATGTACCCACAGGAACTAGGAGCACTGCCCAACCAGTGCCTTATCTGGTTGAGAGAAAGAGTGTTGACTTTGTCAGCCTATACGGTTTTTGTTTCTTGTCCATATACTGTGCCATTTATCTAGCTAAAAACCAAGGACGCCTATACCATTGACCTGGAGATCCCTGAATGCAGCCATTTGCAAAAGAAAAGTATCGAACAGTGCCTGCTCAACCAAGTTCACAAGCCAGTGAACCCCCATGCGCAGAGGCTGATTACGGCCGCAAAAAAGCAAGCAGAACCTCTGCCCAAGGCTGCCCCGAAGAAGTCGAAGAACGAAGGCAAGAAGAAGAAGGAACAGAAGGAACCAAACGAAGCGAAGGAACCGAAGGGAAAGGCGAAGGCGAAGGCGAAGGCCAAAAGTGAAAAGCCGAAGGAAGATCAGACAGAGTACTCCAAAGTGAAACAGAAGTTTCTGGAAAGCGACGAGAGACTTTGTCAAGAAAAATGTTTTATCCAAATTGGGGTTGAAGATCTTAGTGAAAACCATTCAACACTGTATCCAAATCAAAACGAACCATGCATACATACACATATGTGCATACATTCATACGCGTAAACATACAGGCATATGTGCGGCAAACACATGTATGTGTGTTTGGATTTGTTACCTTTATATATTTTCCTCGCTCCGATCTCAGGATCAAAGACTACAACAAAAAGAAGCAGGAAGAGCTGCCCCTCGTCAAAATTGTGGTAAGCTGATGAGCCTGTTGACGCGTAACCCTGATGTTCGAACAAAACTTCTGTCACAAATACTCGTGTTTAAATTCCTTATCCAAGGTGGAGGAATAGCGCCGAGTTCAAGGAAGAAATTGAAAAAATGGGTGAGTCTGAAGCGAAGAAACGTAAGTTCCTCAAGTGAGGTTTGAATAGGCGTGACATGCAATTGGCCTGGTGGATTTAACAATTTTGGTTTACAACCCCATGTTGATAACAAGAAATGACAAATAGATCGATTCATCAAATAAACCATGGGACGCCTTTTGCCAATCACGTTGGTGGGGTGAAGCCCAAACTTGGGCCCTTTTCCGAACCCATTGCGCTCTGGCAGCAGCGTGGCATAGATTTCAGGGCCGCAATACTCAGTGATCTTTGATGTTGAAAACTTAAAACTGTTCTGTTGGTGAGCTGTTTTCATTATACCGGCTTTCATCTGTTTCCCAGGGATGGCCATTGCTGGTGCTGGTTTTTGGGGGTTCTAATCTAAGCTGGATACATGCCAGCCCTTTTGGTCATGCATTTGACGACACGACTGGGGAAAAAACGTTACCCGGCCTCAGCATACGCATGGAGCAAGTGCCAAATGTTCCAGCCAATAGTCTTGAACTTCTCCATGGCATTATAGCCCAATAGTCTTGGTGTTCTTTGCCAGCTCATCAAATCACCAGGTGCCTTGGATCAAATTTCACGACCGTCAAATCAAACGAGTCTTGCAAGCAGACCAGAAAAGACAGCTGTATACTGTACATGTATCTATGTATATGCATAAATTTAATTGCATGTACATATATACGTATGTGTATATATATATATATATGTACATGTATATATGTATATGTGTATATGTATATATGTACATATGTATACACATATGTATCTGAATGTATGTATGCACTACCATTATTAAACCTCTATATACACTACTACACTACTTTAATTTATATATTTATTTATGTATTTCTTTATTCTTACTATACATAAATATATGTGTGTGTGCATGTGTGCCTATAGTTTCCTTTTTCCCACTCTTGAGCCTGCCGCATCGCTGTCGCAATGCGCTATTCGCAAATTGCTGCCGTGCTTGCATGTCTCCTCATCAGTTTCTTGGTGGTGAGCCTGCACAGTATTTAGGGTTTCAAACCTTTCTGGATTGTCTGCTCATCAGATGGAAGATGCACTTTAATGCAAGCCACTGCAAACCCAATGCCGAAGAATGAGCAGCATGTTAAGTTGCCATGCATGCAGGGCCACCTTGTAGCCACGGACACTGAGGTTTTGGGCCAGTGCTTCCTGGAGAAGGGCTTCATTTTCTGGAGTTGTTTGGAGGACCTTCGATTGAATTTCCTTCGCGAACCAATTCCCCTTCGATCTATTAGATGGGCTAGAAGCATATATCAAGTTCCCCGTGATGCGACATGTTGCATCAGGAGTTGGCATGCTGGATGCTGGATGTCGCTATTTTGGCCTCCAATCCAGAGCGGTGGACGACCCTCATCTCGAACTACTACAGTGAATACATGTGGCCATTTGTTGAAGAAACCACCTGATACTGAGGGAATGTGCTGTGTTTTTCCTCCACCAAGGTATCTTATCATCGACGTATGGATATCCTGACCAACATCGGGTTTATGTGCCTGTTTGCCTTTGCAGCTGGGCTTGAAGTTTCAAGACATAGTGTGGCAGCTTGAGCGTTTGTTACCTTGATGCCTTCAAGCAGTTCCATAATTAGGCACGGCGAATGGTGCTGGGCGGAACAGTCTGGCTGGCAGTGCCTTGTGGGTCATGGATATTTATGTGCCTTCTCTGCAAACTTGTGGTCATTTTCAAGTCAATGAGACGACTGGAGTCAAGTCAAGATAGAAATAGGAACGCTGTATGCATGTTATATATTTATACAATATACATTTATATATACAATATCTTTCCATGTGCATATATATATATATGTGTGTGTGTGGATGTGTAGTTTTTTTCTCTGTATGTGTGTGTTCAATAAAAGGTCGACTCGGCCCAGGTCTCGGGGGACTACCCACCGTTCATATTGGCGAGCTGGAGGACTGGCAATGGGTGAATGTGTTAACGCTTCTATCGATCTAGAGCAACGGAGAGGCTCCCCTCACTGAAAAGCTGTTTTTCTTTGTGCTTTTTCGGGTAGATCTACTAAACCGTCCAAATTTAAAGTTCAATATTCCAGTCCCCATTAAAAAGGATCTATGATTCGGCCCAAACAGGAAACCTGGAATTCCCCGGAGTTCAAGAAGCCAACAAACTGTGCAGACGGGTATGCTACCTGCCCCTTCGCTGCATGCAGTGTTCTGCCAAATCTGTGAAGGTGACAAAGCAGCGGGCACGACTGCAGTGGTGCCACCTGATCTGCACAGTGTCCTGAGTTGGAACATGGATAGCTGAGTCTGACCTATCTTCATCAGAAAGGGGTGACGTTTTGCCTGGAGAACCCATCGACGAGCCTGTTATTCCGATATAAACCACTGAGAGAAACTTGGATGCAGCAATATATCAATAATCTATGGTTTTCAGTATATGGTGTTTGCGTCGATCCGACATGTTTCAAACTCAGTTGCTCATTGTGAGCCCGTGATCCCTCGATCTAAGAAGCTTTTGAAGAAAACGAAGTGCGTGATGATCACTACATCACTTGGAGCCTATGGTGCTTTCACGCCAAAATATGTGTCTTTGTCAAGCGCGGTGATTTCCCATGGATGTCGCTCTTTATTTTGATGGGCGCCAATCTTTCACTAACCGGCATTGAATTCTTAAACTTGAGGTGAAACTGTGTGGGAATTCCCCATGGATCAAACAGCCGGCGAAGACCCTTTCAGCCGAGCGTCGGCGACAGCTGAAGAAGATCAAATGCTTCCTGGGAATCAAAACCACCAAGGCCTACACTTGTCGGGTCACAGGCAAAAAGAAATGTGTACTGGCCTCAATGTGAAGCTCTTGATTGTGAGATTGAGAAATGTCCGAGTATATATATATATATATGTTGGAAACATCTATGCATATGTATCTAAGGCAGGCGGTCCACACTTGAAAGCAACTCAAGAGTATCCAGGGCAGCTGGGTTTGCTGGCTTCTGGGATCGAAATCCATTCATGTGCAGTCATGCCAATCTACATATATATTGAAGCTAGAATACTCTATTTGATTTGGTTGAAGGCGCCACACCGGTTCCACTTCCAGCCGTGTCGCCCCAATCGATCTCAGGTCGGAAAGCTTGTCCGTGATCAGATTCGCCAGTTCGATGCGAAGGAGCCCTTAGATGATTCTGAACTGGTCTTCCATGATAGTGGGTCGGAGTCTGATGACAGTGGATTAGGAGAGCTAATCCACTAACTATCCTGATCGAACCATGGCACTGGGAGAAGACAGGTATATTGTGCTCTCGAAAGTCGAAGACGATGGTTCAGTTTGCAAACACTTCTACTATCAAGCCTGCATGTTCATTGCAGCCCTACTTTGCCAGATCAAGGGGGTCCACATGTTTTCAATATCCTTTTTTAAATAAAATCATGGATTCCAAAACGTGTCGAAACGTGTCCAAACGTGCCATTGCATACTTAATTTGGTGAAAAAACGTGTCCAAACGTGTCGAGGGGGGTCTGGAAACACGCCTCTGCCACCCAGAGGGGCATTTCTTACCTAAAACCCTCCGATACCCCCATTTCTTACTTAAAACCCCCCAGCGGCGAGCCCCAGCACAAGCTGTCACAAGCTATCTTACATACAAAAACCATTCTTTGT
>Ga0126342_10021199_pt1 | contig 10854 bp, 15 predicted proteins | sample Cyp1metagenome_FD_92528 | JGI IMG/M metagenome (GOLD analysis project Ga0126342, IMG submission 92528) | Coral microbial communities from Lord Howe Island, Old Settlement Bay, Australia - Cyphastrea 1 metagenome | ecosystem: Host-associated > Invertebrates > Cnidaria > Coral ... | reverse complement strand
TCGATGCCCCTGAGCTAGAGCGATGTGTTTGAGCGAGCTCGATGGTGCTGAGCCAGCTCGTTGCAGTTGAGCGAGCTCGCAGAAACTTCCCAATGTGTTAAATTGCCAGGTTCAGTCCCCACTAATTACTTTAGTATTAGATATGGTACCTCTGAAAAAGCCCAAGGTGACTGTCAAAACATACCCCTGATGAAATTGAGCCAGCTACATGTTTTGAGCTAGCTCGAAAAAATGGAAGATTGTGGATTCCATCATTCAACTTTTGGTGCCATGGCGTCGATGTTCAAGAAATAAAACCGAGGCTGCGGTCAAGAAATATAGAATAAGCAAACGAAAAGGCTGAGATTTCGATGTTTGATGGTACCAAGTGAGAAATTGCAAGCAGCAATAGCCATTTTTCCTATCAGAATCTTCCGAAAGTATTTAGACACTTGAATCTGACATATCGGTCACACCATTCTGTTCAGGTTGTATATGTCCATGTGTGTAGACCATGGGTGCCGACGTCGCTGGTTGTGTCATAGCTCCATGAGTTGTTCCGGCTGGTGAAGAAGGTGAGTCGAGCGCCATGGTGGCCAATAAAGCGATATAGGAGAACCTTGAGAATGATGTTGTGCGGAGCGTCCCCAACAGGATTGTAGTATATATAAGTATGGTCTGGCACTGTGGACACCGGTTGTTCAAAGTGTACGTTGGAATGTTCAGGATGTGGTAGAACTGGAAATAGTGAAGCGGTAGAGAAAGAAGAGGAAATCGGGGAAACGTCGTAGTACATGCGCCATTGATTTGCTGTAGCTCGAACTGCTCTAGGATCCTGTGTAAGTTGAGTGTTCTCCAAGAAGGTCTCGATCGTGCGCCAAGTTTCCATTCCATCTGTTGTTCGTTCTAAGATCCAGAGTTCATCAGGTCTTGACGTCATGGGGTAGGTAATCTTCTTGATGAAAATGGTGTGGACAGTCGATGAGTGTGGAACGGTTCGAGCCATGCGTGGAATGTAAGAAGTCGAGGTGGAGTCATCCATTTGATTAGATTGGGTCTGAAAGGTAGTTGTAGAGGTCCGTGTAGTAGGTGGAGCGGTGGGCAAGTCGAAGTCGTCGAAGGGATTGGTTGTCATGTTCACGAAAATATCGGTAAATAAGCCTTGATCTGGAGCCCAAATTTCGCAAAATTGTTAGATGGTGGTGAGCGAAAATAAAGGTTGGACGGAACAGTAATCAAATTGATCAGCAGCAAACGAAAAATAAGAAGAACAACATGTGTCACTTTTTGTCCCGAGCCATAGTATAGGTGAGCTCTCTCAGAATGTAGGCGATCGAGTCGGCGAGAAGAAAGGATGTCCACGTGGAATGCTTTGGATCTGAACCAGTAAACCAGTATCAGAAGGATCAGGATGAGGCGTCAACATGAGTGGGGAAGAAGAACGGGATGTAAAAGCATCGAGGTGTTGGTGAGTTTTCCAAGTTGGATAATACCAATTGAGGATGTCGAGGATGGAGTGCGGTAGGTCATCCAAAATTTGAGTGCCTTGATCCGTGTCAATCATCAAGTAGAAATCTGTGGGCTGGAGATGAATTGACCATCGTTGTAGCATTGTGTCCATCACCAAGGTCTTCAGGTCCGAAACAAAATGGCGGCCGGCGTAGTCCGGGTAGATCACCTTGAAGGTCTGAAAAAGGCTCTCGTACGCTTCAGTCGAAATGTTGCCTGCGACCTTGGGTGCCAAGATATTTTTTGTCTGCAAGTTGCTGCATGGGCTTCAAATCCACTTTGAGTATCACTGGACGATGAGGTATTGTAGTAGGAGGATTCCAGCCCTGTGGTCGATAAAAGGGTGATGTAGCCGTTGATGAAGTAGGTGCCCTTGTTGGAGATCTGGATCGTGTAGGGGGTGAAATCGAATCTCGGGCCATGGCTCGTTGCAAACAATAACGATCTAAATGAGAGCGAAGAGACATAGTGAAAAGACCCAGGCTGCACGATGAGATAAAATAAGATAATCCGAGTGAAAGTGCCCTTAGATACAAAGGCAACGAGAAAATTAAGATTGTGTACATGGACTCGTGCAGCAACGGACTTTTTTCCGTCGAGAGAAGATTCAAAGCACAAGAGACATACAATCATCCGAGCTTGTCCTTGATCTGGTTCCACATTGAGCGAACATCTTGTTCAGATTTTCCCTTTTTGTTGGAGATCACACGCCAAGAAAATCTGGATTTTTCATCGGATTTCAATGTGCGTAGCTTCTGTTTTTCGTCATTGGTCCAGGTAGGCAAAGGACTGGGTGAGCACGAAGGTGATCTGGTAGCTAGGCGTCGTCGCTTGGCTGGAGCTTTGGGAGTTGCTTTGGCCTTTTGCTTGCGTTTGGCCGGAGTAGTAGCCGTGGCAGAGAGCTTCGAAGGTTCTGGACGGGCATCCGGTGGGGGAGCTGCAAGATGCTGATGAGGTCGTGGGAGATTGTACTGCATCAAGTCGTCCATGAGGTTCTCCTCGGCTTCAAGGTCTGGTGAAGGAAGGTGTACGCTGTCGATAAAGGCATTGGTATCGTCAGAATATTCTGGTAGGAGGCCTTCCGGTTGGTTCCATATTCCTGTGCTCGGTAATGGGGTAGGCTCAATATCTGGTATCATAGTCGGAGGAAGTAAAGCCATGGCTCGATGTAGAAGGAGATACGCATGATGAACGTCATGGAAACTGGTGAAAAACTGGTTCTTGGAGCGGAATCGAGGTCGTAGGTGTCGGAGAGGCCATGGCGCGGTACCAGTCGTCGGAGGGTAGAAGACGGTGAAAAGCGGTGATAGTAGAGATCGAAACTGACATGCATATCAAGTAGAGACTGAGTTGTTTAAATGAGAATAAGGAGGTTCAGAAAGAGTGCAAAAAATCACAATTGAGACAAAGGCATAAGGTCATTTTACCATAGCGAAGCAACGTGAAGGTAACGTCGAATAGGCTTAGCAGCTGATATCAAATCGGATTCTGAAAAGCCTGCAGCTATATACAATCGATGCAAAGCGGCAAAACCTCGGGTTCGTTCGGAAGCAGGGTGCGCACATTTGGCGACCAGAAATAATCGAGATACAAAGCCCGAAAGTTGCACAGCCAATGGGGATGCCGAGAATGGTGCCATAACCTGGTTGAAGTCACGTGGAGGGCTATAGCGAAGCGCGAAGGGATCGAACTCGATGCAAAAACCCAAGAACTCTTGATCAGGTTCAGTTTCCAAGATAATAGGGTTGCCGTAGAACTCCGGGTGCAAGAAGTTGGTGAAGGAAATTTCATAATCCCACGAAGGATCTGCAAGGCAGAGTCTGTTGTCCACGTACCGAAGAAGGCGAGAGGAGAGGTCCATGGTGGCCAAAGTTGTGTGGTAGGTTTGGTACCAAATTTCTTCGGACAAAGCCACTACCATCATACATAGGGCCGGACTCAAAGGCGATCCCATAGGTGAGCCTCGGATTTGTTCATAGACGGAAGTGCCAATGGAGAACTGGGTCATCTTCAAGGACATCAGGATGATGCGTTCAATGTCTCTGATAAAGATTTTGCGAGTCACGTTCAGAGTGCGGCAGGTGCGTCCTTTTACCACGTCGCCCGTGGTGTTGCCAGTGGTTGCTTTCACTGAAATGATCTCGTCTGGATCGGTGCTCATGGTGGAGGATAGGTACTTCAAGGTGAGTCGCCAACTGTCAATAAACCTGTCTGTGTCAATGCTGGTGAAGAAGCCCGCGAAATCTTGGTTGTGAATTCGTGGTGTAGGAAGGGTGTCGAAATCGGTGTTCTTGAGGATCTTGATGAGGTCGAAAACGTCACCTTTTGCGAGGTTGTGGGGGAAGGCTTGTGGTAGTAGGTGATAGATCATCTTGGCAATGCAGTGCAACATTGGTCGAAATGGTGCCGTGAAGAAACTCACGATTGGTCTGCCCGACTGAAATTGCTTCTTGCGTTTGGGCAAAACGTATGCATTTGGTAGATCACGTCCGGCACCAAGGGCCCATGGGTATGATTTGCCAAATTGCTTGGTGATGTCGGCGATGGTAGTCTCAATAATTTGAGCGGGGCTGTCTTCCAGTTTGCGAAAGACCATCGGGTCGGCGAAGGTGTTGGTGAGGCACTGGTAGTAGATCTTCGGGCAGTAAATTCGAAGGGAAGTAGCTCGTTTGTCTTCGTTGTGGGAAATTGCTTCAGGAAAGAGTTATTTGAATCGAATGATGTCCTTGTGGGTGATGTGGTTCTGGAGTGAAGTTAGGTGAGATTGAATAGATCGCTTCCATAGGTCGTCAAGGTGTGCACGTCGTAGTGATGGGAGGGAATTCCTGGTGGTCCACGTAGTCAAAGCCGAGCGCAGGGACTTGTAGATTTCTTTGGATGGTGGGAAGATCTTGTTCTGTAGGGAACCTGTGGCGATAGAAGTAAAGGGTAAATCGGCGAAGCGTAGTGTATCTCCATCAATGACAAGATGTTGGTCTGCCGGTTGAGGTTGAGGTGAGTGTTGTCGAAGTGTAGAGCATGCGCATAGAGGAGTTTCCCCGTCGGCCCATCTTGTTGCTGCGTCTTTGTGATTGCAGAGGCTGTCCATGACAGAAGGATATTTTGTGAAGACAATGCCAGTAGAGGGACTTTGGAGTGTAGTATTGTACTGCTTGGTCATATGGACGTGAGCTGTAAGAAGTTGTCGTAGGTTGCGTGTCCAGTCCTCAGCCAGAAGCCATGGTGCTCGAAGAGGAGCAGGTTTGCGGACCCGTTTTGCTTTCCAAAATTTCAAGGCCCGGTCGATGGCGTTGATGGCATAAGATCGTTGGGGTTCTCCAAGGTTGTTGGCAAGACGTCGAATGAAGCAGCATCCATGTAAACCAATTTCGTTGGAACGAAGTCGTTTTTCCATGTGGAATCCCCTGACGGAATTGCTGCCCAGGTCTTGGATGATTTCCCAAAGTTGAACTCGACGACCAAATAATGGACTGTGAAGAGCTCGTCGAACTTGCGCAGGAGTTGACTTCCATCGAAGTTTGCGCCAAAGCGAGAAGGTTCCAAATTGGCGTGAACTGGAGAACTTGGTCCGAGGAATAAGGCGCTTTCGACAGTTGAAAAACTGATAAATAAACGGAATATTCAATTGAGGTTGCCACAATTGAATTAAGGCTTGTTCCAAAGCCCAAAAGTTGGATTTCTTGGTGTAGATTGGCAAAACCGACCACAACCAAAAATTGTCGTATCTACACCAAAACCGTAAGGCAACTTCGGCCAAAACGATTTTGTTTTTCTGCACCTGTACAAACTTCCGATATCGGGAATGTTCGCGATCCAATACAAACGAAGAAGTGGATCCCACATAAAACTTCGGTTAGAAATTCGCAATATGAGAAAAACGAACATAGACAGCATTCGAGTGTTTGAAACACTGAAGGGCGACTTTCAAGTCGTCCCAGGATGTGCAAGAGAAAATACGTCGCAACGGAGTGCCCTTCAGAAGAGCCTCAAATTTTGAATTAGCCTTTGGATGCAGTAACACGTACTGACCCATCAACGCCGTTTGAATCATACGAAAAGCATAAAAAACATCAACCGACGGAGAAAGAGTGAAAGGAGTCAATAGCGCCAGCGAAAGAATACAAGCATGTGCAACGGCGAGATCTCGCATAATCCCGGCTGCTTTTGAGCCTGGGAAATTCAAATATTTTGCTAGTCAGGAGTTCATCAGCATCGCTACAGTCATGACCTTGAGGACAATCTCATCAGTCGAAGCATTCTTGTACTTGCAAGGATCAATGCCCATCGCTGCACTGGCTCTCTGGATCGTTTTGACCGCATCATCCTGCTGGTTGTTCCACCATGTAGTAACCTTCTCCAATTGCTTCTCCAATGTATCTTGTTTGTGTTGGGGTAGTTTCAAGTCTTTCAACCATTTTTTGTACTGCGTCTCGGTCAGCGAGGAGGGTTGGTTGTCAACAAGCCATTGGTTGACTGAGCCAGGAGATACCAGCAAGCATGAAGGATCAAAGGAGGTAGAAGTCGATGGCTGTCCATGTAGAGCCCTTGCAATCGGTGTAGAGGCCTGTCCAGGAGTCTCAGCTGTGGTTGGCGGGTGCTGGGTGTTGTCCGATTTGACCTTGGCCAATTCAGCCTCCAATTCAAGAATACGTTGTTGGCTGGCATTGTCAGCTTGAGGTTGAGAAGGGAGCCAAGATTGCAGCAGCTGCGCAACTTCTTTGGCCATGTTCTGAGTTGCTTCTTTTTGGTGAACGAATTGGCCCGCTGCGCGTGCTTTGAATGTCGCCAACTTGTCCAGGTCCACGTTCCGAGTGCGAAGTTGGGATACCAATTCCGCGATGAATACCGTAGTGCCGATGTTGTCGAAAGGGATGACGAAGGTTTCCCTTCCGTAAGCAGTTCGACGAAGCCAAGTATTGTGAAGCCCTTGGTACAAGAATTTCCATAATGGGACTTGTAAAGGATCCATGCCTTCAATGTCTTTGTAGCTTGAGAAGCGGCTTTGACGAATTTTGGAAGGAAAATCCAAACCATTCACCTTGTTGGCGTCGTGAAAGTCGACATCTGGTTTCCATATATCCACAGGGGGAATGTCGATGGGGCGGCAGGTGTAACCTTCTCGAATCGGAGACGTTCCTGGAGGTGAGCCCATAGACATCAGCGATCTCGGCGTAGTGTTGTTGCTTCTTTGGGGTGTAAGTGCCGTATGGTCATGAGGTCCTTGAGAGAAGACTGGTGGTGTGGGTGGAAATAGTTGGTGTGGTGTAGTAGGTGTCCACATTGGATGTGAAGCGCACGAAGAGGTCAAAGGTGGTGGTGGAGGTACTCCTGCTGGGGGCCACGAAGGTCGAGAAGTCGTCATCGCATAGTGCATGGGTCCACGGAAAGTCGGTGTGGGTTGGTGCCAATCATGGTGAGGACGTCGAGGAGTACGAGAGCGATCTTGTTGTGCTGCTGGGATTCTCATGGAGTCTTGCGTAAATTGAGAGATCAGGTCCTGAGATGCCATGGAATAGGAGGCTACCACGAGGAACACGGAGGAGAATAGTAATAAGCCAACTGGAAAATACGGATGCGGTCAGAATACTCAGAGCTCGGACTGAAATCGTTAGAGGTATATCGTTTCGTGATTCGTTTTGTATTGGGGTGATTGGCTTAGCCCCAGCCATCTCAGCGGCATGCTGTCGGGTATTGAATCCCGACCGCACAAATTACAGTGCACGTCTAATTTTGTTTCACAATGGGGTATTCGGCTTAGCCCCAGCCATCGTCGATCAAGGAGACTGAAAGATCTGATTTCCAAAGACCAAATAGATACGAAAATAGCAATTACTTCCATGAAGATCAAGAAGTCGGTGCAGATTTTGACGGAAGAAGTGGCGATGGGCTCCGATACAGGTCGGGAGAAGCATTGTTACTCCAAAATTATCGGTCCGAAGGCCACTTGGCTCAGATGTGCTCTTCCAGGATGTTGAGGTTACCAGCGAGATCTGTGTGAGTCGCGTTCCGAGTTGTAGTATCCGGAGGATCCTTCACGATGATGATCTCGGGAGCGTCCTTCACGATGAGAAGAGTAACCACCAGGGTAAGCCGAGGAAGATTGGTGCCAAGATGAATTGGTGTCCCATCGATGTCCTCGGCGATCAGAAGCTGTGTGGCCATAGGTCTCGTTGTGTGTAGAGGTTTCCCTGGTGTGGTGGTCGGGTGTTGAAGGCGGTGCCGGTGTTGTAGTTGTGGTAGTGGAACCAACTGGAGGATGTGGAGGTTCGGATGGTGGAGGTTCAGGAGGTTCACTGGCCACAGATGCCGTCGAGGTGCGAGTAGTAAAAGGAGCCTTTGTGATCAGCTGCGGGAAAACCGAATGGGTTGAAGCCACATAGGATACCGATGCGCAATTGGAGTTCATGGCCGTTGCACCGTCCTTGCCTCTCGCGATGCCTTGGAGAGCACATTTAGGCGTTGGATTTGGTCGTTTCCTCCCGATTGAGCACGGATGCTTTTTGGGGACCTGCAAATGGCCAAGATGCCTGATGGGTTTTGTCCCTTGCCAATCTTGTAGAGGTTAGAGGTACAAACTCAAATGGCATATGGATGTAGCTCGTCCGTGTCGGCGATCTCAGAGGAATATCCGAAGAATCCGTAGCAAGGGTATTGAGTTGGGATGCCTGCCTCGTTTTTTGTCCAGCTTGCTGGGCGGATGCAATTTTCCACCAAAATTTTTGCAACTGACTCCCAACTCGTTTTGTGGTAGCTGATGTAGGTGGCTGAGTGTTCGCCCCGGTAGATCTCTTTCTTTGGGAGGCCCGTCGGCACCGCGATGGTCAGCAAGTTTTCTGGCTCGACGAAGAAACCTTGTGTTTTCCTTGCGCTAGATTGAGATCAAGTAGCCGTGCTTGGGCAAAAGCTCTGGCAATGTTGGTGACAGTTGCACGGCTTGCTTTGATATGGATAATCTCGTTGTTCGAGGTGGTATATGGTCTGGCCAACTGGTTGAACATCTCATCAATGAAAGTGTTGTACAAGATTTTGGTAGGATGATCCAACTCAGTTCTGAGCGAAACCACATGGGAGCTGCCCAATTCCGTGACACATCGCGTGCGGTTGGGGTCATCAGCTGCTGCTTTCATCTCTTCAATGTCGATATCGCAAGGATCATATGCAGCAATAGACAAAGATTCTTCAGGTTCTGATGCATCGCTGTCTCCAGTTGCTAAGCGAAAAGTGACAGAACCCAATGGTGCCGGGGCTGATGTATTGGAAGGAGGGCCCATTGGTGAACGGGGCCGGGTAGTTGCTGTATGGTGAGCATGAGGAGGACGATCGTCGCGCCAGTTGCCCCAGGTGTCATCAGCATCAGGTGTGGGAATAAATACATGGTCTATAAGCTGCGTGGTGCCGGTGTGAGGACAACTTCGTGGCCTCTAGCACTGCGTGAAGGTGATCTGGTACGTCGAGATGGGTCCAAAGTGCGGTGACGATGTGGTAGTGCATGTCGGCGAGGTGGAGATCGTCGTCGGTAGGGTGAAGGTGTTCGGCGACTCTTGGGATGTTTGGTCGTGGAGCGGTGCCGTGGGAGAGGTGATCGAGGTCGTTGAGGATGGTGTCGTGGAGAGTCTCGGCGAGGACGGTCATGTAGAGATCGAGGGGAGCGAGATCGTCGAGGTCTGGATCGAGGTGTACCCCTCGGCAATGGCGATGCAGAAGGAACTCGAATTGGTCGTGCTGATGTAGTTGTAGACCCGGTTTGATGCGGAGCTGGAGGTTCAATAGGTCTGGCTTTGGCGGCCGGGGTAGGTGCAGTTGGTGGTGTAGGTGTAGTTGTAGGCGCTGAAGGCGTAGGTGTAGTCGGTGGAGGTGTAGTGGTCGATGGAAGAGCTTGGCGGAGTTGTTGTTGTTGTTGTTGTTCTTCTTCTTCTTCTTCTTCTTCTTCTTCTTGAATACGTTGGGAATCCAGAATCAGTTGTTGTTGTTGTTGTGCTTGGAGAAGACGAACAGATTCAGCAAGTTGTTGTGGTTGCAAAGTCTTGTTGAACAGTGGAAGAAGCAGGATGAGCCGAAGGAGCGGTGGCCGTTGGAGCTGGTGGAGCTGTTGGGGTCGAACGGCGTGATTTCTCCAATTTCTTCTCAATGCGAACTTTCGGGGCTGCTTTGACTGCGGTGTGCTTGGGATTTTCAGAGGATCGCGGCGTGGTAGTCGGAGCTGTAGGGTGAGGTGAATGTACAGGTAATGTAGTTGGTGGGCTGGACATAGGTAATGGTGTAGGTGTGCCTGTTGATTCATGTACTGGGACTGGAACTGCTGGCCATGAGGTCAGGAAAGATGGTCCATTGGGAGCCGCCATGTGTTGTGTAGTGGTCGGAAACGTTGGAGCCTCGGGGCATGTAGTTGGAGGTGACGATGGAAAAATATGGTGCTGGGTTGGTATCGTAGTAGGTGAGGTTGCCAGGGATGAAAAGGTCGGTGGTGGTGTCGAGCTGGTTGAGGATGGCAATGAGGTCGTTGGAGGCCATGAGGAATGTAATGTAGATGGTTGTCCAAAAAGATGTTCGACATGATTCGGGGCAGCCGCAGGTACAGAAGTTGAGCTGATTGGATAATGATGATGTGAGTCGACTGGATATCCTGGGTGGGGCGTTGGATGTGAAGTCGAATGTGGTGATGTCGTAGGCCACACAAAGGGTGGTCGTGAAGGTGTAGTTGAGGGCGGTGGAGTTGGAGGCCAGGTGGGTGCCGTAGCTGCAGGTGGTGATGTAGGCGGCCATGACGTCGGAGGAGATGTCCACGGAAACATAGCTCAAATAGGATGAGAAATTGATCAGGAATAATACCAGTTTTTTCGAACAGGACTCAGTTCCTAATTACCTAGAGGTCGTGCGTTATTCCCTTGCCGGGACCGTGGTCAATTCTGCCTCAATTGGCTAAGACGGCTTTCAAGTTCCAGCGAATTAGGTGCACAATATGGTTCACTGCACCAGACAACCATAAAAAGAAAAAAGACCACACCTGAAAGTCGTGTGCCTGCCTGTTGTTCCATTCCTGTTTTACTTAGTCTGTCTCTGTGAAAGCTGCAGAAAAAACGAGGTTTCTGGAGGTTTTTGGACGGCTTCAAGCTGGCAGACAGGCATTGTGGCGAGGAATCCCTGGGACCACAGGAGCCGCAGGACATCATCAAAGGCACAGAACAGTAAGGCCAGCTGTTGCACTTTACTTAAACGAATTACTGGATTAAAATGTGTAAATTCGGTTGTCAGTTCAGTCGACATTCACCCTGAATAGGGTTGCCTCAAATGGCCCTATGGCACCATGTCGGAGTCACCATAGGAATCACACTAGAAAAGAATGGATCATTATATTGATCCGGCAGG
>Ga0126342_10021198_pt1 | contig 10854 bp, 8 predicted proteins | sample Cyp1metagenome_FD_92528 | JGI IMG/M metagenome (GOLD analysis project Ga0126342, IMG submission 92528) | Coral microbial communities from Lord Howe Island, Old Settlement Bay, Australia - Cyphastrea 1 metagenome | ecosystem: Host-associated > Invertebrates > Cnidaria > Coral ... | reverse complement strand
CACGGGTAGCGGCTTCAGCATGGCAGTTCTTTGTTCCGGTTCCTGCAGTGGTCTTGAGCCAAAAGGGCGATTTGACGTACCCTTTGGCTGTGGATCTTTGAGTGTTGAATTATGTGATATTGTACAATGGTCCGTAGCCTACACTCTATTCGCATATATATATATGTATGTATGTATGTATGTATAATCCATATATAATCCAATGTAATTCCATAAACATTTGGTTAACCAAAATTTGGTGAAGCAATCTTTGGGAAATGAACTTTGAACACGTCTTGCACGACGAAAACTTGGACATGGATTTTTACCTGACAGGCTGACCATATTTTTTTGGTCACCGAGGATTTTGAAACCGACCAAGCGGAACCTACGGATATCCCAGTCTTGGATAGGCTTGGCGCTTAGATTATTACCTGGTTGGTGGTATACCTACCCCTCTGAAAAATATGAGTTCGTCAGTTGATGAAATTCCCAACTGAATGGAAAGTTATAAAATTCCATGGTTCCAAACCACCAGCCAGTTACATTGTTTTTTCGTTGGTCGATATTCCAACTTCCAACTGTCTCTAGTTGGTCGTTTCGCGACACATTCCAAACACATGAACGTCAAAGAAGATCATCATCCCTGGTGGAACATCAAAAATATGACAAAAAAACCAAACCAGGGGGATTTATATATAATCCATATATCATCCATATATCATCCATATAAAACGAAGGTGATCTTGCTGACCAATGGATAAAACTGACAATGCGCATTTAAACACCAACTGATGCAATCTAAAACAATGGCGGTAATCAGTTGAATCCCACCTCCAATTGCAGATCAACAAATTTCCCAAGTTCCAAACTTGGCCAATCTCCTCAAATCCTGAAACCATAAACCCATAGTTTAGTTTCATGGTTTCACCATAGTTCTTTGAGTTAACCCACCCCATCTCCATCCCCGTCCCCGTTGACCCCTTCGCGGTCCAGACATCGGCCGTTCAGCAGCCGTTCCGCGGTCTCGGCGATGGCGTTCAGCCGCGCATAGCTGGCCTCCTCGGGCCGCGGCTGCCAATAGGTCTGCCGCACCTGCCCAAAATTTCGGTAGGATGGTGGAAGTTTTCGATGAGCAATATATGGAAAATGTAATGTATGTAATGTATGTAATGTATGTAATGTATGTACTGTAAATATTAGATTCATATATGGTAAATCTATTGATACAATCTATTGTGGGAAATATATGGAACTATTACTGACAAATCACTAACTAAATCTAGTAGTAGCAACTTCTTGATAATTGTGGGACGTATGACTGAAATCTAGTAGTATTGCCATATATTACCATAGCCACAGTTGGAAATAGTACAATATATATATATATTGCCTAATCTATTAGCAGTACTAACATATATTGGCATACATAGCCACAATTGCCATAACAATATGATACTACGTAATCCTTAGGGTATTTTTCACTCATCCGCCAAGAACAGGCCAATAATTGTCAAGACACGTCTCAAAACCGGTCAGTTCACCGCTATTGGCCGCATGACACGACCCAAATGCCATGAAATACCCCCAGTTTGGGACCACGGTAGTGGATCTACCACCTTTGAAAAATAGGTGCCCAACTTATAAGAAACATCGGAGACCTAGATAGACCTAGGACCTAGTCTATCTAGTATATACCACCAGTTTCGAATGAACCAAATTAGTTTCTAGGTATCGATGTTTCGACATACCGGTGCCTTGGATGGTGAGGTGTGCAGCTTGCAGTTCTCCGTCTGCAGCTCCACCTGGGATTCCAGAACGAATCATGGAACCAACAAATAGGATGTATATTTACCATCACTATGGCCATCATTTACCATTTACATCCATTTACCACATTTCAAGAATTGGCCTTTTTTATAGCTTGTTTTCGTGGCCAAAGTGTTTTTCTTTGCTACACCTGACATAACTACGCAACTTTCCAATGCGGTGTTTTCTGGCCAGTAAGTGGACGGTTCAACAGTTTGACACCGTGGCTCTGCAGGGGGCAAGGATCATCTTTTCTGAAACACAAGCCAGTCCGCTATCTCGCGGAAGCTCCAATCCTCCGCAAAACAATATAGACATTAATTATACAAATGTCTATATATTACTTCAATGATATCATTTTCCTCCATTCAGCAAACCATCGTCTTTCCATCTTCAATTTCCATATTTTCCATGGGATTTTGGGGTTTCCCGCGCCTTGCCCATGGTGCAGCCCTCCTTGGCTTCCTGCGGTTGGTACATCGGCGTCGCTTCCTTCGGCCAGCCGAAGTGCGCACGGCACTCGCCGAGGTCGCGGAACCAGCGCCGGGTCAGGCTGCGAGCCTGGCAGAGGTCATCCCCAGATGCGATGTTTGGATTTGGATATAGTGATAATCATAGAACACATATGAAAACATACATATATGTATATATATATATATATGTATACATATATGTATATACATAATATATATATGTATATGTATAATATAGATGATTTGCATTTATATCTATGTTCATATACTAGAACTGGAAGGGGAGGATCGTTCCAGTTTCTAATTTTCTGTGCATGATTGCAACCCAAACAAATAGGGGAAATAGGTAGTACATGGTTAGTATGGTTAAAACTCAGCTGTATCTTGATCCCAGGGTGGGCATATCTGGTACCTGGATATCCGGAGTGCAAAGGGGGATTACTTTCCCTGACATAGACCATAGTAGGGGCCCAACTTTGAGACGTGCCTACGGGAACAAATCATGGTCTTTGGATCATCATTGGATAGTCTTCCCGGTGTCGAAGAAGCTCTTGCAGATTTTTGGCCATTGCCACAAGTGGAACCCTTCAATCTCTCATTTTTCTGTTGGCAAAAGAAGCCCTGAATTTTCATCCCAATCTCCAGCCATCCCCAGCCTCAATGACCACACGGCTGGCATCAACCAACAGTGGATTCCAATAGTCCAACCCTGCAATTTCATCCAGCTTAATCTCAAAGGAGCACACGCCACCTCAGTATAACATCACCTGGGGATAGTCCTGTGATCTACAGCCTATGCACTAACATAGCACAAGACAAGGTACGACCAGCCACGCTGTGAGACGTTTGTCAACAAGATTTCGGCAACTTAAGCATGGGATTACTACTATAACTTCGATTGGACCATATCGGAAACCACCCCCCTGAGACACTTGCAAAGAATCATCAAGCAAATACTCTGCACGAATTGGAAATGGCAACGTACTTCTACAGATGTCGAATTATACGAAGACAATTGAAGACATCTATTGTGATGGTAGCCCACAAAGGGGTGGTCGTGGTTAGTTTTCGGCATCCAATCTTTGGGGGTAAACAGCCAAGCGACGCAGCGGCCGAGTGCTGGTTTCGTGGTCGGGCGCGAAGAAGGGGCTGTGTTTGAAGGCCCAGCTTGAACGAAGCATCGTGGCCGGCTGCTTCTTTCTCTCGTCCTGGAGCACGGTGGAAGGGTGAACCTCTGCAGCGTTCAAGGAAGATTCAAAAAACCTTGCAGTGATGACATTTAATGGCCGGTTTACACCTCCTGGGTATTCCCCCAGCACCGTCCGAAATCGGTAGTTCAGTATGGGGCACCCTCTGGGAGATGAACATCCATGGCTACCCACAGCTACGGTTGGGTTTTGGTCGCCATGTCATCCATTCCCTGACCTCCCTGACTCCTGAACGACCACGACAACGAGCTTCTTCTCGCCGGATTGGGTGCCAATGCCCTTGATGCCGCTAACCCATAGGAAGATCATGGAATGGTTGGTCGAAGCATGTCCTTGCCAGATCCAGAGGGCGTGCCTGTAGACAAGTTGTATAGACATCCGCAACAGGATAGCAGCAAAAACCTTTCCCAGGATTTTATGAATTGATGATCTCAACCTCAAGGTTCCAAGTTCCAACCATTTTGCCTAGGTTGCTACAAAATGGCACCGATTTTTGTTCACATGCACTTGGAACCGAAAGAACTTGGTGTGAATCCAACCTCGCTCGCATGCCAAGCATCGACCCACCGAAAGTGCCGTGAGAGGCAGAAAGGCGGGAAGCTCCATCGCGCCATGAGTCTCCATGGCGAGAAATTGATGAATTTCACACAATCAATACTGGGGCTTCAGTAGATTTCAGTAGGCCTTTGTCAATGGTCTGGAATCTGGCTTTAGAAAAACAATTGCAGTTGACGAAGCAGTTGCCATGCACACTGCACACATGTCATGGAAGGACCTCAGGACACGGCGCTGGCACTTATGTACAAGGCTCGTTCCCGTATTGCACGGGTTCAAAGCTGTGCCGTGCGCCCAGCGTGTTCAGTCACGGCTTCATTGCTAAAATGCAGCAGAAAACCATGGCCCCCGTGATCCAAAAGTCCCATCGTTTCTTTCCAGGACTCTCAGCCGCTTTCACGTTGCATCAATCTTGAAGTAGTTGGAATTCACGTGTCATTTCACCTGCAATAGCTTTTGATATGGGAATGCATCATGTCTCATTTATTCTTGATCATTTTCCTTTCTTAACACCCCTGGCACTTGCTTTCTTTTCCAAACAAATCCAATTTTCATCAGCATTTTCCACCCAAATCAATTTCTCATGGGGCTAGTCAAAACCCTGGCACCCTACCCTGAAATAGTTGGTTTTTGGATGTTTTATTCCTGTAAATATGGATCATTTATGATAATTTCATAGGTCTTGACACATCCCCAAGTTGATTTCCCATACATTTTGCCGGGGCAACAGTGGGCGGCCTTCAGCGATGTGGCCGAGGAAAAACTCAGAGTCTCGGCAGCCTTGGCCTTGGCCGCCGCAGCCTTGGCCCGAAAGAAAGGAGACGAGAAGATCATACACAAGAAAATATGATGACGCATGTTGTTGTTGATGATGATGCTGTTGTTGTAGTTGTTGATGACTGATTAATTGATTGATTTGATTTGATTTGACTTGATTTGAATGATTGATTGATTGGTTGATTGGTTGATTGATTGAATGAGTGAGTAAATGATTATTATTATGATGTTGATGTTGATGTTGATGTTGTTGATGATGATGATGATGTTGATGAGGCATGATGATGATGTTGTTGTTGTTGTTGATGGTGATACCACTGTAATCATAATCATATGTCATATATCTGTTTATCTCGTATGAATAACACTCAGTTAAATCATCATTGTGATTATTACTTGTGTAATGAGTCATTGGTATTCACCAAAACCTCATCAGTTATTTACATGGGCAGTTATTGACAGTAACATTATATTATATCAACAATCAGGTGGTCTGATGCGATTGAATATTATATAATGTTATATATATATGTATAGTGCATACTAGATCAATCAATCAATCAATCAATCAATCAATCAATTCATGAGTCAATGAACCAATGGATGTGTCTGGATGTGGGTGTAGAATCAATCAATGGGTATCTCAGGGGAAGAGTCCATTGATGGATGTATGATGTACATCATGGATGTTGATAATTAGTGGGTAGATGACATATATGACATATATGACCAATGGGCGAATTCTTTATGGGAATATCTTACCCAGCGCATAGTTCAGGTTTGCAAATGGTGGTATCCTATGGTTAAATACGAATCGTATCCGGATCGTTGAATCGTCCCAAACAAGCGCCATGGGATGCCATGTATCGTGCCAGGTTTTTGGGACCCACGACCGGGCCGGGACCCTGGGATGGTCGGTTTCAGTCCAAACCATCTGTGGTTTCCCATGCCTAGGCATGGAAAGTAACTGACAACACCAACCTTGCTTCACCTATCAAATCATTCTCAATCCTTTTTTTGACGTTTTTGTGAATTGCTGTTGATGGAAATCCCAAGTTCTGCTGCAACAATTCCCAGATTCGGAGCCAAAGGCACAGATTTCGCCTTGGCTTTGGCTTCTTTGGCCTTGGCCTTGCCTTTAGCCTTTCCCTGGCAAAAAAGTGCTGAAAGTCCTTAGCTTTGAATGGTAAAACATGGTAAACAATGGTAAACCATGGTAAAAAAACAGAGTTTTCGTCTTGATTTTCCCTCGTACCAAGCGGGTGAGTTCCACATAGTTGGCTTAATACGAATGACTCTGATGAATCTTGTGGGTCGAGTGGCATTTTGGTGCTATACCACATGACCAATGACCTTCACAGCAACATGCCCAGGATGACTGCCGCATCAGTTTTCTTCTTTGGCGGCATGGCAGAGGCCGGACCAATCAAATGGCGATCATTTTTACAGACAGGCTGTGGTGCAATCAGCTCTACAATATGTTGTGGGCTTCTGCTTCTTCGCAGCTTGGAAGCAATGCTGCTAGTGCTTCATTATTGATCCCCCTTCGTAACCAAGAGTTGCCGCAATGTACATCTGAAAGGCAGAGATAAACCAACGTCCTTTTGCATGTCCAACTATCAACTAAAGCCACTAGGCTTGGTCGATAACGATGGTCTGAGAATTTGGTTGATATTTTTGTCCCTTCCTGCAGTGCAGAAACCGAATGATCGTTTCTAGGAAACCAAGACCTTCATCCTATGTGCTGCACCTTTTGACATTTGTGATGAGCTGGTCAGTTGCAGGTGCCGCGTCGCGGAAAAGAATGACCCAATGGTATCAGTAGCGTCAGCGGCCAACTGATCTTGGTTTCTGCCTTGAAACGAAGAAACCAAGGGCCTGAAACGTGTCGAAGCCCTCGAAAAGGGCCGCCCATGATGCAGCTGGAATTGGAAGATTGCCTGATCCAACTGGAATGTCACAGGTCACGGTACCCCATTGCGGGGTCTAGATCAACCTGGATCAGTGGCTCTGCACCTCCAGATTTTCGAAGTGCACACACCTGTCACAAACGCAAACAATCAGTTCCTGGTTGTAACATGTTGTATTAAATAGTCGCTTAGACCTCAAAGACATGGAAGTGAAAGGAGGAAACTGATCAAGTCATACCATGGGAACTCCGCACCCCGATGGCTGGAATTTCGGGTTGCTCCCATTTTTTGGTGGCCGTTTCGGCCATGGGGACAGCAGGTCTGTTAGCAAGTCTATGCTGGGGTCATCCCATCAAGTGACTTGTTACCCTAGTGGCCTCTCCAACGCGCCCGGAATTGCTCAGGTTTGTTTCAGACAAGTTGGGGAATTTCACAGCCCTGCAGAGTATTCCCCAATCGATGGGACGATCCAACCCTCACAGCGATCCAATTTCTGATCACGACTGCCTTACCCCAACAAGTCGCTAAGGGGATGTCCGAAAGCTCCATAAAACTGGAAGAAATCCGAAGAAAAAGCAGTCACTCAGTTGACCCAAACATCTCCAACTCAAGTGGGACAATCTTAAAGCAGAGAAAGAATGATAGAAATAACATGAATGAACCATAATAAAACATCAATTTATCAATTTCATCCACAATAGAAAGGGCAGGAATCAGTGAACCAATCTTAGGATCCCGCAATGCCCTTCCCCATGGTATCCCATGGTTTTTGGTGATGGATTCCACCTCTTGGAGCTTTTCACATGTTTCTCAAGGAGCTCCGGGATGCTCATCGCCTAGGTTTCTGTCCGGGAAACATGCGCCTCATAGCGAAAAACCATGCTACACCTTGAAGGTGCGAAGCGGTGACTAAGAAGCACCTTCCCATCTCGGTTACGATTGGCCTCTGGATACAAGAGTTCGTCGTCATCAAGATGCAGTAAGAAGTCAAACCTGCCAATCAGGGCTAAGGCGCAAGGAACATCAAGTGTAAAAGCACCGCCATAATCTGCAAATGATGTGAAGAGTGTCACACTTTGAGAGGTAATAGCCATGATTATTATCACCCCGCAAAGGCGAACTTTCATCTACTGGAACTTAGCTCCGGCCACCGGACCCTCTTTCCCGAGCAAACTTGATGGCGCGATGGACGAACCTGGGAATACAGCACCAGTCAAGATGGGTCAACGCGGGCATTGTTTAAGGAGTCTTCTTGGTCTTCCCCTTCTACTTGTCAACTGGGTCCTGCCATTGGATTATAGTATTCCAAGACTAAATCAGTCAGTAAAACCCAAAATAACCACAAGCACCGCTGATGTTGCCATGTCCAGATCTGCTGACGGATGTTTGGAGGGCATGGTGACATGCACAGATTTCACAAAACCACTAGGCTGGCAGGTTTCAGGGTTCCATGGTGCATCAACATGCCCACCACAGCATAGCCACTGGGCACACGCACTTGATTTGTCGTGTCATCACACGTTGAAAGCTCCCGGAAGCTTTGCCCTGCCATCATCTGCCATTCCACTTCGGGGTCCCACGTTCTTCCCCATCAACGCCCAGGATGACTTCAAGCTCTTCCACTTAAATCACACCGCAAGCCATGGGGATACTAGGGATACCTCAGGGGTAGACCTCAAGGGAACGTTCCAACAGGATGACTCGGTGCTTCATTCTCGAATCTTCCAAGATCTCAGTGCGCCAGCTGGGACTTCAAATTCAAAGGAATGGGAAGGGGTGGGTTTTTCTGGGTTCCCAATAAACAAACGATCATGTGGACCTAGTAACAATCAGGTGGCAGGTGGTGCCACATCGCAAGACTTCGCTTACGCTCGCAGTCAGACAGGATGTCAGGTGCAAGAATCATCCCCCTTCAAGTTTGCCCCTCAGGTAATCTGGACAATTCCTACTGAATGGTGCTTTTTTCAGAAAAAAACCCACTATAAATGATGACCAGAGGGTGTTGAAGTATACCGCCGACAACCACAGCGACCACAGTTGCCAAGAGGCTGCTTGGTGCTCCGGTCCCAGGGGTCCTTCCTCAAGAAACAAAGGATCTGATGCCTGCTGTTTTCACAGTGAAATAAGAAAATCACAACATCTTGACGTCAACAAAACCCAAACTTCTGCATGGCGCTGCATGGTGAATGGATATTTTCATATACCCTCTGGTAAACGTTTACATAACTATATGGAAAATCACCCTGCTATTAATGGGTAAATCCACTATTTCTATGGGCCATTTTCAATAGCTATTTTGACATAACCAGAGGCTATTTCCATCATCGATGATCTTTGTGGATCAGTCCATAGACATATCAGCAGAGCTGCCAGTGGAACTAGGCATCCCAGCCCAACGGAAGAGGACCAGCTGAATGCCCTGGGCGAGCGGCGGGGTGTGATTTTTCGAAAAACGTTCCTACTTGGATATTAATCCATGTCAGTACCTTGGTAATAACCATACTGAAACACATTTATCAAATCATTTATCAAATCATCTATCTACACACACATATATATCTACACATATATATATATATCTACACATATATATATATATCTACACACACATATATATATATATATATATCTGTATATATATATATATATCTGTGTATATATAATTATACATCAATGTTATGTTTTACCCCAATTATTTATTGCCTACCTATGATTCCCTATCTTTTCCACTGCCATCATGCCATTTGCCTTGGCCAAGTGCCAGAAGAGCCACTCCCGCAGGCGTTCGGCGTGACACCTGGGCTTAACATAACTGGTTGAGTCCATCTGGTCTGAAAAATCAACCAATGTTGGTTAATTGATATTAATTGAGATTAATTAAGGTTAATTCATTGCTTGAGCTATCCATTATCACATCTGAAAATTAAGGTTGGGATCTTTAGATCTTGGCGAGTTGGGATGATCATAATGTTTTTCTTTGATCAACCATGGGGCAACAAAAAACAGCAGGGACTGTTTGTTGAAAATGGGATGAACATGACTTCTGGATCTGCTAATCTGCTAATCAGTGAGAAGAAACACCGCTAAAATACCGACGGAACCACTTTCGGACACTTGACATACACCGCGTCGCATACACTAGAGGTAGCTTTGGAGCAAGTGAATCGACTGGTGTGAAGGTCTGACCATCGGGGATGAAACACACTTGTGCGCTGACACAATCGAGGTTTGGTGTCTACAAAAACATCACCAACATCTGTAGTTTGTGAAATCTTAAAAATATGATCCACACATAATATATATATATATATATGTATGTTATGTTATGTATGCATATCCACTTTATCCACTTTATTCACTTTGCACCAGACTGGCCAAGTCCGAAAATTCGACTCCCAGGTCGATGCCTTCCCCCCATGCGCCAAGGGCCCAGGCCCCTTGGTACAACTGGCCAGGGCCACTTTGGGCGCCTGCGGTAAAGTTGTGCCATGCTCCAGCTGACAAAGTTGAGACAATAGAAATGGTTGGTGGTTGAGCCACCCATCTTGAAAATATTCAACTGGGATAATTAATCCTCCCTACTTTGCGGGTTGAACATAACCAGTTGACACCACCAACCAGTGAAGTATGGTGTTGAGCAACTGTGAAACTCAGCAATGCGTCCTGGATGGTAGCCTTCAAATTGTGAAGGTCCTGCGTCGCTGGGTTATGTTGTTGGGCAGACTCATGCCGAAAGCAGGGGTCAATATTTGCCATATTTGTGGGCTTGTCTGCTTGGGAATTTGGAATGGTGTCACAGAATTTCCAGACTGTCTTGTAAATTGGTACTGATTGATCAATTCTGATTAGGTTTACCCAGTTTACCTTGATTCAAAACTCCAGTTTTTCCCGTTAAAACCGGTTTTTAAACTCCAGCATCACATCATCAATCACTCCTGTGTCCGGACTGGCAACCCGACTGGAGGATCCTCCGCCTCTCGGAGCTGGGATAGCTGGGACGCGAGATGGGTGAAATTGATGGGTTTTTTCCCGAGAGCGCCTGCGAAGGGTTCTTCGTAAAAAAGCAGCCGTTATACTAGATCTTCACACCTTCACACCTGCAGATCTAGATCTTCACACCTTCACACCTGCAGATCTAGATCT
>Ga0126342_10021197_pt1 | contig 10856 bp, 12 predicted proteins | sample Cyp1metagenome_FD_92528 | JGI IMG/M metagenome (GOLD analysis project Ga0126342, IMG submission 92528) | Coral microbial communities from Lord Howe Island, Old Settlement Bay, Australia - Cyphastrea 1 metagenome | ecosystem: Host-associated > Invertebrates > Cnidaria > Coral ... | reverse complement strand
GTTTTTGGGTTTTAGTTTCTGTTTCGCGTAGGCTTTGTCGCGCGTTGCGTCTCTTTGGGAGCTCCGCTCCTTTTTTCCCCCTGGGCTCGAGTCTGAGGAACAGTTTCCCAAACAGCTCTGCCAGCCGTGCCGCCTGGGTACACCTGGAATGACAGCTGGGTACACCTGGAATGACAGCTCCAGTGCTGGCAGAGGCAGGCTCCTTGAGCCTGAACAACCACAGTTGGGTGAAGCAGAGGTCAGCTCTGAGTCCAGCTGCGCTTTGCTGCCATTTGGAAAGAGCGCGGAAGTTATCGAACTGTCATCAGACTCTGAATGCGACAGCTCTGAGAATGCGAGCCTTGACAGCACAACAGATCAGGATGATGGGATCGACCTTGACCCAGATGACAGTGGTGATGATGCGCCAGCCGGGTCGCAGGACCGCTTCTGGACAACATTGTGGCCCGGAATGACAAGACAAAGATCGTTCATGAGTGCAGTTAAGGTGACGATTTCTACACACCTGCAGTGGAGCGTGAACATCGAATGGCTCAGGTGCGCAATCGCCTGATGGGAGTTGTTGTTGAAAGACAGTTGGAGCCATCACATGAGCTGTTGGAAGCGATGACACAGCAGAAGAAGGCCAATCAGTTGACAGTTGTGCAGCTGGAGCGTTGCACGTCTCGCGAGTGGGAGATCACCATGGCAAGAGCAAGAAACAGCTGTTGCTGGATTCTGAGAAGTTGGCGGTGAAAGAAAAATCAGATATACCAGATCAATTCCACAGTTCAGAGCTTCAGGCCTTTGAGGCTTTGAGGCCCTCAAACGCAGAGGCGTCGCCATGACTTTTCCTGATCTGAGATCATGGGAGAGCTATGAACGATACCTACAACAATTGACGTCGCACCTTCGTGCTGAGCCGCCACCAAATTACATGCGGCCGACGCTTCCGCAGATTTTGAAAGCTGATCGACAAGTCTTTTTGTATCTCATTCGAGTTGGCGTTGATCTCAAAAGGCAACCTGACAACACTCTCCTCCTCGACTCCATGATGCTCACAGCATTGCAGTCGTATGAAGTGGGTTTCCATTTGCTGCCACTTCCACAACTGGGGTCAAAGAGTGGTGGACCAACCGCTCCCAGCCAGGGCTCAACACACGACAGCAAAGGCAAAGGTGGTTCTTGGGGTGACAGGCCAAGCCCTTACAAAGGAAAAGGAGGTGGGTCAAGCACAAATGGAAAAAGCAAAGGTGGCAAAGCAGTGTTGCCGAAGTTTCTTTTGGGCCGTGACAACACCAACATGAACAGTGTTCGGAAGCACCTGATGGTGGTGAGTGCCCAAGGGGCTGGCATTTGTGTTGCCGCCGCAGTTGCTATGCGCCGCATCCAGAGCGTGACCACGGTGCGAAGAAGAAGTGACATGAAGGCCGCATCAGCACTCTTGCATGTGCTGGTGCGGGCCTTTCTGAATGTCTTGTCGTGGAAGTTTTTGCAGGCACTGGCCGCGTCACGGCATGTCGGAAACAACTGGGAATGGCCAGTTCGTTTGGGACAGATTGTGTGCGGCACAAACAGGCCATGTCGCAGATAGTCGTCGCAGATTTGACTACGGAGTTTGGCATTGATTTGTTGATGCGGTGGCTCTCGAACCGTTTTGTGATTGGCATTTTTCTTGCGCCTCCTTGTGGTTCTGTCAGTCTTTGAGGCGCAAGCAGCCTGGAGATCGTCCGGCCCCAAGGCCTCTGAGGACCAATGCTCACCCGAACGGGTTGCGTTGTCTACGTTGTCTTGATAGGTTGAAGATTTCAAAAGCAAACGAACTGTACCATCTCACAGCTAAGCTGGTTCGTTGGGCGGTTCAGGAAGGATGTTTATTTTGCGTGGAAAACCCTCAGTTCTCTTTGTTTTGGCAGACAACATTTATTAAAGATGTTTTGCACTTGATGCAGCTCACCACGTTTCAAACTTGCAGATATGGCAGCACAAGGCCTAAGCGTACAATGTCAGCTTTCAATGGCGAGACATCTTCACACAAGCATGAGAAGTGGGGCCTTGCTGCTGACGGCGCAAAGTTTGCAACTCTTGAGACAACATACCCCTTGAAGCTTGCACGCACCATAGCCTTGCAATTTGTTGCAGTGCTCCAGCGCCTTGGAATCCAGATGCTCCTGGAGACTCTTTCCGAAATCTCTGCAGGTGACAATGCCGTTTTGCCGGCGTTGAGTGCACAGACAGGCCTTCAACTTTGGGCGTCAAAGTTGCTGCCATTGATCCCTGCGTATGCAGCTCGAGTTGCTCTCACGGGCTTTCCACCCGACCTTCCCCCAGTTGAGTTGAACCAGAAGCTGGCCACGCCAACCGCTGTGGCGACAACCGATGCACCTACATTGTTGCCTAAGGCTCCAAACTATTCCAGGTGGTTCCTTCCTTGCTGCCCTCGACGTGTTGCGACGTGTTTGCAACAGGGGGCGTGGGTGTCAGGACAGCAACTTGCACAGGATGAAATTGACAGGATCATGTTGAAGTGTGAAGTGCAGTGACTCTGAAAGTCAACATACTGGCGTATGTGAAACACAAGTTTGGGGAGTCCCATGGTCAGAGGACGATTTCATACAACAGATGGTGAAGTTTAGACACCCTGCTACTCTACAGTCATGCTTGCCTGATGTCTTGAAGGAAACTGTTGCGAAGTGTCAGACCATGGATGCACAACAGCGCATGTCCTACAGAGCTGGCAGGCTTGGTTTTTGGTTGAAACGTTTTGCCTCACTACGCAGTGAGGAGCAGCCTCTCAAGAGCGAGATGGATTCAGAAGCGGGTGCAATCCTTGGTGGCAATAATATCCTCCTATGGGAGGCCATGCTTCAGGCTGTTGACTATCCAGATTTGGGTGAGGTTGATGAGTTCAAACAGGGCTCAGAGTTGGTTGGATGCGTTGACAGGATGGGTTTGTGGCTTTCACAGTTCTGCACAGCGTAGCGACCAGGTGCCGTGCCACATGCTGATGAAGCGTGGCGCAAAACTTTGGAAGAGGTTGATGCTGGCACTTTGGTGGGGTCCATCAAGTTGAATGATGTGCCCGACGATTACCCGCTCAGCAAACGGTTTGGGATTCAACAAGGTCAGAAGATCAGGTGCATTGACGATTTCACACGGTCCTCTACCAACAGTTGCGTTCAGACTTGTGAGAGTCCAAAACTTCATACTTTGGATGTCTTTGGAGCCCTTTGCGTCATGGCGATGGCGTCCACTGGAGAGCGCCGCAAGTGGAAAGGCTGGACGTTTGATTTGGTTGGGGCGTACCGACAGTGCGCAGTCAGACCGGCCTCAAGGCGGTACGCACGCATTGCTGTTCCACACCCAATCTCCCAGAAGATCTTTGCCTTCTGGGTGCGAGCTCTTCCGTTTGGAGCTGTCAGGTCAATCCATTCATTTAGCTTGTGGTTTGTCTTGGTCAAGGAGTAGTTGTTGGTCCTGGCCACCAACTACTTTGACGATTTCGTTCTCCTTGGTCAGACGAGGAGACTGACGCAGTTGCCCCGTGCATTCACATGTTTTTCAAACTGGTTGGTTGGGACTTTGCTGAGTCCGGAGCAAAGGCGCCTGACTTTGCTGAGATGTTTTAGGCTCTGGGTGTTGTGATGAATGTCAGTGCGTTGCATGGAGGCTTGGCAACAAAATTGGCAATACAGAGAGCCGGCGCAGTGAACTCATCCAGTCTTGGCTTGAAATTCTGCAAGAGCGTCGTCTGACGCGCCATGAGGCGTTGAAGTTGCGTGGTCGCCTACAGTTTGCTGCAGGCAGCATCTTTGGACGCGTGGCAAGAGCGCTCCGGCAGTTGTGACGCAACATGCATATAGTTGTTGCGCATCCAAGCTTGATGACAAAGCAGTCATGGCTCTGCGGCTACATGTCAAGCTTTTGGAATTCAGCAGACCTCGTGAACTTCGTCCCTCCTCAAACTCAGCGTGGTATCTTCAGACTGATGCGTCGTACGAACCGGCTGCCAATGGAACTTTCTCTGGCATCGGTGCGGTGCTCTTTGACCCTACAGATAGACCCGTGAAGTTCTTCTCGAAACAATTGTCTTGTGACATGATACAGTCCTTGAATCCTACTGGCAAAAAAAATGCTATCTTCGAGTGCGAGTTTTTCGCTCTTTTCTGCGCCTTCTATGTTTGGGGTGATGTGATCTCTGATGCAGTGGTGATATATAGTGACAACAACTGTCAGAGATGCTTTGATTGCAGGGCATACAACCAATGCGCGTGCTAAAGGGATCCTTGTTGCGACGCTTGGCTTGGAGTGTGAGAAGCAACTCACCCCTTGGTACGCCAGGGTTCCTACAGATTCAAATCTGGCCGACGGGCCTTCCCGGTTGAAGGCTGAGCGTGTTCTACAACTTGGTGCTTGCCCTTGCGATGTGGATGTGTCGCAATGTTGGGCTGCGCTACTGGCCTACGCTGAAAAGTGGGGAGAAGAACAGGCCACAGTCCAAATGCGCAAAAAGGTGTGATTGCAGTCCACTTGAGTGTCAACATCATAGCTGCCTTGCAAGTTTCAGTTTGTTCAGTTGTACACTGCAGCCTGCAGTTCCAAGACTCATAATTTTAGTAAAACTCCAAGAATCTTGCAACTTAGTGTGTCGAGTAAAATGTCTCGACAACAATTCAAAAGGCGGGGTAACTAGATTCGATGTTTGCATGCCGCTTTAGCCATGAGTTAGCAGTTTACAAGGTGAAAACACAAAATGTGGCAAACCAGTTTGTAGGATACCAACTGATGCGACATGCGTGCACAGTTGAATTGGTGGGGTTTTTGACGTGTTGTGGGTTCAAAAAGAACTCAAATTTCCATTTTCATGAACACAAGTTCCATGGCGAAACCATGCATCTTTTGAGATGAAAATTGCACGCAAACACATTCAAAATAGAATTGGTAACAACACGAAATAATTTTTAAACGCAGATGCAAAAATAGACCAGGCTAACATTTTGAATTCAATAGATACTATAAACACTTGGATTGGCATGGCTTTCACAACACCAACTGTGGTGCACTGGATGGCAAATCAAACAATTGTTTGCCGAACTCGCACCGGGCCGCCTTTTTTGCGGGCTGGCCGGCCATAAAACCAAAAAATCTGAACGGTTCAAGTTTTGGTGGCCTCATTTTGTCTTGGTTTTGGTTGCGATCGTTTGCAGCTCAGATGCATGGTTCATTGATTTGCTTCGTTTTATTTTCGGGGGTGGCGACGATGTGGTAACGGTTTAACATGCAACATGTTTTACTTGGGCAAGTGATGGGCCGATTTGTTATTGAATTGGGACTGGTGCCATTTCATTGTGTCGGTGTTTGATAATATTTACAATTTTGCAAATTTACCCAACTTTTACAAGATTCGACAGGGATGTTGGTGCCTTTGCGCCGTGTGCCATGGTCCCCCACTTTTGGTTTGCAAAGGAGCACGCGGTGGAGTTTTTGAATTTCCAGCAATATGAAACAAATTTGCAGTTAATTTTTGCCCGCCAAACAAATTGAACAAAAACTTCGATAAACTGGATGCCCAGTTGTCACTTTTTCACCGTTTTGAAATTTAAAAGGCATGTATGTTGCAAATTGCAAATGTTTCTGCAATTTTCCAATGCTCGATTTATCCACATCATGGTTCCTTGCTCCACTTTCAGTGTACCCATTGCATGTCACTGTTCACCTGTGTCAGGCTAGGGCTACCTTAGTTGAAAATGTCCATCTTGAATTTCGGAATGTGAACATCTTGGAAAATTAAATTTTCAACATTGTGCAGGATCGATGGGCCTCCATGCCTGCATCCTCGATGTGTTCCATTTCGGCCATTGCTTGTGTTGGCGTTGGTAGCTGGGATGCAAAAAAAAATCGTCCAGTCGCACGCTGATCTTGTTTTCAATGGTGCCAACACCAAGATGAGACCATGAGAATCCAATTCAATCGTTTCCGTTTTCCTAATTCAGATTGAAAATAATGTGATTGCACGTTTTGTCACAATTTTGCTCATGTATGTATATATATATATATATATGTATATATGTGTATATTTATGTATATATGTATATATATATATATAGATGTATATATATATGTATATATATTTATATGTATATATTTATATGTATATATATATATTATATGTAAATATATTTATATGTATATATCTTTATTTTGATCGATATATATATATATATATACATATGTATATATACATATATATATGTATGTAAATGTATATATTTTTAAATATATGTAAATATATGTATATATATATATGTTTATATATATATATATGTATAAATATATATAAATATATAGATATATATATATATATATCTATATATTTATATTTGTGTATATATATATATATCTGTATATATATGTATATGTATGTAAATACATGTAGATATATATGTAAATGTGTATAAACGTATTTACAGAAATAAACGCTCGCATGCATACATATTGATAGATATAGATCGAGATAGAGATCATAAATATGATGAAATAGAGATAGAAGTAGAGATAAAAATAGAGATAGAACTGTAGCTAGAAATATAGATATAAATACAGATATAGATATAAATATACATGTAAATATAGTTAGGATGTAGAGATAGAGATGGAGATAGAGAAATGGATGGATGGATGGATGGATAGATAGGTGGATATGTAGGTAGGTAGATAGATAAATAAATAGACAGGCACATAGCTACATCGATACATCGAGACATCGATACATAGATAGATAGGTGCAGACATGTTTGTGGGGCAACATGATGCGTTTTGTTCCTGGGGATGTTTGGTTTGAAAATTATGAATCGAAACAATAAATCCGCGTCGCTGAATCAACAGTTTCTCTTTTTCATTTGATATGTCGCCTGATGTTCGCCAATGCGGGATGGCCAGTTGCGCAGGTGGCGCCCCAATCAGCCCAGCCACGTAATGTGCTACGTCGTTTTCGGCAGGCCGAAAAATGTGGCACCTGTTAGGTATTGTTGGCATACCCGTTGATGCCCATGTGTTTCCACTCCATGGCTTTGACTTGATTTGACCTGGGCAGTTGATTCACAAATGGGACCGACAAACCTGCAGCAATCTCAAAGAATTTCAATTTCGAAATTTGTCCCGAAGGCAAGGTGGCACGTTTTGGCCGTGATTCCATCATTTCAGCTTTCACTGTCATGATTAGCTGGTCGCGGACGTGGTCCAGGTGAGCAGAGCCCAAGTGGAACTCAGAGAGTCAGTTTTGGAGCTGTCAGCTGAGTCAGCTGAGCTGGTGGAGTGTCTTGCCAAGGATGCAGTGGGACTTGTGGGACTCGTAAGACTGGCGGGACTCGTGGGACACCATCAAATCAAAAATGAAAATGCAACGTTTCAAACTTCAAACCAATGCATACCAACGTTCAAACAAAGACGTGACGAATTATATCTTGTCTCACAAGGAACAATACTTTTGGAACTATGGAAAATGTGTGTTTGGTTGAAGAACATAAATGGCAATAAATGGTTGCGGAAGTGACAAAATTGTGTTGGCAAGGCAAGTTATCGCTGGCCTCAACAAAGCTTGCACTTCCGTGAAGGGTACGCACCTTCACCGCAGTACACTTGCCATTTTCTTGGCAGCAATCGATCAATGTCACCTAGACTGCTAGAAACATCAGATGTAACGTTTTCAAAGTTCTGCCGTTGCTTGTGTGCCTTTCAACAAGTTGAGATGGATTGCATCTTGCATTTCATGAGTTGAAGTGCAAAGGGTCTATCAGACAATAGACAAACTGTGACAAGCCTCTGGAGGGTCTCTTGGGTTTGACTCATGTCCCTCGTGGTCCAAGGATTTCAGGGTTGCAACGGCAAATTCGCGATCCCTCAGAGGCTGAATTGTGGATATCACGAGGCAATGCACTGCTTCAAGTGACGCAACAATGGTATCCGGGCATGAGACTTGACTGACTGTTTCAGCGGGTGCAGAGGATAAGGGAAAACTGTGTCCAAGGACCTTCGGGGGTATTATGATGTGGAATGGAAGTACAAGAGGACTCTCGATGAAACGACAACCTGAACATTTTTTTTTTTGCTGTTTGGATGACAGACTTTATCCGCATCCTTTGTTTCTGGGGGTTGCCGTGCTCAATAAATCGTTCTTATGTTTGGGGATTTCCGGGATCCAAGTCAAGTTTATCGGAGATATTATATAGGAGTCAATAGGAGTTTATAATAAAATCATGAAAATCCAGATTTGATCTGTCTGTTGTTGAGGACCGAAGTGGAAGCGCCAGACTACTCACGATTGGGTGATGATGGCCTTCCATTGTCCATGACAGTGGAACTAAATCCCAAGAAACACTTCAAAGAGAATGCTAAGTTGTGCTTCAAGCAGGCCTCTCAATCAATCCTTTTCTGCGCATTTTCATGTTTATTTCTTCATGCTTTTAGGTGGTTGATCACCCTCGCAGGTGCTGATGTGCTTTTGCATCGTCAACATTTGGGTTTCAGCACATTCAAACAATATGGAACACCTCGATGCCAGGCCAGCAAGATAACCAAAGCAATTGAGAAGTGCCAGCCACTTTTAAAGGCCATCGAGAGCTGCTTGAGTCAAGATTTCCTGCTTTGCTTTACATAACCATCGGGAACCTTAACAAACTTTTATAGTTTCGGCACCTCTCGGACAAGAGCTTTCTCCCGTAGGGATAAAACCTTGTTTGACAGATGTGCAGAGTGTGCATTCACACGTCAGCTCATGTGTCACGTGTCATGTTTGCGTTGATTTGGTTCAAGTTTTTCATATCCAAATCAACTTTTTTTGAGCAGTTGATTTGGTTTCATCTTGAATCTTATATAAATTTTTCTTTGGCTGGGCACTCTTTGGATATCTTCTGTATCGATCCACTTTGATCCATTTTGCGGTTGACAGATGAGTTTTTCCAGAGTTTACAGCGGCTTGCACTGATCATCACTGATCACTGCAGGCGCAGGAAGAGGAACTGCAAAGATGGAAAGCTGAGCTGACAAAGGTGGAAGGCAGCTGTCTGTGTTGGTGCAGTTCTCGAGCGGTGACGTACGAACTGTGCATCGAGAACCTGCTAAGCCTTTTGCTAAGCCATGGGAGAGACGCGATGAGATGTGCGCAGAATTTGCAGTCGTTCAGAAATGAGTTCAGAATCTCAAAAAAAAGACTGAGGGGATTTTCCCTCCTGACCCCAACGTAGGTCTGACGCACTGTATGTTTTCTAGAATCCAAGGTTTACCTTGTCTACCATGTCTACCATGTCTGCTGGATCAATAGTTTCCTAAGGCTAGTGATTCGTAGATGGGTGGCTCACAATTTGAGTGCACAGATGTTGCGTTTGCGTTGCATTTTTTTCCCTGCATGTTTGAGTCTTTGCGACAGGTCTGCGTCAGAAAATTGATGCGGCAGCGGTATGTATCTCAGCTCAGAGTGTCCAGTTTTGGATACACTCCATTCCCATCTGTTTTCGTGAGAAGTACATGAAAAAGAATTTGGATTGCTTGTGTTGCAGCATTTTGAAGTGTGGAATTTTTGGCAGACTGGTTTAAGATGGTTTAAGCTTTGCTGCGGGGTTGTCACGAACTTCTCAGATGCGAAAGCTCTACGAAGAACTCTGCGAACAGCGCTACATCAGGACAGCAATTGACAGCAACAGCTCAACTGGAATCTGATCTCTTCCCCCAATACTAACCCTCAAATAATGAACACCTGGAGTAGTTTTAATTACTACAGTAGGGGGTATTTAGCATCAGGGTAGGGTGAAAAGTTTTCCCTAATCCTAAAAACACATCCTTAACTAAAAAAAATATCATTTTCCATGTCAAAATCGATCAAATCCCTTATGTCATTCTATTTAAAAAATATTAACACATTTTGGATGTCGAAGCCTTACCCTAATATAAATTTCAAAACCTTTATGAACAAAAAACCTAAATCTTCGATTGCAAAACCGATCGATTTCCTTGTTCAAATCTAATTACACTATTGCCAGACATTGGATTTCGATGCTTTCTCTAACATTAAATTCAAAATATTTTTGTAAACAAAAATCTAAAAAAAATGTTTTAAGAGACGGACTCTGATAAAACACACCACTGGGTTAACTAATTTTTACTATTTGGGGGTGAAGCCCTCAAATTGGACCTTGATTTTTAATTCCATTTCTAAATGGGATCTTTGGGGTTATGAGTGGCAACTTACTGCAGCACCCGAAAAACTGCAGCAGCTTTTTCCTTGAGCCATAATCTTGAGCCATAAGTAGTGAAGCTTTCAGCCATGTCCGTGTCATCCTCAGTGCAGGGGCCATGCTTATAAGAATCAAGCTCACCCTTCTACACATCACTGCTAGGTACAATGAAGCTGGAGCGTTTCATGTTCACACATCCACACTCCCCCTACCTCATTTTGAGGTACCTAAACAGGCCAAAAAAACCTAGCGCAGCAGCTCCTGAAAAAATGCCGCAAAAGCGCTTAAACCTCCTTAACGATCTCACTCCAGCTGTGCTCGCTCAGTTCCTCTTCTCCAGGAGATAGTCCACCACCTCGTCGTCGGAGATCAGAAAGGATCGGCTGAGCCCTTTCCACAGCTGAAGCCTGCCACCTTGACTTAGTCCTTGGTGCCCTCGAAGTTGGTAGCGGAGCATAGGCCTTCGCCGTTGCAGCGCTTGGTGCACCAATGCTTCCAAGGTCTTCAAAACCTTGCAACTCGGAGAGCAAAACTCGATGAGCTCCTTCAGCACCAGGTAGTTCAGGACCTCCAGGTTGAAGCGCTCCACGATCATGTGGTGCTCCAAGGTCGCTCCCAGCACTGAGCCCATCACGCTTCTTCACCTTG
>Ga0126342_10021196_pt1 | contig 10856 bp, 7 predicted proteins | sample Cyp1metagenome_FD_92528 | JGI IMG/M metagenome (GOLD analysis project Ga0126342, IMG submission 92528) | Coral microbial communities from Lord Howe Island, Old Settlement Bay, Australia - Cyphastrea 1 metagenome | ecosystem: Host-associated > Invertebrates > Cnidaria > Coral ... | reverse complement strand
TTGTTCCACTGTTCTACGATAGGTGTGAGCATTGACATTTTCATGTCCTATCATAATCGATACTTTATCACCATCATCTTCAACATACGTGTGAGCATTCGGGTTCGTGGGCTTCATCTTGTTATTTTTTTTTGTATAACCAACATGGACAAATATAATATATTATAATGGATATATAAGCATCTTTATAACCAACTATTTGAATATATTTGAATACTTCACGTGTTTATTTTTCCATGTTCCACAGTGTTCCACATTTTACCAAACTATAACATGTTCCATCCATGAAACCTATGACCAAAAGGGATGTTGGTCTCACCGGTCCAGTCGAACATGGAGAAACCATCCGAACGTTCCAATTTTTCGGAGGAGGCCTTATAGATATTCCACATTCTATAGCATATATATATATTATATATATAATATATAGCTCATTCTATAGATCAGCGCCCTTATAATCTAAGTGTTCCAACTTTAAAACCTCACCAACTTAGATCAACTCGCGAGTTAGATCAATTCCTTTGGGTTGATAGATAAACTTAGATAAATTCACCAAGTGATCACGTCAAAAACTTCACTAAGTTTTCAACGTTTCACTTGGTGAATTCCTTTGGGTTGATCCCCACGGGGCCCAAGACCCAGACCGGCTCCGAGGCCGATCTCGAATTGAAGTGCAACCTGGGCAACACGGCTCTGCACATGGCCGCACGTGCAGGTCCCACCAGTTCCAAGAACTTGGAGGATGATGGCAGATTTGCTTCGTTCATGGCTTGAAAAAAAATTGGATGGTGATAAAGAATCCAGAAAGAGTATGCTCAGTTGGTTTAGTTTCAGTATGACTGGGGTTTATGCTCAGGAGAAGTGTACTTAGATGTTTTTTTTCCATCTTGGTGGACTTTTGGGCACCTTTTCGCACTTTCCGGGTTGCTATAGATAACGATCCCATGATCATTCCCAGAAGATTTCCATCAAATCATGATTTCTTTTGCTAAATCTCATGAGAAATCACCAGTTTTCGTGGGGAACATCCCATTAAATCCCATAAAAGCATCATTTTTGGTTGCTTAAACACCATCAATCTCACATATGTTCGATTAAATCTCATAAAACCATCATTTTTGTACCATAAATTTCATTAATATTCTTTACAGAAACCAGTGTTTTGCATGGAAATTGCACGGGTTGGGGACGCTCCTCTCTCATTTTTTTCACACATGTGATGTCTTTGATGTGGGCCCAGTGAGTGCCAGGTCACACCTCAGTGGTGCGCGCACTTCTGGTGCACAGAGCAGCGTTGGTGGGGCATGCCAGGGGTGTTGCTGGGTGGGTGTCTGAAAATGGTGAGTAATGGTGATTTAATGGGATTTATATAATGGGATTTAATGGGATTTGATGGGATTTAATGGGATTTAATGGGATATATGATGGTTTACTCTCTGGTAAACCTACAAAAACGATGGAACATCACCATTTTATAGCTGGGAAAATCAACGAACTATGAATGGCAATTTTCAATAGCAATGTTAAAAAATCCGGAGGGTAATGATAGGGAAGAGAATAGCCTGTGATAGTGTACGAAAATGGATGGTAGATGTGAATTTAGGCTTTGTCTGAAAATGCTGGGGAGATCTGGTTTGATATAGTATGATATAGTGGTAGATCAACCGGATATAACTTTGATATAACTAGTCAAAGATATGAATTTGGGTAGCAGTCTGAACATGGCGTATTGAATAAATGTGTAAAAATCATGATCTTCCCCAAAATTGGTAGCAAAAAATATCCCATGGTATCAGTCCCCAATAGCCAATGCTATAGGGAAGATCCATGGATAAACCAATGGATACCATCGGATGCCCGAAACACCATTACCGTAGGATCCTCGAAGGGAAACCAGGAATCTCTAATGCGTTAATCTACCTCTATTTATAGTTTCATATGGTAGTTTAGCATGGTTTTATTATGTTTTATCTGGTTAGTTAAGGAACCAAGAATGGGATCATGGAGTTATCCATGGAGTTATATGGAGTGTTTTCAAACGTGGTGCAGGCTGGAAAATCCACCAGCAATAGTTCCAGCCACCTGTGATCACCCGTGGGATGGTCCTCCGAAGTGGGATGATTCGCCCGTGGATTTGGGGTACATCCCAATTTTTGGGCTATTTGAAGGGGGGAAATGATGAATTTCCACGCGATCATGGGGACTTTGGGCAAGCAGATGCAAGCAGCTGGGCCCTCCGTTCTGGCACGGGGGGGCATCAAAATAACCTGTTTCCAGCACTTATGGGCCTATGGAGAAGGGCCTATGTCAAGGGATAGAGGTGTACTCGGACTGGGGAGACTGCAGAGGCCCCAGTCCGATTTCAGATTTCATGGTGGATCTCTAGGTGATTCCTGATGACCCAATCGGTTTACATCGGGATTTCCCATGGTAACATGGCACCCCCATTGAGTCCCTGCCACACGACAGGAGTCCAAGAATGCCGAGGGCTGGACGCCGCTGATCTGGCGAGACCCCGAGAGCAGCGCATGTCACCACCACGGTCTAACCAAAGAGATCTAGCCTCACCAGCATTGATGATCATCAATGGGAAAACCATGGGAAAACCCCCATCATTTGTAGAAAAAAAACGGGAAAGCAATGGAAAGCATATGTGGTTGTTCTGACAGCTCTAGACTTACAGTAGCTGTCAGGGGCTCCATGAACGGGCACGAGGAGGTTGTGGCCGCGCTGCTGAATGCCAAGAGTCAGGCAGGTCGTTTGGGAGACGACCTCGGAACATTAACTGTTACACAGCGAAGACTGGAGAGCTAAGCAGCTAAGTTGATGAAAGCTCGGGATTTACCCTCTGGTAAACTGTCACATTGCTATGGAAAATCACCATTTTTAATGGGAAAATCCACTATTTCGACTGGGCCATTTTCAATAGCTATGTAACAAATTACCAGAGGGTAGGTGGGTTTGGCCAGCAACATTCTGGGGATTGACCAACGATGAGCCATCCAATATCATCCAATCAATCCAGTGATCAGTGATCATTTTCCAAAGAAGGAGTCATCCAATTAATCCTCTGGTAAACTAACATAGCTATTGAAAATGGCCATTTATAGTGGATTTTCCCATTAAAAATGGTGATTTTCCATAGTTACGTTAGTTTACCAGAGGGCAATCCTTTCCCCCTGCAGTATATTAACCACCGTTGCTTGAAACCATGGTCCGGTAGGACATTTACACATTGTTTGGTACCATTGAAGTGGTGTGGAACTTAACTTTTCGGGGGATGGAATCGAAGTGCAACATCCAACAAAATCAACTAGTTGGACTTGGATTTCGCTGGCTTCACAATCAAATCCCTTTTCACTCGGACAAAAATGCCTTTGGAATCCCAGATCCATGGGGAAATGCTCAGACTCCCCCCAATAGATTTTCATAGATTTTCTATTGAGCCGTGTTTTCACAGCTCTCAAAAGTTTGGCCCTGGAATTCTCAATTTTGCTGGAGATGAGATAACTATTCTAACAGCTGCTACCTATAGCAACAGCTCCACCCCTTGGGATCCTGAAAAAATCACGGACTGGATTCACCGTAGGTGCAAGCGATAGATGCACAGGGACTCTCGGCCCTGATGTGGGCAACACGTTGCTTGGCGATGCCGTCAATGTCAAGCCATGGTCAAGTTGGATTATTTTTTCACCCTTGGGAGAATAGCCATGGAATATTTCGTGAATATTCATGGACTATTAATATAGAGATATCCCACTATTATCCCAATTATTATTTTAGTCCATTCATATTCCATTAGTATCCCATTTAGTGAATAGTAATGGATAATAATTGGGATAATCGTAATAACATATAATAACAGTTTTATATATTTTCAGTGAATTCACAGAAAATCCCGAAAAACAAATCCATGACCTAAGCAATTTTAAGTCAAATAGTTAGTTGGATTGGATTCATCCAAGATACACTGAGTTAGTTGGATTTGCTAACGGCCATGTCTTGTTTCCCAATGGCTGGTCCACTTTACATCCGCTGTTTCTGGGGAGAACTGGACCTATTTTTTGGTAGAAAACCTAACCTGTTCGAGGTGGTATCCCAGTTTACCAATCGGCTAGCAATCAAATAATAGGATTTCATCACCACTATTTTTGGGGGGTACCTCCGGAGTTTATCGGAGATTGGGGTTGACAGTATATATGCGGCACTGTAGCTGAACAACTACATTATCAATGGGAATTTCAGGATCCTAAAATGGAGGTACTGTACCATATAAGGCCATATTTCCTGGGGATATTCCCTTGCATAGCCCTTACATAGGCCTTATATATGGTAGATTGGTAGGTACCTCCAATTTAGGTTCCTGAAATGACCAGTGACATTACCAATTTGTAGCTGGAATTCTCCAACTATTGTTATTGAACCACGTATGATTCCTTGGTCCACCCAGCGTTAATGGCTTAGCTGGCTTCGTCATCCCAAAAAGGTCAAAGGAGATAACTATGGCACTAACATCGGTAAGTTGGGATATATACATGAATAGATGAATATTAACCTTTTAAACTATATATATATATATATACATACATATATCATATATACATACACACACACACATATATATATATATATATAAACTGTATAAACTATATAAACTATATAAACATATAAACATATAAACATATATGCATATACACACATATACATATAAAACTATATAAACATGTGTCCACTTAAATCACTGGAACTGCACCAAGACCTGCCTTCTGGAACTGCCAAAAAGGGCGCTCTTCGGCGCGCCCAGGCCATGGTCATGTGAGTGTGATGAAATCCATCCTGGCGACCGGGTCGGGAATGCCAGTCATCGCTAGGCGACCGGATGGCTTTGGCTTTCGAATGGTAACCTATTATGATCGCTATCATTATCATTGCTTAACATGATCGCTATCATTTTTTTGTAACCTCCAAAAAGTATACCCGGCCTGGTAAACTAACAGTTTGCGAACTGGAAAATGGCCATGTATAGTGGAGTTATCATGATTTATCCATTGAAAATAGTGATTTTCCATAGTGGAAACCCTGGATTAATAAACCCCAAACGGCTGGATTATGAGTGGGATACATTGGGATTATGATTGGGATGGTTACCCTCTGGTAATGACTACAGTTTGCTATTGAAAATACCACATTGAGTTCGTTGATTTACCTATTCAAAATGGTGATTTTCTATAGCTGTGCTATATTAGTTAATAAACCCCGTTTACGGCTGTTGAATTGGGAGGCTCATATGTAAGTATGAGACGAAATGACTAGTGGAGGAGTAGCCCCCTAATCAATAAACCATGGTTTATTAATCCGGAGTTGACATTAGATGGATAGCAGACTGGGAAATCAAAAGACTGAGGCCAGACTTGAGTTTGAGGGACTTTGCAGGCCTGCGCCTCGGGATTTTGGACGTTCTTTGATGGGAGTGTTGATGGATGTGGATGGGCAGTGCTTGAGAAGCCATGAGCCTAGATCAGAATTCTCACTATGTATTGGCTATATATAATATATAATATTATATAATATAACATACAGATATACATATATGTACATACATATATATATATATACACATACACACACATATATATGTGTGTGTGTTGACTATTTCTGGCATCTTTCTTTTTGGGGAGAACCGACGCCGAGGTCATACGGTGATGCACCATGCGCGGCAACACCGGGCTGCGCGGAAGATGCTACAGCAGTTCGAGGTGGATAAGACATAGATGACAATGGATTGGTTTAAGGCTCTACAGGAAACCATCGATTTTCCCATTAAATATGGGGCTGTCCTGTAAATTTTCCCTTAAACCAATCCATTGAAGATGACATGATGGGAAAATGGAGGGAACATTAGAGTTGAATGGTATTTTGGTAGGTTTTTGATAGGTTTTTGTATGTTTTTCTTCTTGAATTCTGGAGATGATAATGGGATATCGGCCGGGCCTCTGAGAATCAATTGGAAACGGTGGATTTTCCATGAGAACTTGCTGGTTCCTGAGGAAATCTTCCTGAGGTAAGTGACAATGGTTATTGACCCACTTCCTGTCTGTGAATAAATCCCTTCCCCAACATGCCCCCCCCCATATGAATATATTGAAGACGAACTGGGGGTATTTGATATTTTCATTTATGCTGATTTTCCCAAACAGTGTGAATTCCAATCAACAATCTCAACCCCCCATATGAATAATTGATGGAATAATTGACAATAATTGACAATAATGGTCATATTTTCGAATCATGATTCGATGATTCATCCCATATCCCATATGAAGGGATACTCCCATTGACAGTGATAATCCAATTATAGATGGACTTAGTGACAATTCCAAGTCCAATCATCACCCCCATCCCTCCAATAATGGAGATCATCCCACTACAACCCCATAATTCTCACATGTTTATCCCACAATGTCCCGTAATGTTACCCCATGGATAGTCAGAATCGCACATGGCACCTCGTCACCAAATTCATCATTTTCCCTATTGAAATTGCCATTTTGGGACACTCCAAAATGCAATGGTTCATCAATTTTCGCGTGCAGCTGGTCATTTGCTGGCTATTCATGTCAGAAAGTCGCGAACATTTCGAGGTTTTCATGGTACGACCAGCATTCACCACCAGGAGCTGAACCGACAACTGCTGAACTCGGCCAAGTCTGGGGACATTGGGCAAGCCTCTATGGCACTGCAGGTGACCGGTGGTGATAGGAGAACTGGGATAGTGGGCCTAGCTATCCCACAGACCAAAACGGGTGAGTGTTTTGGGGGTCATGGAGCAACACTCTTATGTGATATGTCTGTGTGGTTTGTGAAGCATGCAGATCCATCACTAGATATGGGATACATCATCCGGTTTCTCTCGTGCAAGTATGTCTCTGCATGGCCTCCAAGAAAAAGTCAATGTGAATTCCCTTGAAGAGGAAATGCAATCGCCCGCTGGTAATTTAACGTAGCTATGGAAAATCACATCTTTTAATAGGTAAATCACCATAAATCATCTATAGATGGGCCGTTTTCTCCAGCAATAACCAGAGGGTAGGTGAATTTATCTAGATTTTACCTCCACTAAACCACCATTGATCCATTTTTGATCCCAATCGCACAGGTACCATGGTTCTTTAAACCTCTGATTTTTCTTCATCACCCTGCGACAATGGCAATGGAAAATCTACCCATTAATAGATGATTTTCCCAGTTAGCCATTCACTAGCCACATTTAAAACTACCGGAGGGCAACTTTCATTCATCTCCATTTACCATCTGGTTATGACTAACATAGCCATGGTATAGATGGCTCATAGAAATAGATGGTTTACCGAACTTAAAAATGGTGGATCTTTCCATGGCTATGTTAAATAACCAGAGGGTAAATGTTTAAAACCAGATGAACCTGTATTATCCCCATTAAAAACCAGATGAAACTATATTAAACCAGCATTTTCTCACCATTTCCCAACCATTATCATCTGGTTATTTAACATAGCCATGGAAAGATCCACCATGCTATTAATTTCGGTAAACCATCGAACTTTCTATGGGCCATGGCTTAACCATGGCTATGTTAGTCATAACCAGAGGGTATCATCCCATTTATGGAAGTGAATTCTGTCAGTCATATACCAGGTATACCATATTAAAGACCCATTAAATACCATAATATTACCATATATTACCAATAACTAATAACTGGTATATCCCCCAAATCCCATATCATCACCCTGAAATTCCCATAAAACCCCAATGAAACCACCACTGTTCGGGTTCACCAGGCCGGCGCTTACGTGGATGCCCTAGACCACCAGGGCAGCAGCCCGCTGCTGTTGGCTGCCTCGCAACGAGACTTTACCATGGCGCGGAACGGGGGGGGCCGGGCTCGGGCTTTCTACAGCATCCAGCGGGTATTCCCCATTGATGATCATGGAAAACCCCATGTAGATAGATATAGATATAGATCTAGACAGATTGATAGATAGATTTAATTAATTTTTATTATATATACACATATATACAGACAGACAGACATACATACATACATACATCCTTACCTTACCTTACCTTACATTGCATTGCATTGCATTGCATTAACATTACATTAACATTCAATTAAGATTACATTAACATCACATTTACATTACATTTTCATTTGCATTACATTCACATTACATTATATACATATAGTCATATAGTGGGATGCATAGTGACAATCGATTTTCTCCATAGTCAGACGGCGTCAGGTGAAGTTGTTGACACGTCACGGGGCTGATCTCAGCTTGGAGGCGACTCCGTCGGGTTGGTGGTTTCCAATGACATTGGGATATATATATAATAGGTTTTCGCAGGTTGTCCCATAAATGGTTTTTCTATATATATATAAGTTATGTTTATTTATGGGACATTGGACCTATCTCATTGCGATATAACTAGTTGGTGATATCATGTTATATATATCCCGTGATATCCCCCATAGTTTTGTTATCTTACTGGTGCGTTTTACGTAGGGAATGGATAGGAATGGATGGTTCAGCCCACTTAGTAAGTAGCTTATACCCCTGGTTAGTTCACTGGGCTAAGTAGGGGCAAGGTTCACTGAAATAACTGGGGTTATAATCCACTTCCTAACTGGGATGAGCCACCAAGTAGGGAATGGATGGGTTGCTGGGGGGAATGGGATGATGACATTACTAGTGATGATTTATGGATCATTCCCGAAAATTCCCTGCGTAAAACGCGCCAGTAAGATGACAATGATGTCGTTTTTTTCTTGTTCAACCCCACCTGAGATGATGATTCCTCTTCTGCATGTTTTTTTTTGTCATTTCCCACATTCGTCCTGAAAAAGAGGCCTCTCGAACCAACTCGCCTTGGATGCGAAACATTGAGCAGCTGGGTGAAGCATTTGGTGCTTCAAAGGGTAGCCTCCAGTTGACATATGGCAAACTGGTTGGTGGTGACTGGAACATGGTTTTTATGACTTTCCAGAAACAGTTGGGAATGGAATGTCATCATCCCAACTGACGAACTCACTCCATCATTTTTCAGAGGGGTAGGTACCCTCTGGTAAATTAACATAGCTATTGAAAATGGCCATTTATAGTGGATTTACCCATTGAAAATGGTGATTTTCCATAGCTATGTTAGTTTACCAGAGGGTAGCCCCCACCAACCAGCAAATCTACCATGTGCAGATCATTTTCCTAGGTTTTTGGGAGTGTTTCCCGAGATGAAGGATGGAAGAGGGCGAAGCTCCGGTGATCAAACATGGCAATGGAACATCCACCAGTTACAGACGATTTTTTCATGGATTTTCCCAGCTATAAACCTCCACTTACAGGGGATAAACCTGCCATGTTTTTTTTTTTAGGGGATGCCATTTCCACCTGGGTATTAACTGGACCATTTCTATTCTTGGAGTCTTGGAAACTGTCACCAGCAAAACTGTCGTTGTGACATCCCATCATCAAAGAATGCAACTGAAAATCCCACATAAATAGATGGAAAACCAACATTTAGTATAGAAAATAGGTGGAAATCCCACTTTTAAATGGATGTTTCTAGATGGAAAATCCCACATAAATAGTATACTAATGGTGGATTTTCTGGCAAAAAAAACATGTCTAAACTTTAGGAGGGTAGATTGAAAGAACTTGTTTGAAGGAATCAATTTGTAGATACATTTCCTACAAAAGCAGGGTTGATGATGTTGAGGCACTCTGAATTTACCCTTTTGTTTCATCAACCATGGCTGGAAACTACCTTTGGTAGATGATCTTCCCAGCTACCTTCATTAGTTCAGGGATTTCCACCACGTTTGACCCAAGATGGAGGGTAGTCATCACCCGAGGTATCGCACCAACATCCAGGAGGCGAGGATTCCATGTTTTCCATAATTTTGGGGGAGGCAGGCTTCGAAATGAACGTGGTAAAGCGGTAGCCCAACTAATGAATAACTGAATAACTGCTTGGTGGTTTGGAACATGAAATTTATGACTTTCCATTATGACTTTCCATATATTGGGAACAATAATCCCATTTGTCGAACTCCATCATTTTTCAGAGGGGTTGAAACCACCAACCAGATAATGAACATCCAACTGTCAACAAAAAAAACTATACACCACTCTTTTAGGTTTGGCATGCCTTTGGGCAAGTAGGGCATCCCAATAATAGCCAAGTTGGGTACGGTTTCAACCCCACCATTTTTTTTAATACGAGAGAGGCACTTTAAACAACTGTATTGCTGTTGGTGTATTCCAACAACAACTCATTTTCTCAGTATTTCATTTGTAACATTTGACATGTGGCCATCATAACTAACATTTACAACATAGACAAACCATCGGGAAATATTCGTAGCATTTTCCCGAAGGTTTCAATAAATTATATTCCCAACATAGCTATAAAACATGGCCCACTTATAGTTGATTTACCTATTAAACATAGTGATTTTCATTGATTTTCCATAGCTATGTTAGTTTACCAGAGGGTATTTTGTACATTTCATGTGCTTTGCAGTGCGATGATGAGTTCGATGATGAGTTCGATGATTTTCCCAGCTAGACACCTCGACTTATCAACTTTCTTTCTATCAAAACCTCAATTTATCATCATCATCATCATCATCCACATCATCATCATCATCATCATCATCATCATCATCATCCACATCATCATCATCATCATCATCATCATCATCATCCACATCATCATCATCATCATCATCCACATCATCCACATCATCATCATCCACATCATCATCATCATCATCATCATCATCATCATCATCATCATCATCATCATCATCATCA
>Ga0126342_10021195_pt1 | contig 10856 bp, 10 predicted proteins | sample Cyp1metagenome_FD_92528 | JGI IMG/M metagenome (GOLD analysis project Ga0126342, IMG submission 92528) | Coral microbial communities from Lord Howe Island, Old Settlement Bay, Australia - Cyphastrea 1 metagenome | ecosystem: Host-associated > Invertebrates > Cnidaria > Coral ... | reverse complement strand
TAACAGTGTGGACCGTTCACTCGATATGTACATATATGATCTTTATATATATAGATATATCTCTGCTGTGTGAGCCCAACGATGCGGTGCGGGCGGTTGCCGTCGCGAAGCGACGTGAATATACCTATAATTATCATTAATTATCTATATAACTATGAACAAAGGTATAAGTAAGAGATGGAAATGGCAAGATTCATGGATCTAACATTCGATGTTGGTAGGTATTTTGTTTTGGCATAGGGAAAACAAACGGTACGAAGGGTTCATCTTGTAAGTGAATGCTTTGCTCACAAATGATATCACATCCAAAAAAAGAACATGAATCTGCCAGCATGACAGGCCGTGATATCTTCTACCCTCTGTGAATCAATCACAGCAATGGGAAACCCATCATTTACATGCGTTACCATGGATACCTTTGATTCATTTCCCCATCAACCATGGATACCCAAAGGATATATATCTGGCTGAATTATAGACTAATCTGAAATAGCCGAAACGTGCGGCTATTTGGGGATGATTCCCCATTTACAATTCTCATCATTCCAGTGACGTCACAATGCGAGGTCATGATCAAATTCGAAGCTGTAATCATCAGTCTCCATTATCCTTTCTACAATCCCTATTGTCGATGGTTACATCCCATGATTTTCCAATTCATCACCGTTAAAATCACCATCAATCATCATAAAATCATATAAAATCAACATGTTTCTCCCATTCATCATCCTAAAATCACCATTAATCACCTCTATTATCTCATAACGTCACCAAAACAAATCACCACAGAATCACCATTAATCATTAATCATCACAAAATCACCATTCTTTTCATATAAAATCACCACAAAAATCACCGCGGTTTCCGCTGTTTCGTTCATGACATGACTCCTGCCACCGCGCTGGTGGCGTGGCAACCTGCGGCAAGCTGCTCTCACACGTCCTCGCAGCCGATCTCCAACGCGCTGAAGATCGCTGAAGGGGCTTCTCCTGGGGCAACTGTTAGCCGCAATGGTGACTCAACCGTGACTTACCTATCAAATATGAGGATTTAACCAAAAGGTTGCTGACTTACCCTCTGGTTATTTAGCATAGCCATGGAAAATAGCCCATTTGTAGATGGTTTAGCTATTAAACATGGTGATTTTCCATGGCTATGTTAAATAACCAGATGGTAACCATGAAAAATTGCTATTTTACCCATAAAGACATGGCCTTCACTGCCTTCACCATGCAAAAATATGGGATATCACTTGGATATGATGGGGAGATGGTGGTTGACCCTATGGTAATCATAGCTATAGCTGGTAAATCCCAGAACTAAATGGTTTGTAGCTGGGACATCGACCTCAATGGATCCAAATGGAGGATTTTCGCCATATCGGCCCTGAATCCAGATATGTCCCCAGAACCCCAGCATAGCCCAGCAAAGTCTCCTCAGTTCGGGGTGATAAAAATCGTAGTAATCGTAGTATCACGGTCCAATCATGGCAGTTATTCACTGGTGATCAAGTTGTTGTGGGAGTCCCACAGGACAACGCCCTTGTGATCTTTGTTGCAGTAACTTCGGGTGAGGCCCAGCATTGTCTGTCACAGCAACTTTTTCGATTCGACTTGTTGAAGATTTCTTGACACAAAAACAGCGCGGAAGGCCTAGCTTCAGGCGCAACACATTTGGTCGAGCTGAGCGCTCAGCGCCAAGAAAAAACAATACGCCGTATGCATACAAGAAGACAGGATCAGCATCTACCCTCTGGTAAACTAACATAGCTATTGAAAATGGCAATTTATAGTGGATTTTCCCATTAAAAATGGTGATTTACCATTGCTATGTTAAATTACCAGAGGGTATAAACATTCAATCTCGGCATTGAACATCAAAATATCTGTCACATCACAACTTCAGTGGAACCTCGCTGCTAAACTTGGTCTCGCACCGACTTGACACAAACACTTGACCCAAATGCTTCCCTTGCATAGCGTCATGCAATTCCTCCTGGAGGCATGGGAAAATGGATAAGAAACTTTGCTCTTCCGCCCAGTTGGACTCTGAAGAGACATCCATCCCTGAGAATTTTAACTATTTCATCATACTCTTTCAAACATCCAGAGTGGGTGAGACCCCTTCAATACAAAATCCATGAATTTGGGAAAACTTGATTGACCAATCATATCTCACCTCGCGACTTTCTGAAAACAGCTTCTTTCGCTGCTGTAAACTCTTAAAGCCATCCCTCAGTGCAGCCTCTTTCGCAGGATCTTGAACAGGTTCTCCTGAGTACATCTCAGGGATCTCTGGGTCTGGCATCTGGTTCCACCAAGACCAATTTTTGTCAAAAAAAACGCAGGTGCGGAAGGAGACTTAACCAGTCAATAAAGGAGATATGATGGATGTATACATCTGTTCATAATGATAAGATTTATGACTGGATCCAAAATTCGAGATACTTCAGCGAAGATCAAATTGGCATTTCAACGTTGGAAAACTGAGAAAGCTGTTCAATCTGGTTTAGGGTCTACCCTCTGGTAATTTAACATAGCTATTGAACATGGCCATTTATAGTGGATTTTCCCATTAAACATGGTGATTTTCCATAGTTACGTTAGTTTACCAGTGGGTAAATGTATGGGTGCCCAAATGTGCGTTGCAACAAAGACCCTGATGTGATCAACCTTCATCAGTTTGTCATGCCCTGCATGTAGTATATGCACATGTGGTATATTTACCTACATAACTAACATGGTTAACATGACCCTGAAATATCACCCAAAGTAAGGTAGAATGATCTCTAAGAAGATACAAACCCATTTCCAGAATCAATATTGTGGGTCATAGTGTCATTGTTTTCTGTGACTGTTTCAACATGTTTCAACCACCCATCCCAATAATATTAGTCAATTGTCAATTAGAGTTATTTGGGGTCATCATCCCAAGTATGTTTCAACATTTTTAAAAAAAATGTTGAAACCACCGACCACTTTGGGATCCCCGTAATTCTAGTAGCACCTTTCGCTGCCACGTGTCGTACATCTTCTCACTGCGTTGATCAAACCTTGCCAGTCACCGCTCCGGGTTATTGACATATAAATATATATATATATATATATATGTATACATATGTATGTATATGTATACATATATATATATATGTATACGTATGTATATATATATATATATGTATATATATATGTATACATACATATACATATATATATATATAATTCCCCGACGGTTGTCCCAAAAAAATATGAACATGTCTCATATATATATATATGTTTATATATATATATTATCAATTTATACATATAACTGTTGGGACAACTCACCAAAATAAAGTATACACCCAGATTATGGCAGCTTAATTGGGGAAACTTGTCATCAACCAGTGGATGGAATGAGGTTCTTGTCATTGTCAGACAAACAACTTGGTGTACAGCAGGATATCAAGGATTTTCTGAAGGGTTATAGCCCACGATAATCCCATGAAAACCCCATTTACAAACCAATAATTCAATATAAATCCATATAAATCCATATCTGGTTGGTCGTATACCTACCCCTCTGAAAAATATGAGTTCATCAGTTGGGATGATGAAATTCCCAACTGAATGGAAAAATAAAATTCACGTTCCGAACCACCAACCAGTATAATTGACATAACAGGATATAACTTGGATATATTATTAGGATTTGTCAGACCAACAAACATATCAACAACTGATTATAAGGGTACAAAGGCATAACCACCAAACATGCACGGATCAATCAGGGTATCCTTAATGTCACATCTCCCAAATATTTTCCGGGGCATCCTGAGAGTGGAGCTTCCCAGCCAAGTCAAGTTAAGTACATATCCACTGTTGGTCTTGGTTATATTCCCAATTGAATCAATTGTTGGACATAACCCCTATGTTTGCTGGGATGCACATCCATCTTGCTTCGTCCAAAAATGGTGTACCCGTAAAAAGAAGAACATAGAACATCGTCTTCCCCACAAAACAAGTAAATCTCTCATTAATTCAAGACACACGTTTACCGTTTACCCATTGTGTTCTTTTTCTTGTGAAATATCTATGTGTAATGAAGTTGGCTTCAGTCTCCAAACATAGATGGTGAAATCCCTCCAGAAAGGGGGACGAACCCTATGCACTCACCAAGAAACCAGGTGCCAAGGCAATGATCAGAGTCTGGCACATGAAGCCTCGACGCTAGCCGCTTCGTGGTGATGAGGTGATGTGGAACCGCAACAGGGCGGGTTTGGGGGATATAGGTGGAACATCCATGGGGCAAAGACAAATCGCAAGACATCCAAAGACATGCATAGATATACAGTAACATATATACAGTAATTCGTATACGTACAATATAGCGTCTGGAAATTTTATAGTTATGGAAAAAAATCGTAGATCATCTACAAATGTGTCATTCTCCATGGCCATGCTAAGAATTATCACAGGGTAGACCAATCAAAATAAATGGCGTTGTCCAAACATGGTGGATCTACTTCCAGTATCAGTAAGTGTTTGAGGAACATGTAAGATTTTAGGGGCTCCGATTTGAAACAAACCCAAATGAAGACCTTGGTCCTAGCTGCCTAGCTGCTTCGGTCAGGATGTTGTGGCTGGTTGGGCAAGTTCCATTTTGGACAAACCCGATCTGACAAATTAGTTGTCTAAACATATTTTGCACAGTATCTTGGTTGGTTCAATGTAACTCCTTTGGTTATACTTTGTTATACTCCGACTCTTACCTGTTGTAAAATCGCATGACATTAACTATAAGTAATTATAATATATGATAATAGTTGGTCTTGTATGATTTCATACTTCAAGTTTTGGGGTCTCCCCTTTCTCCAGTAATTTCATCCCACCAATTTGATCCCATTTTTGGGGGATTCAATCCCAAATCTTTGCCTGTGAAATCTCAATCAGTTGATGGTCACAAATTATCCACTTCTATGGGATTCTATGGGCTGACTCCTCTGATATGTAATGTGAAATCCGACACTGGCTGGTTGAATCCAATGTGTTTTGTTTTTTAGGAGAATAGAGGCACCAGTTTGGTTTATGTTTTCTTGTCATCTACCTATTGAATGGTTGGTTTTCATAGGGGGAACCCGGGAACCCTCAATCAATCAACCAGTATGAAAAGGACATCTATGGTTGAATCCTCTTTCTCCAACAATTCACTCAATTAATGAGGTGACCGAGCCAAGGCACTCATGCCACCTGCCACGCTGCAATGGTTTTTCTTCCTCGCCATTGTCCTCATGTTGAACTCAAGGCTTTTCGAACATATGGAGTTAACTTTAGTTGACAAGATTTCACCAACCTTATTGGGGATATTATGGAATATCATCAACGCATATATATATTGCATTATATATATATATATATATATATATTGCCTCATGAAACATGTTTATTATTTCACATTATATATTATATAACCCAACGGATATTTACCCGAAAGGATGTGGGCCACACGGTGTCAAACCAACTGACATTTGGGTTGGTCTCGAAATGGGCCATACCCCAAATATCGGCACTTGGATCTGGAACATGGTGATTATTATACAACCAATGGATGACTAGGGGTAATGTTTTCGGACAAACCCAGGTGGTTATGGGTCATAATCACCATGGATATCCATGGATTGGAATGGATTCTGGGTTTGGATAGTTTGGGGGTTCACCGTGTTTGGTGCTCTCAACAATTGGATGGACAATACTAAACATCAGGCTGTTTATAGATCAACATTGTGAAACACAATAATCTCCGCCTCCGCCAGTTGGATTTGCACCTTTGCCGATCATTAAACCGGGATTGACATGACATGGAGGTTTGCTAAGTCATAGGGGGGTACCCCTAGTCATCATCCAGTCGTCATGGATGGCCATGACTTATACAGTATAGAAACCTATGGTGACCACCTGGGATCCCCCGTGACTTAAGAACCCCCCCACATGGATTGAGTTAACTTTGCACAGGGAACAAAATATGGTTATGGGTCAAAACCCTGGGACCCAAATGCTACCTCTAAGTTGCAGCTGGTTCATGGACATAGCCAAATGCTGAACCAGGTACCAACTTATGTGGCAAACATGTCATAGCCAAATGAGATATACTGGTACTGCTGATATGATGATATATGATGTACACTAACCATCCGCAGTTTGGTTATGATTTCATGATATAAGTGCATTAATCACCATAAATGATCACCACTCATCATTGATAAATAACTTCAGTAATCAAATATCATCACCATTCATCATTATACAAACACTTGTTATAATCACCATTAATTCACCATGGCCAGCATATGCTTAATAAACAAACCCTTGATTCTTGATTACTTGTTTTGCTAAATGCTTCACATGTTTATCAACAAATGGTTTGGCAGCATTATTCATCACCATTATTAGTCACCATTCATCATTCATCACTTTATCAATCATCACCATTCATCATTCATCACTTGTTATAATCACCATGAATCCACTTTGGTTCACATCCACTTTATTAAGTACCATTATAATTACCATATTTTATTGGTCCACTTTGGTTACCCTCTGGTAAACTAACATAACTATTGAAAATGATCATTTAGTTCGTGGATTTACCCATTAATGTCGGTCTCTGATTAGTAGCTAGGTTCGCTATTGTGGCATTTTTTTCCAAATTATTCTGAAACCCATGTATTGTTTGGAGGGTTCACTTTTGTGGCAAAAAAATGGGAGAGTTTAAAAAAAAAAAAAACACAACCTGTAATTGCTACAGGTACTACAAGTACTACAATACAAGTACTACAAGTACTACAAGTACTACAAGTACTACAAGTACTACAAGTACTACAAGTACTACAAGTACCACAAGTTCATCCGCAAAAAAACAGTTTTAGTTTTAATTAGATTTCAATTGTAGCCAATTGAAATCCTTACTGACTTAAGTGAGGATTTGTTTCTCTCTTGGGAAGATTTTTTGTTGACTTTCCACTTTAAAGGGAGTCCAGATATTGTTTGGAGGGGGAGGGGAGAGGCCTCACACTAATCAGGAACCAACATTTTCCATAGCTATGTTACCCTCTGGTAATTTAACATAGCTATTGAAAATTGCCAGTTATAGTGAGTTTTCCCATTAAACATGGTGATTTTCCATAGCTATGTAAACGTTTACCAGAGGGTAACATCAACTCAGCAAACCATCTCCAAAAACGGCGCCCCATTGGCCCAAGATGGCCCAAGGCTCCACATGGCCATAGCTATAGGCCCGCGCCAAGGCGTGAACCCGGGCCGCCGGCACGTGCATCTGCGAGCGACTCTGGCGACCTCCGGGCTGCCTCCCAGTGGCTGGTGGATGGTTGATCCCAAAATCCTACCCCTCTGGTAAACATCACCATAACTATGGAAAATCACCATAGAAATAGTGGATTTTCCCATTGATAGCATGGTGATTTTCTATAGTTATGGTGATGTTTACCAGAGGGTATTTTTTCCAACTGGATTTCTTTTGTTACCGACTTGTTCATCAACAGTATGGCATTTTTTCCAATGGTAGAAATCCTATGTTTCATAGTTTTTTTGTGACCAACTGGTAGATTTCTTTTGGAGAAAAAACTGGATGGAAATGCTCACATTGATGAGTGATTTTTGAAAGATTTTAAGCATCAACAATAAGATTTACGAACGAAACATAGGGATTAAATCATCAGAATTGGGTTTGCTCAACCCCAAAGATAACATATTTTAGCAAAACATGTGATAGCTGGATAGATTTTCTTTGGTGGATTCATGAAGTGTTCAGGAACCGGGAAAAAATAGCGAGGTCTACCCTCCGAAAAACCCGGACAGTGCAAAATCTCCCAATTTAGTTCGATGATTTGGCCCGGGTATAAACCTCCATTTATAGTGGATGTTCCCATTAAAACATATCACCCCCCCCATGATTTATGGATGTTCCCCATATTTTCCCATTGAAGCCTCCATTTTTCATTGGGATTTCTCAGCCATGAGGACACCCAACGGCCAAGCCAAGGAAATCTGGTGGACCGTTGATTCAATTGAAAGTCTAGATGAAACCCATGAGGACACTTACCCTTCAACATGTTTGGGGAGTCCTGCAAATTTTCTCCTCAAACTTTGGGAACATAAACATGTTGAGAGTTGTTTTTTCAACGGATGATGTACCCTTTACATCGAAGAAAAAAAAACATCTTACATACCCTCTGGTAATTCAAGATGGCTATTGAACATGGCCCATTTACAGTAGTTCGTTGATTTACTGATCAAAGATGGTGGTTTTACATAGCTATGTTAGTTTACCAATGGGTAACTATTATACTTATATGATAATACCTATCATATCCTATTATTATTATTACCTATTTATACGATTGATTACAGATAATCACCTGATTCCAAAAAAACCCTCCAGTAAATTGACATAGATCCTGGCAGTCATCGGGGTTGGAAGATTAGTCATGACCATCCCCACAAGAAAGGGACCAAGGTGCTGCTGCCGCGTGAGACGCGGGCAATCCAAACAGCGCTGGGCGATGACGTCAATGAGCCCATCATTGGCGCCTGGCGCCGGCGGCGACTAAAAAGCCATTGAGATGGGCAGATTGATCCTTTATGTTTTAAGCTGCATATATGTATAATATCTCTACATACATGCATATATATATATTATATTTATAATATATATATATACGTATATGTACATATAATATCATACTATTATACTATGTATATAAATAGGTGCCAGCTCTGCGATATTTTTGGAACGATCAGTCCACATGTGGATAGATTAAACATGATTAAACAATCGGCATTTCTATATGGGATGCTATGAGTCAAGATTGGGTATCAATGGGCCAACATTTTGCCAACACAAGTGGTCAATCATAGGATCCTAATCAATCCATTGTTGGGGGTGATTGACAGTTCCTGGTTGGTGGTTGACCTACCCCTCTGAAAAATATGAAAGTCAGTTGGGATGATTGTTCTCCATTGCCATATATGGAAAAATAAAACATGTTCCAAACCACCAACCAGGTTCAAATCACCATACTTGATGGTTGCTATCCCTATGTTCCTGAAAAATCATCATAGGATCTCACCCGATCATCTCCATGCCGGCCTTGCTCAGCATCTGAAGCCACCAGTGCACTCTTCGGTGACAGCTCCTGTGGCTAGGCATGTCCAAACGTGCGCACACTCATGACTGTATTTATTTGGCTCCTATTCAGCATCCCAAACATGAAATTGATGCTTATACACTCATACTCCAAGTTCTAGGTTTTGAATGGTTTTGACGCATCCCCATTTAGATCCATTGGGTAATTGAGAGATACCCACTTGGTCTGAAGACTGATTGGGATTGGGATCATTCCGTTATTAAGACGAATCCAAACTACTAAAATGAAGACCACCAATCATATTTTCTTTTTTTTTGTGTTGGTTTTAGTGTCCATTGCTGGTTGTCTCGTTGTTGGTGTTTTCTGATCATCATGATCATCACCATCGCCGTGTTTATAAACACTTGAGTCGAAATCAATAATGCAAACAAAAACTCAGACTCAGAGGTACCTGATGCTGGTAATGCGGTAATGTTTGACAATACTTGATAAACCTCACGAAAAACAAAACAAAACAGCAATAGAAACATTATCTAGATAAAGTATGCAAAAACACCAACCTCCAATAACATAAAATAAAATAGTAAATCAAATCATCATTCTAGTAATGCCGTAAATGGCTTCCCCTAGTTAAATACACTGTTTATCAATCCAATCATCATTAAACGGAAGAGTCCTCGCTTATGCCTGCAAATCTGTCTCACTTGTGCCTGCGCTGCCTGTTCTTTCAGTTAGCAAGTGCAGAAGTACCAGAATCATGTAAAGCTTGCCCCAATGTCCCTAATCCACCCCAGGTCCCAGGTCCCCGTGTCCCCAAAGCAAACCCTAACAGGTTGTGTATGGTCAAAACCCATCTTCACCAGCGCAAGCGAGACACTTTGACCGGCACAAAAACCTTGGTACCCTAGATACCCTAAGTCATAGCTGGCTAATGGATGTTTATTACCCTAAACATGGTAATTTTCAAAAGGTTTAGACCCGTCCCGAGTTAATTATAGTAAATAGCTTCCCCCACCGAATCATCATTCCAGTGATACTGCAGTGAGGTCCGATCACCTTGCCTTGGCTGCACGATGCACTGAGTAAGAGCTCAATCGCAAATAGGGCCGCAGGAAATAGCCTCGATGGATTATGGGAGGACGGGAGCGGGCAGCTTAGTGGTCCATTATTTGTGTGTGAAGAAATATTGGAATGGGGAAAATCAATTTCATCAATTTATGGTTTAGATGGGTTTATAACCAATCATCTTATGGGTATATAACGGGATATGATATATATATGATTATATGTATAGGTAACATTGCGTAACTAACAATATTGTATTTCGAGGTGGACCTGAACATTGGGTATCCCCCAATGTGTGGTGTTTTTTTTTTTTTCCCCGGGGAACGGACATCCATAACTACCAAGTACCAGCGCGGGGAACAACAAAACACACACCACCAGGTGGACACGTGGTTTCCACACAATTGATTTGCGGCAATCTGGCCTGGCAGTGAAATAACGTCAATTTTCAATAGGAACATGTATGTATACATATATAATATATAATATATAATATATAATATATAATATATATAATATATAATATATATATATATAATATAATATATATAATAAATATATAATATATATATATAATGAATATATAATATATATATATATATATATATATATTGATTTATATTATAATATAATATATATATATGTTAT
>Ga0126342_10021194_pt1 | contig 10857 bp, 10 predicted proteins | sample Cyp1metagenome_FD_92528 | JGI IMG/M metagenome (GOLD analysis project Ga0126342, IMG submission 92528) | Coral microbial communities from Lord Howe Island, Old Settlement Bay, Australia - Cyphastrea 1 metagenome | ecosystem: Host-associated > Invertebrates > Cnidaria > Coral ... | reverse complement strand
GCGAAGAGCTTGGCGAAGAGTTGGCAAGGCGGAAGTGGAGGTGGAAGTTGATGCAGACATGGTCGAGGAGAAACTGGAGGAGGAGGCGGAGGAGGAGGAGAAGGAGGAGGAGGAGGCGGAGGAGGAGGACAACAGCTCTGATAAAATCTAACAACCCTCACCTGGCAGGTGGGGAACAAGACAGTTGGTGCCCAACATTTTGCGAGAGTCCATGCGATCCTGTACATTGATCAATCTGCTGTTTTTGAGCAACATTTGGGTTCGCCCCATGCCGCCATATGGTATCATTGACCGCCCCTGCAGAAGAAAAAACAGGTTGCCCTCAGGAGATCTGCCACAGGACCCCGTTTCCATCCAATGGTTCTGAACATTGAAGGTGAATCCAATATTTGTGGACAAAGTTTATTATGTTGTCGTTGCTAATCTCAATCCATCATATCCCCAAGTTTTATTGGTTGATTATACCATGCTACACCATATCATCACAAATCATAATTCCATTATACATCCCATTTGATATCCATGATATCACCATAGACTGGTCGCTTTCACAAAAAAAAACATTCATTTTTTGAGTTGTTTATCCCCAGTTTGAATGTTGTTGCATGGTTATATCATCAATCCCATAAGATATGCATCAAACAAACCCTGTCAAAATCGTGTTATTTGTAGTAATATATATATATATTGTTTGCCATCTAATTTTCTTGGTTTGTATTTCCATCATATGTCCATATGAGATCATATGGGCATGTCTGAAAATGGGGTGCACCCACCAAAACGGCGGCTTCACGGGAAACTACATAATTATCCAATGGATTTAGGGCTGCCTCATTTTCAGCCCACCCCACAAATAAATCCATCATATGCATAAAAACAATATAAGATCATATAACCATTCTATATTCATGATCTCCGTGATCCATCAAAAATCTCCATCTTTGTTGCTTCAGTGACGTCCCTCTTTCAGCTTCCCCAGGCCGCCAGCCTGGATGCTGCCGGGGGCAAACCCTTAGTTGGCTCCGCGGCCTTGGCGGCTGCGCAGCTCTTGGCGGACAGGGGAGCATCCTCAGATCGGAGATGGATAGATGGATATCACTATCATATATATATATATATATTTGATTATATTTGTAATATATATATATATAATGTAATATATAATATAATATAATAATAATAACATTATATATATATGTATATTATGTATACTGTATACCATATACGATATATTTCATATACACATTGCTCTGTACACTATCATCCAAAAAAAATATTGTGATATATGTATACTGTATACTATATATGATATATATTTCATATACATTTTACTCTGTACACTATCATCCATAGAAATATAATGATATTTATATATATATATATATATATTAATATTATATCATTATGTATACTGTATACTATATACGATATATTTCATATACATATTACTCTGTACACTATTATCCATAGAAATTTAAATATAAATATATATATATATAACATATGCATTTGTTCACTTACTCATGACATACAGCCCGAGTGCTGTAGAAGAATCCGAAAGGTGGCAGTCCAGGGTCCCTCAATTTCCGAATGCTTTCTGAATTTATATCGGTTTATTGCCAATCTCCAGCAGAAAGATCTGCGATCAGTAAGAGCCGAAAAAGCGGAAGACAAGCCAAGGCAGATGATTGGGTATATGTAGATTATGATTATGTACAGAATTTAAATATGTATATTTTTTACATTTACATGTACATATACATAATATATATATACACATACTGATTGAACTTATATACGGGTCAACATGTAGAAATGGTTTGATATGGGATGATTTGGGGGATCGTGGGGTATGAATGCGTTATCCAAATCCATATCCACAGTAGACCATTTGGCAGGAAGCCACTCCAGAATGGCTTGAACTGGAGAATCAGCCAGCAGCCGTTCGTGCCTTGGAGCTTATGCCCGTCTTCACTACCCAAGATTGATCAACTGGCCCTGGCCCCGAAAGCACAATCTGCCATGAAAGAGATATCCGAGCTGTACACTTACTGACCCCTGAACCATTTATAAAATTGCCCGGTTTGTTTTCCCTGTGAGCCACCAGAATTCAGGCCTTGATTTTGCTGCGTCCAGATGGTAATGCTGGCAGCTTGCCAAGCAAATGTGTTTGAAAGGAATTGTCTTTGTTTGATCTCCAAGGATCGACGTGCACCCATAAGGGCCCAGTGGGGGAATGTTGCTTTGTTTGGACATACAGGTACGAAGACAAATGAATTGGTTGATTGCGGATGTTGATTCATGGCGGGACACTCACCAGTCAAAGGAATATATTTTTGGTTCAGGGTTAAAGCTTCATTCAATGCTGGATGTCGACTGATTCCGCGGAAAAAAAATGACACTGCTGTCTCAGGCTAGCTTGGTTTTGAATCCTTATGTTGCCTTTGCTGATTGATGCGGGACTAGATGATTGCGAAGGACATGTAGGCGTGAATACGCAGTCGTTTGAATTTTTTGTGTCTCCTGTGGTGAGATGACATCTACAAGACAAACCAAAATCATTATCAAAAAAACAGTAAATTATACAATTTCAATAATATACTGTAATAATAGTAGCTGAATATAGCTATGAGTCCATAATTGCTCCATCATCTGACCGCCGGCATTTTGAGGTAAGAGCCATCGTCCAGCCACGTGCGCTGGGGTTGTTGCGAAGGGCTATTCATTGGCGTTGCCGCAGGAAGGTGGCCCTGCAGGCGTGGGCAGTTCGGTCAAGGAAGGCAGTGGGGAAATGCGGGAGATTTAACCGCGACAAAAAGGCTGGGACAGGACACACCAATCTGAAGAGTTCAGAAACTCTTCAGATATGTCAGATATGTTGAGATGATGCAGTGAAGACCTTTTGACAGAACATTAGATGAAACAATGAGACTGTGTGTGTCTGTGACACTGCGCATTCGGGTTGTAGACTCCTTCTGGCAACGTATACAACCCCTTCGTGATGTTTCTCAGGCGGCAAAGATGCTCCATCGAAGCGGTGGAAAGCAGCACAGCAGCTTCGACTTACTTCACATCAGACTACTGCACATACACGTGTCATTTCTAGATCAGTTGATGCTACTAGTAGCAGGAATCATCGCAATATATCGCAATCATTATTCCACATCAAGAAGTGTACCAAGTGGCATCCAAGTAGCAACTTTGCTCCCGCCGGAGCTGGTCTTCATACGCTCGTGGTAGCTTTGCCGTGCTAAGGCAAAGCTTCTACGCAGATGCTCGCTCCTTGGAGAGAGACCTCTCCTCGATTCAAGCCTGCGCCTTGCCGGAATTAGTGAAGCCACATCTACCAATTTTGGTCGTGAATCAACATAACTATTGAATGGACAACACTATTCCGGATTTTGGAATACATGTTTTTTTCCTAATGCCTGGTGGCCTTCGGGTTAGTGGACACTTTTTTCTGAAGGAAGAGTGCTGTACAGATATACGTACTATGATTATCTATAATTGCTAATTATCATTGTGTTATATTACACTATGGTACTGTAATGAGTTTTTTTTGTTTCCATTCCCAAGCTATGTCAGTGTGCAGCACCGTTCAGGCATTCTTGGGCGACTGCAAGAGATTGCCGAAGAGAGAAGCAAACAAGGGGAGGACAGCAAGAGGGAAGGCAAATTGACAGCTTCTGTCCGTTCTCAACAATCTCAGCTCAAGAAATCAAGCACAGCATGTAAGACGCGAGTCAGTTTCTAACTGCATTTGGCGAGAAGTTTCACTCCACACCAGAACCCAAGACTGCAGCTGCTTGTGCTTTACGTGAGACTGTCTCACCATTAGTCTTCAATCTCAGGAGCCAAGACCTGTGAATGGCAGCCCTGCTGCCAGCCCTGGTGCCCAATCGCAGAAAGAAAAGGTGCCGCCCTGTATGGGACGGAAACGCTGAATGATCTGCATATGGGTATGGGCTGATGCGTCATGATGCGTCCACACTCTGCAGGAAGGAGCTGGGCAAGGAGCAGATGAAAGCGTTCTGGGATTTGTGAGCGTGACTTGGACTTGGAAGACTGAACGCTGCATGGCACTGCTTGGAGAATTTTTCTGCAGGTGAAATTGTGCAGAAGAATACAAGACATTGACATATAGAAATGTACAGCAGTTGATATGAGTAACCAACAAAATTATTGTAATACTAATGCCGAAGGGTGTGCAAAACCTTCATTACCGATAGGGGACGACCCTATACCGATACCCCTGTTTTGCATGAGCCGCCTCAAAGTCTGCGAAGGCAAAAATCAAGACTCACGATAGGGGACAATCCCTAATTTGCGCATGGCATGAAAATGAAGAAGTAATTTCGTCCGCCATTTATATTTACAGTACAGTCTATCAAATTGTATACATATGTATACCTTACATTGATCTAACTTATCATGAAATATATTATTATATATTTATATTTTTATAATTATTGACAATATAACCATTATTATGAACCATTGATTGCTTGTCTCACCAAGGCACTTGAGAAGCATCCAGACTATCGGGAGCAGGCGTTGGACGGATGGGTGCAGTGCTTCGGTGATACTTCTGCTCAGTGGACACAGCGGGATGCCAGGTTTTGAATTTCGCAAGTCAAGGTATGTCAAGGTCACACTGGGGAGCTTTGATCAGAAAAAGCAATGGGATAGTTATATTATGACCATATATTTAATACCATATACAACCAGAAATTGTAAACATTGTACATCTCCACTTGAGGCTATTTGAGCCAGAGGGAGCCTCTCAAATAGTGACAATTACTTCCAATCATGAATAGTAAGCCCATGTAAGCCCCAAACAATAATTTGGGTTTTCAGGGTTTTTGCCTGGGTTGACCGCATGTCCAGCATGCGCTGAGCGCACAGGTGTGTCACGTGAAGCACTACCCACCCCGGCCTGCCAAGTATGCCAGCTTCGAGACTCTGGTACGGCCAAGGGGCAATGAGATGCAAAATCTTGGCCAAAAGCATGACACAGTACACGCTTGTTTGTTCAAGATGGGAGAGACGGATCATAATTACTGTACTATATAAAATCAATTATATAGTATATACGCAGATTATACATATTAGCCGATGCCCATTGTACAATATGTGATGTGCAATAAACATGTGCAGAGACTCTGCAGGTGAATGAGAGGGGCGCCCCGCTCCTTTCTTCAGAAGCCCGACGGGCGCTGAAACAGATGAACATCGACGAACTTTTCGAGCACCAGCATACTGCTCTGACCCTTGGCAATGGAAGAGTAATGGAGGTTTCCGAGCAATTGGGGTACTTCCAAACCATCCAAAATTCGACCATTTTAGTATTGAAAGCCATGATTTTTTGGAGATCCACCATTTTAAGAAACCCCCATTTGGAAGTCAATCTCAAAGGTCATGAGCAGAGCACCATCGCAAATTGGCAATGGAGAAACTACCCCGGCACGATGCTGGCAGAATCACAGCTGGGTTTCCAGGATCATCCAAACTCGATGAAATGCTCCTGACTTCTTAGATGGTCTAGATATATCAAAGTTTTTTTTTAATGGGAGGGCTGTTTATTTTAGGATTTTTTTTGCTAAGGTTTACATAGTTGTTTTTTTGATTACTGCTTTTCTGCTGTTCCTGATTCTCTGCTTTTCCGTTTTTTTGCTTTTCCCGCTTCTCTGCTTTTCTGCTTCTCCGCTTTTTTCCTTTTCCTGCTTTTCCTTTTTTTTGCTTTTCCGGCTTCTTTGCTTTTCTGATTCCCTGCTTTTCTTGCGTCTCTCGTTTCTGCTTTTCTGCTTTTTGCTTTTCCTGCTTCTGCTTTTCTGCTCTTTTGCTTCTGTGCCTTTCTACTTCTACCTTTTCTTTTTCTGCAGTCATGCGTGTTTGCTGCTCTGCTTCTTCCTGCTCCTTTGCTTCTCTGCTTCCTTTCTTTACTGTCTCTTTGCTTTTCCTTTTCTTTTGCTTTATTCTCTCCTGTTTGTATCCTTCATGAAACCCTAGAGAAACCCTAGATTAAACCCAAAAACACCCTAACAAGAACCCCCAATGAAACCGTAAATGAAACCCTAAAGAAACCCTAATGATAATCTAAAGAACCCCTAATGACAACCTAAAGAAACCCCAAAGATACCCTAAATTGAACCCTAAAGAAACCCACATGAACGTTTGAAGTACCACCATGCAAATACCATGCAAAATGAGAGGTCATTAACGTTTGAAGATGTTTGAAGTACCAACATGTAGCAAACAAGGATACTATACAAAATGAGAGGTTGAGTCGAGGTGCTAAAAACATAGCAAATCCGTGCAGCATGGAAGGTGAACATGCCACAATTGTAGCAAATGCGATGCAAAATGACAGGTTCTAGTTCCAAACTGTTGCAAATACAAGGCAAATGGTACCAGGCAAAAACCGCACCTTATCAAAAAAACTAAAACTATTCTTCACCCTGTAGTTATATTATGTTATATTTATATAGATGGGTCCAATGACTTGAGTTTACATTTGGTTGGCTGATCCCACCCTGCGAGATACCAAGGCGTGCTGTGCGAAGCTCAGCTACTTTACAAGGTGGTAGCTTCGCTTCAGCCATATTGAGGGCTGTCAGGTCGAATTGAATCATCTAGGGTTTCTATGGGTTTCTATGCCGCACTATGTCTTAATGATCTTAATGATCTTAATGGCCAGGATAGCCAACTTTCATACTCTGCAAAGCAGGTGACTTGTGCTGATGATTCAAGTAAGAGTATGTGTGCATATACTTGGCAGGACTGTCGACTTTTCTTCCTTTCCTAATTTTCTTTTTTGGTCCAGATACCATTCGTTGAATTTTTTGTCACGGAGATGCTTCCGAGTCTATCTATAATATAGGAGTCTAGTGGTACCATCACCAGCAGTTTCATTCCCATCCTCAATGGCCTCAACCATGACACTTGGTGGCCCCTGCCATTTTGGGCTCAGAGATTCCGAAAATACGCATGGCGGGAATTCCGCTCCTATTCAGTCGAGACAAAGCACTGCCTCCTACTAGTACGGTCTTGGGGAAAGGGCAACAGATCCCTGGAGCAAGTCAGCATATGTCAACATCTCACCCCACTTTGAATTCCCATGTTTTCTCTCTCCTCTATTTGTTTAGTCATAATTTCTTGGCAAGATTTCGCAAGTGCAACTTGTTCTCAGCCAGTTCTGGGGTGTAACCAACGTAAACCGCTTTAGTTTATTTTAACCTGGCATTTAGCTGAGCTCGCCTATGCATTTGAATAGGGTGTATATTATCCTTTGCTGCTCTGTCCTTCCATGGGCGAAGCCACTGATGGTGGAGGTGCAGCGTCTACTCATCCACTGCAGAAAGTGCTGAATGAATTCGAAACATATTTTGCCCGTTTAGATATGTCAACTGTTTGCTTTGAAGCTAGCTATACCGGTTATTTGGTATGAAGTAAGAGCCATTTTGTTGCAAATGGGCCTGGTCAGGGCAAGCGCACGTGTCATGGAGTAAAACTGTTTGGCTTTGCAGGAGGCTTAGTCCGGTTTGACGACTGTTTAGTAGGCCTGGCACCACCTTTATGTTCTCTCGCTTGCGTGTTTTGCAGCACTCCAGAAGTCATGAAACTGTCAGCCTGTCAGCTCTCTGTTCCGAGGTCTTTGCCGCATCCGCTCTTTTGGTGACTGCTAGGGGTCACAATGGCGAGTACACTCTGCGCTTTTCTCAGACTTGCGAGTTGATCGAGTTGAAAGAAACGAAAGAAGACACACTAAAGTTGTTATTCTTTCAGATTGTAGAGCAATTGATGCTGGAATATGGATGAATATGGCAGATTCAGCGCCTGAGTGTTGAAGCCAAACAGTATTGGACAGCTTCCTACTGAGTCTAACTGGACATGATTCTATTGCATTTGTTGCGATTTCCTCTGCTCAATGTTGCAGTGACGACCTTAGGCGTGATCCGCAGAGTGTGGAAGAGGCAATCAACATATTAAATGAGATCGAACGACTAGCAGAGGACTGCCTGGCCAATGGTGTCAAGGTATCAAATCGGTGGTTCTAAGCCGTCCCATGAAGTCAATTATTGCATTGATACCCGACAATCCAATCCTATGTTCGCAATCTGATTCAAGCTTCCAGGTGGAGCAAGGAACAAAATACAGAGTAAAACTACATTTTTGCAATTAACATGCTGCAAGCATCCCAAAACCATGAACACACGATTGTTTAGAATTCTATATGGTTCTATTAAATATGGTATATCAACCCCGTAATGTGATATTATGTAAGTATTTGTATGTATTTGTAACATCTGGTAACCACACTTTTGCTGCTTAAATCCACATTCATAGTGGTGAAACCGCAAATTACCTGGTTCATAAACGTTTGCAATTTACCTGGCTTCTTCCTCTTCCTCTTCTTGTTGTTGTTGGTGGTGGTGGCGGCAGTAGTGGTTGACAGGACCAGTGGTCCCAGCACTCGCGACACTTGTCCTCCAGCGAGCAGGAGCCCCGCGTTTTTCCTTGCGCTTCGAAATGGTTGAAAGTTGGTTCAAGGATTAAAAAACGGATCTTGCTGGAGAATCATCCCATTTGTTTTTCGAAATCTTTCGGAAAGAATAGGTCTGTATTCATGTATTCTAAATGTGGTGTAATGAGTAGGCGAAACAAAATAGTGCGACTATGTTGCCAACGGCGGTTTAGGGAGCTGGCAGAATTCCGCGGAATTTTTGGATCATTCCGTCAGGAGCTTCAGGTGGGGCGTGGCCTATCACCTAGGCCTTGGTTTCAGGAGGTGGTTGACAGGCCTGGGGCCGAAGTTTGCGATCGCCAAGCAGGGCTTGCTGACGAGAATTATAGATGATATGTGTTTCTATTCAAGAGTTGTAGATAACAAACTATAAAATAGTTGTTTATTATAGATGATATGCTGTTTCTATTCAAATTTATTTCAAACTAGATGAAATGGCATGACTGTTGCAGTATTCGTTTGACCCACTACGAGCTGAGCCACAAATGAGAGGTACAGACAGGAGGAATTGCTGGGTAAGGAACAGCAGTCTCATTGCTACATTCGCCAGCAGTGTAGGTATGGTGCACCTCCTAGACAACATCCACAGAGGCAGAGGGGGGATAGATGGGTTGGGTGATGGTCACTCTTTGTGGTTTGAGGTGTGATTTGGAACTTTGCGTGCCTTTTGTTGTGATTTTCAAGGTTGGCATTTGGCATTGGACCGTTTTTTTCTAAATTTGAAGAACAGCTTTCACTGAGCCCAACGACCTTACTGTCAGCAACGGGAAGTGAGTAGAGAGTAGTGAAGAATACTGAAGAGACGTGACGAGCTCATGTTCAGCAGAAGAACGATACTCCTAAATATGGCGGATTCAAGGGTTCTTCCATCCTTCCTTTTGGGCTGCAGGTGGCTGCAGTGTGATGTCGAAAAGTTGCTGGAAAAACCTGTTGCAGAACTATCAGAATCATTGCTTTGCAGGTATTCCAGGGATGGGCGACGATTGTCCGCCCGGGTCTTAGCATACATTTTCGTCAGCCAATCGGCTTGCATCGATTCGCATCGCGAGGTTTTGGCGGAGAACAATACCGCTCCCATCCGATTCCACCTGAATTTTGATACGCTCTATGAGGACAAAGTGCAGGCAGCGCAGCGATGCACGAGATTCGAATCAGATCAAATCTACAGTACAAACAACTTGTACAGATTTGTACAAAGCATGTTCCATCCTGAACTTGTCCCAACTACGAAGAACACCATAACATACCAGAACGAACATTATTCTTGGCTACCTTTGGTGCACTTGCGCGCGAACAGCCTTATGAATGAACTCGGAAAGGCAAATCCTTTCACCAAAGACCGCTACTGCTTTCGCGAGGCAGGGGCTGGGGGCACATCAGAAACTGTGGATGATGTTTATGGTGGATCAAAACGTGTTGTGCCATCTTTAGAGAATTGGTTTGAACATTTGGCGATAAATTCCACTAAAAAGACATCGACCCCAGATGGCCTGGCCTCCGCCAGGGCGAATGGTTTCGTATCGGCTATCCGGGCGAGAAACCAAGCGGCAGCGGACCCGATGGTGGTGTCCTGAGTACTGGTGAAATGTCTGAACCCGTGAGGATCGTGAGGTAGGTCAAAGTATGGGCCGAACCTCATATTGGTCACATTTTGGTACTAATTCTACCATCTTTTTATATCTATTGGGGCGGAGTTGGCACCTTGAGCTGATTGAGGCTGTGGTGACCGAACCACCACAGTGGTTCACGGGGACAAGTGGTGCCTTTGCACTGTGACCGATCTCATCACCGACGCTTTCATGCATCAAGCAGTTCAGATACATGAGGAAAAGGAACGGCCATTCCGCTGGGTGCAGAAGAGTGTAGCAGCATTTCTATGCATTTCTGAGGTCATTTATATAATCAACCCAAGCAGCCAGTCTCGTTGAGTTTCAAGAGTGTAGGTCTCAGCTGTTTGACAATACCATGATTTGACTGGCCTAGGACCAAATGCGGAACTTTGTGATCTACGCCACTACAGAAGCTCTGGCGGAATTTCACTTTAGCACATGCAGCATCCAGCAAATGGTCACCATCACCATGCAGACTGACTAGCATAGACCAACGTTGAACTGGCTAGAGTTAGATTCCCTTTGCAAGGGTCAATTTACATCAATTTTCCATGTTTCCTGGTACTTTTATATTTTCCTGTGGCCAACTTCCATGGCAGTAGCAATGCACCCAGGAAGTCATGAAGCAGGTGCCAGGCTTTTTCTCTGTGAAGCCGCTCGAGGATGAGTTGAAATTTCGGCCTCTCAGTGGCAGGGTCAAAGATCCAATTGTGATCAACTGTG
>Ga0126342_10021193_pt1 | contig 10857 bp, 12 predicted proteins | sample Cyp1metagenome_FD_92528 | JGI IMG/M metagenome (GOLD analysis project Ga0126342, IMG submission 92528) | Coral microbial communities from Lord Howe Island, Old Settlement Bay, Australia - Cyphastrea 1 metagenome | ecosystem: Host-associated > Invertebrates > Cnidaria > Coral ... | reverse complement strand
GTCTGTGTGTCTGTGTGTCTGTGTGTCTGTGTGTATGTATGTATGTATGTATGTATGTATGTATGTATGTATGTATGTATGTATGTATGTATGTATGTATGTATGTATGTTAGTTATGTATGTTGTGTTTGTTATGTATGTTGTGTATGTTATGTATGTTATGTATGTCATCTATGTTATGTATGTAACTATGTTATGTATGTTATCTATGTTACCTATGTTATGTATGTTATGTATGTTATGTATGTAAATGTATGTATATGTATGTATATGTATGTATATGTATGTGTATGTATATGTATGTTATGTATGTTATGTATGTCATGTATGTTATGTATGTTATGTATGTTATGTATGTATGTATTGTATTGTATTGTATTGTATTGTAATGTAATGTAATGTAATGTAATGTAAATATAATGTAATGTAATGTAATGTAAATGTAATGATGTATATAATATGTATATATTGTATTCTATTCTATTCTAGTCTATTCTAGTCTATTCTATTGTATTGTATTGTATGTATTGTATATTTCCATTTTCGCATATAAAGACCCAAAATCCATGATCTTCCAAGAAACGCCGAGGCATCCAGGGCATCACCTGGCTGCAGCTGTGCCATGGATCAAATCCTTGTCCCAGCTCCCTGGCTGCATCCTCTGCGCAGCTGGACTCCCTGAATTGGACCAAAATGCTACCAAAATACGACAAACGATTCATGTAGAAGCTGTGACGTCAGCAAATGTGAAGCCTTCATGGGACTGATTGAGGGGGAACTGAAGAAGTTCTGTCGGATTTTTCGAGATGTGTCCAAACCAGTAGGTCCACATGCATCACATGTCAACAGACGTCAACGCTGAACAATGAAGAGAGATTGAAAACTTCTGAGAACAAGTTGATGAATATCGTTGGTATCTTTGACTTTTGACAATCGTTCCCTTAACGCCCTTGACCTGATCCAGAACATTCCGTTTAAAACTCAAGAACACGATGCACTGCGTCCTACAAGCATCAGTTGCTATCTGGCCCCCATCTGGGACACCCTGCAAAGGCCATCACTGTGACATCACTCCACGTCACTCCACGTGGCAGCCAGAAGCCGTGCCGTGAAAGCGCGGTTTTAATTTTTTAACTTCCAATGCACTCAGTGAGAGAAGTGAATCTTCCTGGAAAAGCTCCTCTAACAGACTCTATCACATAAAACGTCAATGAAAACTTGATGGGTGGTACGAGTGGTCATCTTCAACATCTTCAACTATGGGTGGACAAGTGATGTTTAATGATGCACGTGTGATTCATGTTTCACTGCCAAATGCCGTTTTGAACGGGAAACCCGAAACGGTGCATCCAGGACACTCCAAATCTTAGCAAGCCAAAAAAGAAAAGGATACATCTTGCCTGCCATCATCGAGACATCCCCAGCGTTTTGCGAACGCTGCATTCCAACCCCACTTGAAGGATGATCACCTATATACTCCATCCTCCCGCAGTTGACGAAAATCCATGATCCATGCAGCCAAGATCTATAGAATTTATTAGAAACTATAGCGTGGCTCGGATTTATCAGCCCACCGTATCACCACATTGAAAGCCACGCGTTTGCAGTCATAACACATCCAGGTCAAGGCTTTGCCACCGGCCAGAGATCCCGGCCACTTGAGTTCAATCCTCATCCCAAACTGAGATACTGATAGTCACGTGGGGTTCTCTTTTCTGCAGAGAGCGCCATAAAACCACAAATGCTGGTCATTTTGGAATGCGTTTGTGCCTGCAAGCTACCAGATGCATCCGCACGGATTCAACTGAACTGCGCACACGGATCCTGCGCACACATGCGCACACCGATGTGACTCAAACACGCCCACACATCACACTTGCTTCATCAATCTTGGGGTGGGGTGGGATGAAACAGTAACGTTCATGGTAGCGTTCACTTGCATGAACACATGTACTTAATGCGTCTTAATGCCACGCTACGTGTTCTTGGAAACATAACCATCACGTGCTCCAGGCTTTGGTTGAACATGGTTGAACATAATCTCAAATCTCAATTCAGAGGTCTTGAAGGCTGACGAGCAATACTACTGTATAATCCAAGTTTTCATCAAACTCAAAACCAAACGTGGGTTCCCTCATTCCACCTTCTCCTTAACTTAAAACATGTGTTCTGATTTACTTTTTAATCAAATGCTTCTGAAAAGGGGAGACGTGCTCACGCTTGCCATCGCGCCTTAGACCGAAGCCCAGCTTACAGTAATTACCAAGCTTTGACTGTGCAGAGTGCCGAGCTTACAGGTTCCAAGCCTTTAGAGCCAACAAAGCCTACGGCCTACTACAAGCCCTTCGTTTCCTTTGGCAACTACGAACGCATATTTTATCATGTTTTATCGCCATTTTCGCCACCGCAAAGCCAGGTACTGCCTGGCTGACCGAACTTCCAACATACCAAAGCGCATGCGCAGTTCAGCGCGCTCATGATAGTTGGCAAAGCATCGTTGCAAAGCCCCAACATCCAAGATTGGGCCTTTGGGCCCCTATCTATTATATACATATTACTCATATATACTAAGACTCACATTTTATCTATATACACACTAAATAAATACATACATACATAGCATATATAATGTGAATATATAATGTGCATATGTATATATATATATATATGGTGTGTATATATATATATAATGTATATATATTGTGTATATATATATATATGGTATATATATATAATAACGTATATATGTGTATAATATATATATATATTGGATTTTCCCCAGCATCATGATAGTTAGGGGATCCATTCACACCTCCAGATCCAAGCTCCCCAACTGTACCAGTCCCTGGCACGTTCTGATCGCCCGCTGGCGGCCCGCAGCACGGCCGTGAGGGTGATGGCCTCGCCCAAAGCCGCTAAGCCAACGGCATCTTTTCGAGATGAACGCCATGACAAATTAAATTGCATGATGATTATCATTATTGTCATATTATTGTCATGATTATCATCATTATCACTATTATTATTATCATTATTATCATTATTATCATTATTATCATTATTGTTATTATTATCATTATTATTATATCACTATTATCATTATTGCCACTATTGTCATTATTATCATGATTATCATGATTATCATTATTATCATTATTATCATCATTATCACTATGTTCATTATTGTCATTATTGTCAATATTATCATTATTGCCATTATTATTGTTATTATTGTTATTATTATTACTGTTATTATTATTATTATATATTATATATATATGTATATTATTTTGTTGATGATGATGATGATGATCTTAATCACAAGCTTGTCAATAATGATCTTAGTCGTGATCTTAAAAGGATGAGCCTAAGTGTGATCATATCATGATCAAATTCCATACCACCAAATAGATCCAAATAGAAGTGAGTAGGTGGGGTCCGGTCATACTGCTAGGAACCATCTTGTGCAGCCCTTGGCGCTTCCTTGGGCTCCGAACATCAGGTCGAATCCGAGCATCTTGGGCCTTTGCAAACCAGGCTTCCGCAGCCGAGAGATTGCCTGCACCACAAGCGGCGGAGGGGGGGGACAAAGGTTGGTACACGTGCTCTATGATGCTCTATGAACCCACGCCAAATGCTGAGGATTCATTAAGGATAGCAGTTCGACTTACCCGCTACTGACGGCAACACGGATTTGATAGGGACTGTAACTAGTTGTAACCCACCAATATCTGGTAGTTGCCCATGGTTTTCTTCTCAAACATCATCTGAAAGGAAGGTTGCCCCTATTCAGTTAACACCGGAGGATCACCGACCTTGCTTGGCAGCAGCATGTACCAAGCTGTTGAACTCCACTTCGTCCAGCCTTCCGCTCAGAAGTGGCAGGCGGGAACCAACACGTGAGATATGTATGCACCAGTCAACCAACAAGAATGGAGGATTTAACTGGCAAAACTGACAAAAAGTCATCACCATCATCATCATCATCATCATCGTCATCGTCATCGTCATCCAAGGGAAAAGACATAGAACAAATGAAGCCAGGAACCTGCTTTTGACAACAGCTTTGAAGGTCCACAAATACGTAGTGTCAACCCGGCTTTAATAAACCCCCGCTTCCTCCTGTATCTGAGGAGTCAACTTGTCAGCAAACAGTTGTGCCTCGGAGCTGGGGCCACAAGTCTACCAGGGAACCCCTCGGAATGCCACTGCCCGAGCTACTGTCACTGCTGAGGCAGCTGCCCGATCAAACCACTTTTCCGCACGTTGGAGATCGCCCTCCTGTGCAGCCTGAAGCTGGGAGTTCTGGAACTTACAGTAGTGATACCAAGATATACCAAGTGGACCAAGTGGCAGCCGGTTGCTGGGTCCAGAATTTGAAACAGCAAATCAAAGTGTAATATAGCGTAGATATTTTAAAAATCCTCCGCTTTAGTACTCCGACAAAGCTGATTCGTTTCAGACATGACACCATGGTTGTTGTTGGGGTAGGTGCCCTAGTTAGCAATGGCCACCCCAAACCTGGTCGATAAGTGGGGAGAAAGTCACCACGCTGATGTCCAGCCATTGCCTCACGGCGCAACAACTTGCTGACCGAAGAACCCGCCCACGTTAAAGTCCAATTGGCACTTAGCAGCACCATGCAGCACCTATATAGATGGAGGTTCCCAACATATAAGGTCATGTAAAGGTGTATGCACGGGCATATCCCCCAAAAATCATGCTTTTGATGGCTTCCCTATCACTCCTTCCCTTCTACTCGAAGCACATGATGTTGGGAGAATAGTATATAGTTGGCAAATCATCCACAATACTGCCTTGGACTTGGCTCAAGGATCCTAAACAATCATGGAAACGAAGGTGACTGAACAGCAATAGCAAAGCCCCACCAGAAACCGTCAAACCTGGCCGCGCCTGAAAAAAAAAACTTTCAAAAGCCCAGAAAGATTCCCAAACCCTCAATACATCAGCATCACTCATACATCCCCCCAACTTTCCAAACACTCTCCTTTCCAAACATATCAGTAACATATCCTTCCCTATCCTTTCACCCAACCCCTGCACCGAGGCGCCGCCTCAAGGCCTCTTCCAGGCACTCCTCCGCTCTCGCTTCGTCGCGACGACGGATGGCCTGGTCCAACTGCTGGGACCTGGGAGCATGTCAGGCATAGGCCACTGTATCCCAAAAAAAACGGAGTTTCAACATTCCAGTCTTAAAGTTGCCTCCAGTAAATTTTCACATAAACATAGACCCTGAAAATGGTCAGGTTTTAGTAGAAACTAATCTTCCAAACCCCTATTTGGCAGGGCCGAAGGGCCTAATGATGTTGTAATATGACCTTATATGATGTCATATGAGTCATATGTATATATAGACTTTTGTGTCAAACCAGCTACGAACTAACGTAAGGAATCCTCTTAGCAAAGGAGGATGGTGTGGAGCAACCGGTAATAACCGGTATATATCAGGATATGGCTGAGATATATCAGGAATTCTCAGGAGAGGCCCAGAATACCCAGACTCAGTAACCCCCAAACATGGCTAGAATATGTCAGGATTTACGGTACCCCAAGTGTGGCCGCATGGCTTGACATGTTTGCTCCTGCTTTGACCCACTTGATCCCACAACTAGACGACCGAGGTTAAACCGTTTGTTGATTTTCTTGCTGAAGGTGCTGACCGCGTGTTCCACACTATGCCAGGGGACCCCAAATGTTTCCAATTCAATTGCCTCCCCAATTATGTTGCCTGTGGAGATCTAGTTCTCAATTTGGCAGCAAAACCTCTCGAAACTGGATGGTTGCAACTACCTTCACCTCCTCCTCCTCTTGGCACTATGAGGGTTTTTGGTGCGGCTTTTCCCCCGATCTGCCCAACCGAGTTGCAGCTCCGATTTGGCCTTTAAGCGGTTTCCATCCACCTGCGAATTGGAGGTGGCAACCCAGGGTGCTAAACAAAAAAACGAAACGTTTTACAAAGGGTATGGTCCTGAAATACCATCAAGAAATTCTGTATCCTACGAAACAGGCTAATTGGAGAGCAGCTGAAAGCAGCCCCCTTGCAGGGGTGCTGAAACGCCCGCTTCATCTCCATCAATCCTCCAAGTGATTGGCACATTCGAAGGGAGGGCACAACAAGGAAACCTGTCGCTTGAAGGGTCCTACATGATCCATCCTCGGCCTCTTGGCCAATTGGCCCCCTTTGCCACCACCGTTTTCGCGCATGGATCCCACCTTCGCCTCCAACTGCTGCGTGAGTCTCTCAGGCTTGGCCCTCGGACCTGACCTTGCTGCAGCTCATAGCCACTTGGACCAGAGGATGGATACACCAAAATAGCAAGTCAAATGGATGAAATATAACTGTTAAAAAAATGCTGATCGGATGGAAAAATCGGACAAATATTGGACACCACCTGAAAATGATTAGATCAATTGGATCTAGCAAATGCCAGGAAAATCTAGGACTCCTAATGACAAGGACCTGGCACAGCGCTTCCAGGCTTCCCCACACCACCGCCTTGGAGGGTTCTGCGTCGAAATGCTGGAAGGCACCCAAGAGCAGTAGAACAACACACCTCGGCACAGGCCTCAGCCGTGGATAGGGTCCCCAATGAGACGCGGTGCAAAAAGAAGGAATGCGCACCTGCAGCCCTGCCAGCCCGAACCCATAGCGATGCATGGGCCGGGGAAGTTGGGGCCATAGAGGCCCGCGAAGCCGAGGTCATCTCCCAAGTAGGGATGGAAAAAGTAAAGTCAAAAACCGTTGAAACCATGAATGTTGACCAGCCAGTACTCCACCCATCAGAGGTTAAATATGATTTGCAAAAGTTTTTTTTACGTAGGGTCCAATGTCCACTTGTCGAAGAGACGTTCTGACATGTTGAACAAACACAGGCATCCATCATTTTAGAGCTTAGATTTGAGCCACTGCGGTAGCTTGAAAGCTTGAAACTGGCTGCGCACATCTGAACATGTTTCCGTAATTTTATAATGTCATATAGTTAGAATACGAGTGCTGCAACACACCTCCACGGGTTTGTCTGAGCATAGAGTACCCCAAACTCCTGCGGTTTATCATCAATCTACCCCTCAAACAATATCAAAAAAAATACATTTTTGGCGCACTCCCTTTTTTGACTTTGTATGCCATATGCCATATACCGCTTTTAACCTCACCATCTTGAGATCACATCCCTTGCCCTTGAAGGTGACATTAAATTTAAATAAATTTAAACGCCCATCAGTATCCCTAACTGGGAGCGTGACCGACCCTACCCTCAATGGTGGAATCGCTTCAAACATCTTCAAACAAATGGTTTCCAAACAACCAACATGAAACGCATGAAGCTACTGGAGCTGAACAAATCGCCCAATCTTTGCCGTCGCAGCCATCAACAGCTACGACTTTTTCCAACGACTTGCCGTCATCTGAAGGCCTGGTGGCGTCGAAAGGCAACCTTCCCTGGAAAAGCACCCAGCTCTGGATCAACAGCACAAGAAATTACGGACCTGTTGTCCACCCCATTTGGTGCATCAAAAAATGATTGTCGAGTTCCCATCCCCATGTCCCATATCCATTCCGGCCTCAGAGAAGGAGCGTTTGACGCCACCTGCGTTCTGCTGCGCAGCTGTGAGGGCTACACGCAGTTCGTTTGTCCCATGGGCGTAGCTGCAGCTGGCGCCACGCGCGCACTGCCCTATCTCGAAGTAGCGACACATCCTCCATAACAAGGGCGTTGGAGTCATGAAACCACAGTGTTGTCAAGGTTTTAATGATTATATGATATATTATGATATGATATATTATTCCTATCCCCCCATCACCCAAATGCTGCATACTCCCAATCAAGGGACACCAAAATGAATAGATCCAAAATTAAACGAATAATCCTGATGGTACCCAATGGTAGGGGAAGGGATTACTCTACAATCAATGTTTAGTTTAGTTTGACACTTCAAGCAACGCCAGTTAGTTGGCAAGTTATGACCCGTGGAAGTAAAGGGCAATTGTGTTGATCTACATTTGATGCAATTAGGCAACAAACCCAAGAATCAGCTACTCTGCTTTAAAGGCCAGCCACTCCACGTGAGTTGGTTCAGAAATGGTCTGAATCCAGCATTTCTAAACTTAAACAAAATCTGTTGTTAAGAACTGGAGGTTCAATCGTAGAATCAAAAGATAACCTCAGTTTTTGACAATATTGCCTAAAATTGCCAAGGGATACGCTTCCCGCAACCATTGCTGGACCATCTGCATTCTGGTATTTTGATGTATTTTGTAACATTCACCACTGCCCACATCCTATCCATCCCCATTCACAACCAATCATCGAGCTCAGGGCATCCCATCCGGTCCCCCACTGGGATGCCCGGACGTCGTTTTATACGCGGGCGCATTGGGACTCATCATGGGGGATGGACCCGACCTCCCCAACGCTGCAGCGATCACCGTGGGGTCGTGAGAGAAGGGGCAAGCATCCTTGGTGCTCCCAGGGTTTGGATGATGCTGGGGCAAAAATCGGGAGGACCCGCGCGCGCACACACACACACACGCACACGCACATGTATATATTATCTATTGCTTTATTTCTTTATCTATGTATTTATTTATTTATTTATTTATTTATCTACTTATCTATTTATTTACTTAATTTATTCGTATATTATTTATTCATTTAGTGTCTTATTTATGCGTTTATTTATTTATGTGTATTTTGTTTATTTATTCATATTGATATTTATGTTTGTATATTATATATATACTACGTACCATATATGGCACACCATGTATCCTATAATATCATATCCTATCTCATATCACATGCATATATACACTTATAATGTTATAATCACTTAGTATCACTTATACATCTGTGTGTGCGCGTGTGTGTGTGTGTGTGCGCGCGTGTGTGTGTGTGTGTTATATTATATATATATATATATATATGTGTGACCTACATGGGGTGCACAACATGTTGAGTTTCTCAACGAGTTTCCCATCTGATTTCACTATGTGTGCAACATTTGGGACTGTCCATTTTTTCTAGCTGCTTCAAATAAATCAAGCAAGCCGTGGCTATTGGAACTTTGGACCCATTGGAACCCCAATTCGATATCAGCCACAGGCACTCCATTCTTGCAAAGCCCTGGAGTCTTCAAGTGGAACCTCCAAATGTCAAATGTCAGGTTCCCCCTGGCCCCTTGGTGTTCCACTCTTGTCCAGAAACTCCACTATGATCACACAATCATTACCATTGAAAGAAGGGTACTTCGCAATGACCACAAGTCATTCTGCAAGTCAGACTTACGCTGAAAGCAAGTTGTGTAAATACCAAATGGCCTAGGCCTAAACAGCAGTTATGCGCATTCATATCACCACACAGAATGTGAACGCGTGCGTCGATCTATCTGTCTGTCTGTCCGTCGGCCGGTCGGTCCGTCTCTCGGTCTGTCTGTCTCTCAGTCTGTCTGTCTCTCGGTCTGTCTCTCTCCCTGGGTCTATCTGTCTATCTGTCTGTCTGTCTATCTGTCTATCTATCTAATCTAATCTATCTAATCTAATCTATCTAATCTAATCTAATCTAAGCTAAGCTAATCTAATCTAATCTAATCTAATCTATCTATCGTGTGTACATCATGTATTCAAAATAGGTTTCTGTGTGCGTGTGTGCGCAGTATGTATCATTATGTATCACTATATAGAAGTTACGATCAAAAAGGGAAGCATCCCATGCGCCTGCAGGGGATCACCTGCAACAGAACTGGATCGGAAGGGCCCAAGTCGAAATTGTGCACGATATGTCACGGCTACAGTCATTTTAATGAATCCCTACGATGCACAAATTGAAGACATGGTTTCGAAGTTTCAATTGTACCCCGCTATTTTCTTATTGTTGTGATCAGGAAGCCGTGCTTGGTATCGAAAATCAAATCTATTTGAACCGACCGGTCTCTCCCACGGTTTTCCCATCCGAACCCAGCTGGCCCAGCGCCTTGCCACCCTTGACCGGTCCCGGGACCGGTCCCGGTGCCTGACCTAAGGTTCAACCAAAATGGTCTAAAAATGCCAGTTGGATTCACTCGGTCATCCTAACATCTCCCAGTTCTGGTGGATTCCAAGCCTAGGTGCTGTTGGCCGAAGGCTGACTGTCCGACTGAGGCTGAGTGGGCAAGTACCCGCCAAGGGTCGGTGGCCCTGGCCAGAAAAGTGTCTCCAAAGAGATGCCGCAATCGTTTAACAGCAGGCCCCCCAAACGCTCCACATATATGGAACATTACTCTGACATCTCCCCCAAACAATGACCATCACAGCCTAAATTTCAGGGAAATCCACTGCATATGCCCCACCTTTGGGTGCCATTGGCATCCCCTTGCCACCCATCATGGGACCCATGTGTGCGCCCATCATGGGTGCACCCATCATGGGCGGCCGCATGGCCATCCTCGGCAGCTCGGGCTCGGGGCGACGCCGGCTCTCAGCCTCGCGCATCTTCCGTAGAAGGGCCTGGAGGGTGCTTGCGCATCTTGACAGATTTAATTTGAGACAACCTGATAATATCATGATAAGATGATAACAATTGATAACATGTGGGCATACATATATTTGCAAATGTGTGTAGTGATATACCTGCAGACATTATTATGTATGTGTATGTAAAATTTGTAGAAATAGGCTAACAGTCACAACTAACCACAAATCCAGTACACCGCACTAGCGCTATTTCTTGAGCCAACGCAACACATGTTAGAGGTGAAACAGCTATATGTAGACTACTACTGTGCAACAACACCCCCCGTGCAGTGTAACACAGGAAGGTGAAGCTGCAAATTACGCCGTGCACAGTCTAGAGTATAGGG
>Ga0126342_10021192_pt1 | contig 10857 bp, 10 predicted proteins | sample Cyp1metagenome_FD_92528 | JGI IMG/M metagenome (GOLD analysis project Ga0126342, IMG submission 92528) | Coral microbial communities from Lord Howe Island, Old Settlement Bay, Australia - Cyphastrea 1 metagenome | ecosystem: Host-associated > Invertebrates > Cnidaria > Coral ... | reverse complement strand
GATCAGGATGATCAGGGTGATCAGGATGATCAGGATGATCAGGATGATCAGGATGATCAGGATGATCAGGATGATCAGGATGATCAGGATGAGGATGATGAGGATGAGGATGATGAGGATGAGGAGGATGAGGAGGGTGAGGACGAAGATGAAGATGAAGATGAAAATGAAAATGAGGATGAGGATGATGACCCTCTACAGCCGGAAATCTCCTCTCAGGGGGCTCGGGGGGGACCAGGGGGATCGAACCTGGGCCTGCCAGAGAGGGGGAAAAAAAAAAGAGGGAGGAGGGGGGTCCAACTGGAAAGCTTCAGGGTTTCCAATGGTCCTGGTGCCTGCCTATTCCTTGCTAAAGCAAGAGAATGAGGGTCAGTCCGACTTCTGCACCCCAAAAACACATGAGGCAACCCAACAGCATGGAACAAGTCAAGTTACCTTGAACTCGCTTGGAAACTGCCAGCTGAAAAGCTTGGACGTGTGCTACCAGTAGCCCAAGTTTTACATGGAAATTGCCTGGCTATACGTTCAGCCAGAAAACGACTTCGAAGAGGCGTTCTCGGACTGCTGATAGCATCTCTTCCAAACCATCAGGCGCTTGTGGTACTGGCCCATACGCTGTGCATGCCAAAGGCCTACTGCAGGACGCTGAGTGCTCGCCTGGCAGTGATATCCTGCCAGAGGCTTCAGCTTCATCTGGGGGAATCGAAGAGAAAGTGTATGCATGCCTGCGACGAAGGTCAGAGTTTGCTAGTGTGAAGAATAAATTTTCGAGTTTGAGGATAATTATATAGTGCTGTGTAGGGTCTTTGAATGTAACTCACAGCTCGTAACAATTGCCACTCACAGTTTCCGACCAGGGACTGTCTTTGTCATTCGTGGCTGGCTGCTTGTGGAGTTACGGGAAGGTGAAACAGATTGTGGCCATGCTCGAATTCTGCCCCCAGTCCTTGACTGCAGAGGCACAGAGCTTCCAAACTCTTGAGGTGGCACTTTGGCAGCAAACCTGGCAGAGACAACTCAGCACGAGAAAAATACATGGATCCCCCTTTCACATGTTCACTTATCTGACTTATCTTTTGCTGCGATGCAATCCCTCAAGCCTCGGCAGAGCTAGAAATGGAGCTAGCTCGCTGTGAGCCAAAGCTGACTCTGAGGAGATTTGCCTCACAAATCAAAGATATGGAGAGTATTATATAAGATCCCATCGCTGCAATGATGCATCACATCAAGCTATCTTCCGATGTTAGGATTGTTGGATCATTTCATTCCATTCATTTATGGAATTAAGTAATTTAAATGTGTATATTATATATATAATGTCTGCGTGTGCCACTAAACAAATCACAACATCACATGAATCACATGATATCCAGAATCTTTCAGCCGTTGCCATCAGACCACAGCTCCCTAAGTTGCCTGGCCTGGCAAAGTCCTCAGCAGCTTCACTTGGAGTGGCTTCATCAGAACGCCCAGATCTGATTTCAAACATCAGCATTAAGCCGTCGATGCCTCAGCTGTAAACAAAAGAAACGCCACGGAGATTCAGAGAGACAAAAAAAGGCGTTGCATTCTGTCGCTCATAGCAACCACAGCTGAGATATCTTAATACTGGTCAGCCATGTTGCTCGCAATGTGTATCCGGCCAGGTGATATCTTCAAAGCAGATGATACAGTCTGGCGGAACAGGTGGCCGAACCACGTAGCGACCTACCAGACATAGGTGGTGAACATGTTGGAACCTCACTTTCTCCAACACACCCTGGCAACATCTGTGAACGGGGTCAATACCGGAATCAAAGTCCGGCAGCGCCTCTCTGTTTGAAAGTGGTGCTGTTAGCTCCACGCAAGCACTGACAGGCGGAGGCGGATCCACATGTGGACCATGTGGATATTGAGGATGGATGTTCTCCGGATCGGTTGGAACCAGCTCCTCTCATGGATCAGGATGCAGCATCAAATGCATCAAAGAATCACGGCTCAGATTAAAATGCTTTGCCGCTTTGCCGCTACGAGACTTTACCAATGTCCAGACACCTGTTGCAGACTGCGGACAAGCAAGTCTTTCTCTGGTGCCACGGTGTCGACAGCGGGGCTTGGGAGTTGCCTTGCAAGGGCAGCAAGAGGCCTTTTTTGTCGCGCTTCCACTGAAAGGAATGAACCATCTGTCAAGCTCGCGGGAATGAAGAGCGGAGCAGGCAGGCAAGGCAACTAGGTTGAATTTGAGAAGATAAAGTCAAAGTACAAATAGAATAACCAGATTGAACGTATGAAGCTAAGCAAGTGGAAGTGTAGTTGCAAAGTTGCAAAGTTGGAAAGGGCAAGAGGGGGGTTGTGGATGACAAGACTTGGAATGAGCTTGAACAAATGCAGACTAAACATTGGAGACAGAGGCACCTTGATGAAACCATCTCGGCACAAACCTTCACTCGAATCACCCCGAAGGTATCTCCAGTGCCAGTGGCTGCAGTGGCTGCGACTGTAAGGTTTTCAGATGTGACTTCGACACCTGAGAGTGACTCAAGTGACTCAAGTGGTTTTTGTCAAAGCAAAGGAATGGCACCATCAGTTGATCACAAAGTTTGAACCCCATCAGGCCCCGGCAAGGCCGACCTGGAACGCTGAGACCTGCCATGTCCTTCTTTGTGAGCACTGGGACAGGGAGACCTCCCAGGAGCAAAAATGATTAAAGATGGAGTTAAAGATGATCAGAGATGCACAAGTGGTCAAGAAGCACAAGACAGCAGAAAGATGCACAAAGCCAACGCCTGCAAGGCCAAGCAGCTCCTGCCCTCTCCAAACTTGGAGGAAGAGTTTCTCCTCAACCAAAGATGAGAGCCGACACATCAGGGGCGAGCATAGCACTTTCAATGTGTCTCCCCCATACTCCATAGGTGCGACCGGATGTACAGCAGATGCTTGTCCAAACTGCCAATCCAAAAAGGATAGAAAAGGATGAAGTAAAGTAAAAGGTGGTCAAGCTCAAATGCTACCTGGAGCATGGATTATCTCTCCAACTTTTTGACATACAGAGCTCCCCCTTGAATAATAATTCGTTTTTGGGCCGAAGCTCAGGAACAGGGCCAGAAACCAGAATCTGTCGATCCACATCAACACCTTAGTGCACACAGCGAATGGACAATCCTCTGCCATGTTGTGCAAAGTCTTCGGCTGATCTGAAACCTCAAATGGCTTCCAAGTCGCGAGCAAGTATTAAACCTAGATGATACCTCCTATGCGCCAGATCATTGAAAAGATACTCAAAAAATACGTTTATCACATGTAGGTATGTACTCTCCATCGCCTTTTCAAGGAGTTCAGAACATACATACATTATCATACTCACGCTCTTATGTTTTACCAACAGAACCGACATACTCCACAAATGGAAGACATACTGTAGCACTGTAGTGGGCCGAGGCGCGCCAACAAGGCTCTTCCGCGACGGCGCTGAGAGCGATTGGGGCAACCAGCTCCCCACCTTCGACCTTAGCAAAGAAAAAGTGCTTCGATCTGCTGAGACAAAGGCAAAAGAGTACATGCGAAGATACCCAGGGCTTAGGGCCTACAAACGCAGACCAAGATTCTGACATATTCCAACCAAATTCCCGGAGAATCAAACACAATACGCTCAATGGAGCACTGCTGTCATGTCACGTATTGGCCTTCTTTGGCCAGGTGCGCCACGATCTCTTGGTCACGCCCAAGCTTCGCTACGATGTACACAGCTTCCAATGCAGTTGGCAAAGATTGTGAGAAACGAAAATTCTCCAGCCAAACCTTGCCAAAGCAAGAGTGTCGTGAATGTAGCCACAACAAAACATATCCGCAGGGATCCAGCCTTCAAGTGAATGGGGCTTGTGTCCAAAAGCGCGTCGCCGCCGATCTCTGCATTCCTTACAGTCACCTCAGCTAGAGTCAAAAGGAATCATGCAGCCACTGCACGCTCTAAAAATCTGAATCATCCTACAATGATGGGCCCTACCAGGATCATGACTGGGTTTGAGGCTTGATTGATCTTGATTGATCTTGATTGATCTTGATTGATCTTGATTGATCTTGATTGATCTTGATTGAAGCCGCAGATAGCCCATGATAACCTTAGACCCTAGTGACCTAGTGATCATCACTACTTTTCGATACTTTTGGGAGTTTGCACACGGAGAATCTGTGCATCGCACCAGGACGCAGCCCACGACGGCAGGACGCTCGTGCGGACCCGCAGCTGCCAAGAGGGACACCCGGACCGGGCCACGGCGCATGGCCTCCTGGAGGCGACTTCAGAGGCAAAACCCGAACGAAGTCCTTTCGCTTTTATTTGGAGCTACAAGCGTAGAGGAAATGCAAAAATGGAAACTCCAAAGAAAGAGGGCTAGAGAGAGAGAGAGAGAGTGAGAGTGCCGCATGACATATCTTCTACTCCAGGCGGGAACATCTGCTGATAACCCTTGCGGCAGTCTTCCCAAAGGAGCCAAGGAATTTCTCCACTTGCGACTGGCACGAAGGATTCGGCGTCTGGCGTCCTGTCGCTCAACACACAAGGAACAAGCAAAAGCTGCCATAAGCCGGTCCAGATTGGCAATCCTACAAACAATACGAACCAAAAGAATGGTGCTCAAGTGCAAAGCTATACAGGATCCTCATCCCATCTAGTTGTCCAGTCAATAGCCCGCGCTGGTCCCCTGAAAAATAGTTTTTCCTATTGTACACCATGTTTTCTTTCATCCCACAGACACAAACCAAAAAGAAGAAGAAGAAGAATGAAGAAAGGAGTTGATGGTCGAGGTCCAACTTTCAAGGAAAATCAAGATCTTCTGGACTAGTATGCTCAGCCAAGCTGCTGTGGGCAATCTGTCCCATGCGAGGCCAGGAGCTGCAGAACTGGCTGCTCGGCAAGGGTGGTATTGACCAAATGCAGGGATGAATGGCCACAGTGTAGCATGCTGAGAGAGCTCCCTGGCCTGACCGGAGGGATGGTCTATCCTGAGGTATTCCCAACTGGGAACCTAAAAGTTTAAAGGCTCAAAAGACTCGGAATGATTTAAGGTCCCCGAAGCTCCCCCCATTTTTGGTGTCAGAATTGGTATGTGAAGGGTAGGTTGACAGATGGTCTGCACGTTGACCAAATTGTGAAGTTGGACTGAAAACAGCATACTGTTAGGCCGTGTTATGCCATAGGCTTGTCCTACACGATGCCTCCCTTTCTCGCATGGCGCCACCACGACCTCTTGAGTAACTGTCCCACTTTCCAGGCGTGGGATGATGCAGCGCAGCAACAGCTGGATGCGTTTGGCCATGCTAGCGGCCTCAGTAAACCACGACGCCTGCTAAGTGGATGAAGTATGAATAAGTATGACTCAGTATGACTCACTAAGTCACTAAGTATATCCAAATCTAAGTATGATAAAGATTGATAAAGTAGTGAATTGTGGAAAGCGATGCTGCATCATTTGCACATGTGTTTCCCTTGGCTTCCCACGAAACTGGGCGCTAGCTCCACTGCCTCCAACGTCAGGTTCATTCGCTTCTGCCGACCGGCACCTGGCGCTTCCAGCACCGAACTGGGCATTCAGCAGGCTAATCGGCTAATCGGCTAACTAGCGGCTAATCTTTGCATTGAGAATTGCTTCCACGATGCGCCAACACAGTGCCTCCAGGTTGAGGAAGAACATCCGAGGAACTTGTTCGTGGTTCCAGTGCCGAAATTGGTGCTGTCTCCATGCCGCTCCTCATGGTTTTCTCCTCATGGAAACGGTCTGGCAAAAAAGCTGCCATGACACCAAGGTGTCTCCATTAAAATTGTGTAGAAGCAAGTGAAGCTTGAGAGACGGCAACCTGAGGGTTTGACACAAGCGGCTGCAGGAGCATCTCCATGGCCGGCCCGCAAGGGGTCAGCTGCATCAATTAGCTCCAAGCTCGCCGCTGCAACTCCACTTAGATCCGCACGATCCAAGTAACTCTCGACTCCCTGCGGAGACATGTGTGCAACAACAATGTGCTCCAAATGAAGCTTTGGGAAGAATCATTGCAGAAACACAGAATCCATGACCTGCACCTCACCCCGCACACGGCGGTCTAGCTGCGCTCGCAAAGAGCGCGCTCGTTTGGCAAGCTCCTCCAGGCCTCAGCATCCGACATCCGACAGCATCCGACAGCATCGACAGCGTCGCAGGTTTCTCAGCGCTGCCAAGGCGCGACTGGCACGGCCACTGTCACTGCCATCCGCCATAGGAGCCCCATGTCACGCTTAGGACCACTTGGGCAAACGACAATGCGGTTCTATCAGTTCTATCATGTTCTATCACTTAAGCTAAAGCTGCACCACTGATAAACCTGTCCAAAACGAACTCATCGAATTTTATCGGCTCAAATCGAATCATAATCTAATCCCTGCATAAATAGACCTAATCTGATCTACTGTATATAAGTCTACTCAAATAATGTCTGGCTATCTTGCTGTCTTGGTTGCTTGTACTGGCCTCAGCTAGACATAGCCATACATTCGTTTGTACATGTCTACGTTCCTTTCTCTTGAAGCTCGACACTGCAGCAGTTGGAATGAAGGAAGGAAAGTGCAACTTGCGTGCGACGGCATAGAGAGAACGAGCGCGCGAGAGACTCTCTGTGAATTCTTATCCTTCCCACAGGACTACCTGCAACACACAAACGACCCTAGCCTTTGCTTCAAATTGTTCAAAAGATTCAAGAGTGACTGGAAAATGGTTCCCTTTTGCAACCCGGTTCCACCACAATGTGCACGTGCTGTTGAAACACACGGCATGCCAGCCTTCGCTTGTTGACCTCGTGCAAGAGACAAAACTGCTTGATTCACCAACAACTCACAATAATGGCCTGTAGGGCATGTAGGAGCATAGCACTCAAAGCAAGATCCCATCAAGGAAAGAAGGAGAAGACAGTGCAAAAGACTGAAAAGACTTGATGTTGATTGGTTTGATTGGTTTGATTGGTTTAATTGAGATGACGCAGTGTTCTATAGATCTGGGAACAGCAGAAGAAACGAGCTCAGCTCGTGGAACGTCGTGGAACGTCGTGGAATGCTTGGGCTACAGCTGTCTTCAGGCTCGCCATCTCGAGGTCCCTGGTAGACATGACCCTCGTTTGAATGTGCCGAACCCAAGAAGTCCTGCTTTCAAACTGGACGGAGTGTACAAAATTCTCAAGAATGTCCGTCTCAGAACCCGACACTGAATGGCAGCCAACCTTGATGAAGCATTCCAGTTGATAGTTTTTTAAAAATGTGAGACCATATGTGCTAGAGCGCTCCCAAAATAGTACAAATGACAAGCCACAACCCCACCAAAACCAGTTCAATAAGCAGGAAACGCAGTAAAACAAGCCTTTGAATTTCTGAATAACGGACAGGACTAGCTGGTGGTGATGTCACCCTCGACCAGAAATAGACTTCCCTTGGACTATTCTGATCTGTACCATACCGCCCAAGCACATGACAAGCAGGGAAAGCAAACGGACTTATTCAGCATGCCAGTCCCCAAGAGGCTGGAAAAGCATCTTTATGCCATACACTGGATCTATCTGAACCTGCAATCTGTAGCCACGTGAGCCTGACTACTAGCTAATCGGCTACTCCGAATATTCTGAATATAAAGTAGCTTGAAGCACAGCAAAACGCTCAGAATTCGCGAGGGGCTGTTGCTCGCTGTAAGATGTCAGTCTTGGCTCCGAGCTCATTTGAGTGCAGAAAGCTCATCCAACTTCCATAGCAGGAAGGGCTGCAGTGCTGGCGCTGGTGGCAGCCTTGTTTTCAAGAAATTAAGGTCACAAAAAATGGCAGTAGGATGCAGTAGGAGCTATATTGCGGAAGCTGAGTCTTATCTGTTGCAGGTTGCTCGTGGGACGAGGGAATACATGGGGCTGCCGTCTTGAACATTACTGCTTGATGAATACAGTTGCAAGCGCTTGCGAGTCAAGTTCAACCGGATGAAAGCATGCCAAATCATGATATCACGATGAATATGGAACAGTAACAGTGACTAGCAGCTTCCATACTCTTTGTGCTTGGCAACCTCTAGTGTATTCAGGTTAGCTGTGACATTGCCTGTGTTTTGGAATAAGAACCACGCATTCTGGGAAACATATCATGAAGCTGCACGATCGTTTTCCACAACATCGCTGGATGGCAAACGGCAGTGGTGACCATCAAGCACCTTTGGTGCAAGAAAGAGGTGCGGGGCTGACAGGCTGGCACAAAAGATAGAAATAGACGCCTCAAGACAGAATCATTTTTTTGTACATTATACTTATCCATGCCAGAAGACGAGGCCGCGAGTGGGCAAGATCCTAAAGTCAGCACATGCTTCTCAAGCACGAATTCAAAGCAAGGAGCCAATTGACTCTCTCAATCAGGATAACAATCAACGGTCTTGGGTAAAATCTAAATGCAGTCCGGCGCAACACATTGGCTGCCAATTCTGCAGCTGCCTTTTCTTCACTCATTTATGATCCTCAGAGCAAGGGATTCGCTCCCCAACAATTTACGACCTGGAGCCTTTGGCCTATGTCCTATGTCGACTATTTCGTGGGCGTGGGATGTCACTGCACTGGCACACCAGTAGGTTCTATACATGTAACAAACATGTTGTTCCACTCAAGCGAGTTCGCACAATTCCTTCGGCTTTGATCTTGAAGGGTGCCCCGGGTGGTTTCACAGCGTGCTTCGTGCTGAAAATCCATTGAGCACGCTGCGACCGACCTCACCAACTCGAAGTCGCCAAGGTCAACAACTGTCCAGGATGGGTGCGGCGAAGGCACATGTAGCTTCTGTACCAAAAGAGTCTTTTCTCTGTACGTTTGACCCAATTTCTGCGACCCAAGCACTTCGACCCAAGCACTAAATGTCATTGACAGTGCTGCATCATCATCATCATCATCATCATCATCGTCATCATCGTCATCATCATCATCATCATCATCATCATGATCAAATGTGAGCCATGTTGCATTTCATGATGTCATTTAAGCTGCTAAACTAGCATCAGAACCATCCACAAAAGGAGCTTAAACATGAAACACTCGTCCCTAGACACTTAGTCACATGGTGGGGAATTCAGAAACCATTTGACGAGTGCTTTTCCATGACATTTTCCGCTGCACCTGTTCTGGTTCTCCTCTCCCACGTCTCGCTGGGCTCCTCAGGGTGCTTCGATATGGAAGTGCTGTATCTTCATGGGTAGTACTGAACCCATAAGGACTCGGAGCGTATAAATTTCTTTGGAGATAAAACTATGTTCAGCGCTATTCAGCACTTCACTGCAACTGATTTTACATCGCCTTTCCGTCTTCCGCCCTCGCGCCTCTGCCCGGGCAGGACCAGGAGCTACCAAACCTAGGCGGTTCATCAGCGTGCATCGGGGCGAACGGGCTTGCGACGCCGCGCGTGCCTTGCGACTAGGGTTAGGACTGTACATTCCTCCAGCTGCGCTGCCAAGCAGCCAGGCCCTCAGCGCCAGCAGAACTCGATTCCATCATACTTTCACAATAAACCCTTGTGTGGGGATGAGGATCAGGCTACAGCATGGAACAGCAACCAAAGTTTAAGTCTCCACAGTAGACCAAGAACTAAAAGGATCTGGATCGTCAGCCGAGGCCTCTACACATCTGATGCCACTTTGCCTGTGCTTGCTGACACGCCTTCAATCCTGAGCAAACAATCTCAGTTTAGCACATATCTCCCCTCTATGCCTGGCCATGGCAAACAAAGAGCTGCGTCCCATTCAATGTGGATACTGATGGACATGTCCAAGCAGGACCTGTGGCAAAAGCTTGGGCAGCTGCACACCAGCTGCTGATGCAGTAGTTCCTGCTAGCTGGTTGACCTGAAGTTTCCAAAAAAGAGACAACTTCTGGACCAAATGCCACTTCGAAGGACGTTTCCAGATTGGGTCTGAGGTTCCCACCCATGGCGGCAATGGTGACACACCGAGTCTGCGGCAAAGCTCCTGAGGTACCAGACTAGTTTGCTGGTCTGTGATCTCTTTAGGCCTGTAGGGTGAAAAGTGGAAATCCAATTCGCGACGTTGGCGAACTACTCGGACTATAGTATAGATTGCGCCGGCTTGGGCGAAAGTTGGCGGTCGAAACGATGACTCAAGTGTCCGCCCGTGGCACCAAACAAAGAGCAGGTGCCAAAATGCGCGCAAAAGGAAGTTCGTGTTTTTGTGCCAAATTGTATAGTGATCAGCAAGGGGATGTAAAAAAAAATGCAGAGCCTATGCACTCAGGCCTGAGAGAGAGAGAGGTAAATAAAGCAAGAACGAAGGACGACCAAGTCCTAAAGCTGCGGAGGGAAATGTCCAAGCTAAGCCCCTGACATCTGAAAAATGATGGCAATTGCGGGTAAGTACCTCCACGAAGCAGAACAAAAAAAAACTCCCAAGGATTCTCTTGAGATTCTCTTGTGGCCCTGGCTTACATGGCCAACATCTTGCCATAGACATTCAGAGGTGTCGACAACTGTCTCGTCAAGCAAAATTTGGGGTGCATCATAGGTGCGACCTTTCCATTCTGCCGTCATTTCTTTGATGATCTCAGCCACCTAGGCAAAAGAAGGCGACAAAGCTTGCAACCACTTGTAAGACTTTGGGGTTTAGTATGCATGTATGCATGTATGCATGTATGCATGTATGCATGCATGCATGTATGTACGTACGTATGTACGTATGCATGTATGCATGTATGCATGTACGTACGTACGTACGTACGTACGTATGCATGTATGCATGTATGCATGTATGCATGTATGCATGTATGCATGTATGCATGTATGCATGTATGCATGTATGCATGTATGCATGTATGCATGTATGCATGTATGCATGTACG
>Ga0126342_10021191_pt1 | contig 10857 bp, 8 predicted proteins | sample Cyp1metagenome_FD_92528 | JGI IMG/M metagenome (GOLD analysis project Ga0126342, IMG submission 92528) | Coral microbial communities from Lord Howe Island, Old Settlement Bay, Australia - Cyphastrea 1 metagenome | ecosystem: Host-associated > Invertebrates > Cnidaria > Coral ... | reverse complement strand
TTTGTTCTGGAGCTGCAGTGGGGTCTTGAGCCAAAAGGGCCATTGTAGCAACCTTTTGGCTTCGAGTCTTAGAGTGAATTACATGATAATGTACATTGGTCCGTAGCTTACACTCTATTCGCAGTAATTGTATGTATGTAATTGTATGGATGTAAATGTATGTATGTATGTATGTATGTATGTAAAGGTATGTATGTAATTGTATGTATGTAATTGTACGTATGTAATTGCACGTATGTAATTGCACGTATGAAATTGTACGTATGTAATTGTACGTATGTAATTGTACGTATGTAATTGTATGTATATGTAATTGTATGTAAGTAATTGTACGTATGTAATTGTACGTATGTAATTGTATGTATGTAATTGTACGTATGTAATTGTACGTATGTAATTGTACGTATGTAATTGTATGTATGTAATTGTACGTATGTATATACTTGTATGTATGTAATTGTATGTATGTAATTGTATGCATGTAATTGTATGCATGTAATTGTATGTATGTAATTGTATGTATGGAATTGTATGTATGGAATTGTATGTATGTATGTATGTATGTATGTAAATGTATGTATGTAATTGTATGTATGTATGTATGTATGTATGTATGCATGTATGTATGTATGTATACTCATATATATATCATTCTATATATCATTTATATATAATATCAATGATGATCATCAACATGCCCTCAAGAAACTAATAATTATCCAAAATCCATCCCTCTAGGGATCCCATCGCATTCTGATAGCATTGGGGTCAATCACATTCCCATATATATCATGATCTTGGCAGATACCATTCTGATACCATCCGAAACGGAGATCATTGGAGGGAACCCAAGGCATCCCAGGATTCGCCCAGCATCTCCCGTGCTGTGCTTGGCCGATCCCACCGATCCCAGCGCCGGCCCCGTCAGCGGTGCCAATGGTGCCGCGGGTGCTGGCGGTGGTGCCACCGGCGGGGGCGGCACCGGCGGCAACGGCGGGACGGCATTGGTCGGGCTCAAATCCAACTCAAGACCCGGGGGAGGACGCCATGAGGGCTCCTGCATCTGGCAACGGGGAAGGGGTTGGAAATTGGTTGGAAATCTATCCGCAATGCGTTTTTAAACATCAAAATGTCTGGGTGTTTCTGGAAATGTTTGGTTCAAAGGGTTTTTGGGTGGTCTTTGCTACATCCGCAACAAACCAGTTTTTGCTTTTCCTGTGAAGTTTATTGGGACACTAAGAAAGTGCGGGATTGTGCAAATAGTTTTGGATCTTTTTGGTGGGTCCACGCCCGAGAAATTCCACTATAATTTTCTTGGGTTCGGGGTCACGGTAACGACTATTTAACCGACAAAATCTGACATCTAATTTCCAGAACATCCCCCAAAAAACTCTGACAAACGAACGGGTCAACCAGTGCTCAACCTATGGAAATGAAAATGCCACGTTCCTTCGGCAAATCCTTCGGCAAATCGTATGCGGTACAACAATACCGCCATTAGGAACATGATGAATCTTGATGAAACTTGAAATAACTATTCAATTAATCTCTCAAACTAGCACTACAGTAGTTACTGTAGCTTGAAATACTTCAGCAAGGCAAGGGCGCTAAAGGCAAGACATCCAAAGACACCGTAACGTGATAGCCCTAGTCAGACTGAGATGTTCAAACCAACCAAGTAGAAAACAACATTAAAAGTATACAACTACACAACACAAAATATCACAAAGTACTGTAATTGTGTTGTTTTTGCATGTTTTTGCAACCCGCGATTGTCTTGCACTTTTTCGTGCCAAAATGGCCAAAGCGCTGAGTTTGATGCTTGAAAAACGACCAGGCCAGAGCCCACAGCTGTTCCACCCAGCTGAGACAACATTTCCACGTGGGTCATGACCGGGAGCCGGGACCGCAAAGCTACATCAATGCCCTTCCAGCACTTTCCGTCATCTGTTGAAACTTGAAACTGATAACTGATAACTTAAAACTTATACCTCTGCAAATCCACATACAGTAATAGTCCTAGGATGTGCAGTTAAGGCTAGTGAATATGTTTCACCTTAAGTGTAGGGGGCCTCATATACAATGTTATATCCCGACTTATGGGCGGTTAGAAGCATGGCCATGGTAATACTCAAAAAAAAACTGTCAATAATCCCAGTCCTACACCCCCCAAGCATAATCCACACTTCAATCCCATGTCGTCATTACCCGCGGCTTCAGCCGTGCCAGCCATGCCCCCATCCTCGGGCACCGGTGGCACCAGCGCCAAGGGTGGCAACGTGGTGGCTGCGCCGCTCGGCGGCCCACCCTGCCGCCACGCTGCCATCTTCGCTTGGCGGCGATTCTTGGACTCACCCACCGGGCCTGAAAGCCAGTAGGAAGCACTAGTCAGCCACATACAGTATACATGTAGAATATGCAGACGTATACGCGTATACTATGTACAGTATGTTAGTATGTTATTTATATGTATATATATATATAAATTATATATATAAATTTAAATGTGTGTGTAATTGCATATATATATATATATATATATATATATATATATATATATAATATACACATTCATGTGTGTGTGTAAATTATATTATCATGTTTCTTGAGATTGTTGGATTTGGTATTTTGAGGGCTATCAGGAAACCCATCAAAATCAACCGTAATCTTTTACCATCCAAACAGTTCCAAACGTATTAGGGTACTTCGAAAATGGTGAGAACAAGTGGGGAATGGGGAAGAGAGGATGTCGGACCCAAGGGGCTACAAAACATGTACTGTATATTGTATGTGTACATATATGTATATATGTGTACTGTATCTGTATGAGAAACCAAACTAAACCTTCAAATGTTTTGCTTAGGGAAATCCAGTAAGGGCAAAGAACGAATGTGCGAATCCTGGAAGTGTTGCCATTCATGTGAGCCCGGACGGAACTCTGAACCTGGCTGACCCCCTTTTAAAATTGGGTCGATCACGGTCAATCCCAAGGTTTCTTCGGCTTCTCCAGGATGGAAGATCAGCATGGCCATGGCCTGCTAGACATCTATATAGAACCTAGAACTAGGCTCCATATATCCCCATACAACAAAATTACTCAAGGGGCCCCAAAAAAAAGAATATAAATATAGTATATACATGTATATACAATAATCATTTTATACCCTCCAGTAATCATGGCAATAGAAAATCATAGAAAATCAACCATCTGAAATCCAAAGATGATCTTCGGATGAAAACCTCCATTTATATTTATATCTGGGGAATTTCCCCGCTTGCCATGGCAATCATTGCCGAAGGGTATAGCCACAGCACCAGCGTACGCACCAAGCGGCACAAATGACAGTGGCCGCATTCCGATCCATTGTGGCAACCCTGGCAGCGCAAGGGCATGGTGAAACAACACAAAAGGCGCTCCCTATGTGTCGCAGTTAAACTTCGCAGTTGTCAAATAGTATGTGACCTGGGTTGAACATCGTATTTCTGAAATATATGTTTGACATTGTCTGACCATGTTTTCTGAAGGGCTCGCTCAACAAAACAATTTAGGGAATTTGGCTTGTCGATTGCCCCATGTTTCACAAAAACTGAGCTGGAATGGTCAAGAAGTGACTTTGGTGTCTAAGCCACATATTTAAACAAAGCATAAATAAACAAATAATATACCATGTTAAACATCGCATTTGGAAGAGTAGGACCCCGATATTGCCAGGGCATTTTTGGCTCTGTTTGAACAGCAACAGGTGACATCCAACAAACAATGACCAAATGTCCAGTTTCACTTTGTCAACCAACTTCCGGTTTCAATCATAAATTACCGACCATTTCACTGTCAACATACCACCAGCCAGCAACACTCGACCCCACCAAATATCAGCTCATCACCTCCCCGCCCCCGCTCCTGCGGCTTCCAAAACCAGGCGCAGGGTTTGCAGGTCCCGGTGCCATGAAGAATGGAGCCCACTGATGGCAGCGAAACGTTCACAGCGGGCTTGACCTGCCGCAGGTGCTGGGTGGCATGGTGATGATTTTTAGCCGTACAATAGTATTGACTATTGTTCACTGTCTGGATGAGGGTGATGATGGTGATGGTGGTGATGATGATGATGATGATGCTGGTGGTGGTGGTGGTGGTAAACATTACGTAAGTGTCATTAAATAAGATTATGATCATGATGAATAGCCAGTTCACTGACCTAAACTGAAGGTACCTACCATATATAACACCTAAGGGCTAAATTTCAGGAAATATCCCCAGAAAATATGGCCGTAGAGAAGGCACAGTACCTCCATTTTAGGATCCTACAGGACCGGCATAGCACCAGCCCATGGCGGGATCTAAAGAGTCTCCATGCTATGATCCAAAATGGGATAGCAGGGTCCATGATCAACCCGAAAACTGGGATTTAATACTTCCTGGTTGGTCGTTTCAACCCCTCTGAAAAATATTAGTCAGTTGGGATGATTATTCCCAATATATGGAAAAATAAAAAATGTTCCAAACCACCAACCAGCTTCTACAATTTGAAAAAATAGTTTCTATCTATTTTTTGTCGGGATTTACCACATATATTTCATACTTTCCCAATACCCCTACGGTACTACGTTGGTCCAGTCTGGGTGTCCAGTGATGTTGAGCGCCACATGGCCCCCGAGGTTCCCACCCGCAGGCAGTCATCCAATTTCTCGTTGCGGAACGTCTCCAACTGCGGAGTGGAAGGCCAAAAGGCAAAAACCGTCCCGCTGAAAACGGATGTTTCTATGATGGTCAAGTCGTATCATCTTTTACGGTCCTGGTGTGGCTCCGGATCAACATATTTCACAAAAAGACCAGCTTCCGCCAGAAAATGCACTTTGCAACGCTACCTGGAGGATCATCCCACTTATAGTAAGTGTTAATAAGCCGAGTTTAAAAAATAGTCCCCATTCAGTGACTTTCAGTGGGTTTATCCCATTTGTCAATGGGTTGTTCTCCATCTTCCCACGCCACCATTGGCACCTCAAGGCCTTTTGGCTCCGAATCCCAGCATGGAGCTGGTGGGACTTGTGCTTCTTGGAAGTTCGGTGCGCTCCTGTGACCAAATCTCGTAGAAGGACTTGGAAGTTCCAGTGACAACTGTGGGGTATTGAGGTGGCAAAACATATAGATTTAGTATGTGTATGTATTTATAAGTGTATATATATATATATGTCATATACTATATATTTTTACCCATTAACATTTTTTATAGATACAACGTTAGATTTTAGATGGCTATATATGGATAGATAAATAAAATTAAACAAGATGTACAGGTTGTGCATATATATATATAATTTCATAATCACATATATGTATAATTATATATGTCAAGAAACACTATCAACCGCCCTATCCTATCTGGTCAAGTGATGGGCGGATGCTGATTCCCAGACTCTGGGACCCTGTCAGGTCCTTGTCGGCGGCGGTACAGGAGGAAGGGACTTGGTCAACAAGGGCAACACCTGCCGCGGCCAGGGCAACCAGGGATGGCCCCAAAAGTTTCGAAACATAACCAATCTTGACATACATTTGTACCCATGTCACCACTTGATTCCTACAATATGCATAAACTGATAAACTAGTGGTCTGTCTGTACATGCCTGTGTGTTTTTATGTATGTGTATTTATATATATGCATATACATGTGGGTACAAGATAATCCACAACCCTGAAGTAAGGTCACACGCTGATATTTGGCCTGAGCGTTTTTGTTGACAATTAGAAAAAAGGGCACCAGCAAAGTTGCGCCTATGCATGCCTACGAAAATATATTGCCACACTTTCATTGAACTGCTTCGCGTTCTTGTTGTGCAGGCTAGAAGGAAAAACACGGTCAAGACCTTGCCACCAACGCACTAGCACCTGCTAGACCTTCCCGACCCCTACCACATCATCACCGTAGCATCAACACTGGAATCAATTTCAACCCTACCCCACCCCATCCCAACCCCATCACCATAGCATCAACACTGGAATCAGTTTCAATTGAGCGTTAACATCCCACCCCACCCCATCCCACACCACACCACAACAGAAAAAAGTCACATTCACATGTAAAATAACAAAGGCGCAATCAAACAAAGTTGAACAAAACAGCAAAAATGTTGAAAACAAAATGAAAAAAAACACGAAAGCGCGAGGCACATTATCAACACGCCTCCTGAAATAAGGCCATTTGGGGATGATTCCTCTTACTAACCATGATTCCAGTGAGGTCACAGTAAGGTTGTAATAATTTACCCAGATGTGTGTACAGAGAGAGAGAGAGAGAGAAATAGAGAGACAAAGAGAGTACATAATATGCATATATACATATAAATAAACATAATAATACATATATATATACTACTTTCCAGTTCATCACAGTACCCATGGCTACATTTGGCATCCCTTGGCATCAAACAGCTGCCTGCCGCACTTATTATCCAACACATATTCTAAAAGAACAATGAACAGTGGGGTATCCTCCAGCTTGCATCATTTCCAGGTAGAAACATTGGAAGCTGCAGCACTCCAAGGTCCAACAAACATGTATTTGTGTTCATGTCCACCTTTGGTTTATGGGGGTTATCACCCCCTCCATCTGGCAACCCCAGGTTGCCCTTAGTGAACCATAGTTACCCAAAGTCACTTCCTAATCAAATATGTAAACCCAAAGTTAGCTTATGTAGTTCCAAATTACCTATTTGTAGATACTTCACAGCCCAATAATTATAATGGTAAAGTTGCCCAAGTTCCTTCGCTTCAATCCCCCATGTGGCCTCCGGAAAACTGGATCCAGAGCCGCGGACGTCTTCACTCTCAAACCTCAGCGCTCGCCGAATGGCGAGCGAAGAAAATGGAAATCCAAGATGTTTTCGTAAACAACCACCATCTCGAGCCCTTTTTGCTTGAGATCCTTCAGCAACGCAAAATGGTTGTCGCAACAAACACGTTTACTCAAATTTCATCAAGTTTCTACATGTTTGTATGTATGATTTATATGTGTATGACTATATGGGCGCATTATTATGTATGACTATGCATTATTATTATCAAAGGGGTTTTAGTTTATGGGCAAATGCCAACGGGAAGTTTTTAAACTTACCAAGCCAACTGCACAGGGAGCATCAATCGTTGCAGCAGTTTGCGGTGTTTTTGGGTGGTTACGCGATGTTACGCGGCTCTTTCTGGGAAAGCCGTCGGAAAAAGTGAACGAGACCTATCTATCCATTCATCCATTCATTTTATCCATGTGCTCTTCCATCCATTCATTCGTTGATGCAGTGCTGAACTTTCTCTAGGTCATCCATTTCCTCCAACCATCTGATCGCAACTTTCTTTCCGGCGTGGCCGGGTACTACTTGATATAAATAGTAAGTATCACATGTCGATGACAAAATATATAGACACGTAGGATCCGAGTGATCAATGTTTTTTTTCCATTTTTTGGTGTGAAACATATACTGTACAAAATAACCAAATAAGCACACACATAAAGAATATATATATATATATATATATATTATGCACAAACAATATAAATAATATAAATATATATGCACATACTGGGGCATCGAGCTGCAAGGCCAAGGGTGGCAATGCGGCGGCCAGGTTCAAGCGGTTTGCAACAACGTCCTGCGGTGTGGAGCCCAGGAACGACAGCAGCTATATAGCCGCTTTGATTTATTAGAAAATCATGATCAAACCATTATATAATGGATTATAATGGATTATTATGGATTAATGATGGATTAATGATGGATTAATGATGGCTTAAATTGGTTGAATGATATCCAAGTTGGTTAATTAGACATGAACCATGGTGAATCATGGTGAAGATAGATCGAACTACATCATCCAGCAGAGGTGAGAGGAGTTGTTAGTACAGCTTAAAAAAGGCTATAAACGATTGTTGAAGGTGGTATTTTTCATGTTACATATTTCAAAGCCCAGTTATATATCCGCCTATGGTTGATGGGGTTTATAAACCAACGTAACTTATAAGTGGGGGAAAACCATCGTGTCCAGAAGTCAAATGCGCATGATCCCACAGCGAACAAATGCGATCACAATGCAGGGGCAGCCGAGCCATTCCAAGTATTTCATCGCTTTCACACAGTTACATAAATAGCTGGGAATCATCTTGTCAACATTTCTTACATCCAGTTTTTGTGATTGCTGTTATATGTATATATATATATATATTATGTTGTCTAATTTCATTTATTTATATCTACATATGGTTTTTACGGTTGGTTTATGGTTTCAATGGGAAGGATGACCCCCCTGAAATGAACCCCGATCATCCTCATCGGCTTTGGCAGAGTCGCACGGGGATCCAGCCAGCCGGGCCCCATGGTATTCCCGAATTTCTGGTGTTAAACAAAGTCTCCAGTCAAACGCCAAAATTTTGGCTTCTTAAATCCACATGCTTTTTGTTCCTGCCTCCATAAACCAGCTTTCTGGATTTTTCAAATGCATCCACATATGTACATTATATATTATATTATATACTGTATGTGGCAAACCCATGGTAAACCCAATAGTAAAGAGCCGTGATATCACAGTAAATGTTTGGTAAAATTGTTCCCCGGATGGTGGGTTTATGCTTGAGTTCCGGCTGCTGTTCCAAGGCACCGAGGCCTTTGGGGATTCATAGCTGTCAAACAACAGCTCCTTAATGATTTTCATCAATGCTTCAACTAACTATAAAACATGGTGCCGCTAGATTCCCAGAAGATTCGTTCCGTAATATTCCCCCTTATATCCCCAATGAATTTCCCTTTAGATCCCTATTCCCATTAGGGCACTGCAGCTGGTTCCCCGTCCCCCCAAGCCCCTCCCGTCCTTCAAAGTCTTTGCCTCGCCCGGGCACAGGTGGCACCAGGGGCAGCGGGCGCCAGAGGCGCCGGGGAAGCCTTGCTTCCACGACAAGGCCTTGGTTACGCTTTCAGAACGGTAAATCATCATGTTGATCATAAATATATATATATATATGGGTCATATATGGCTCATATATGGGTAGTCATATGTGGGTCATGCTGCAAACCCCCAAATAACCAAAGGGTACAACAAAAAAGTGCACCACAGTGATGCGTGCGCATCTCACAGGCCCCCGGACGCAATACTTGCATTGCTTACCTCGAAAAAGGGATGTGCATCCCAGTAGGAAAATGGAATCGTTGCCCTGGCCATTTATAATTCCCTCAACTTGGGTTTCCCGCAACTGGGGTATAGATCCAGAATGAGACATTGTGACTTTTTCTTATCATAAATCCAGACGGCTTCCGTTCGATTTTCCCTTCAACTTACATATATAATATAAATTCTTAAAATACGGTGGATGGAAGAAATCCTGCACCAGTTGATAGATGGTTTATCCCATTATTTATAGGGTTTCAAACCATCCAAGGTGGTGCAGGATTTCTTCCATCCACAGTATGACTAATTCTGTGCACAGTCCATCATGACACCGAGGGAGGAAACCAGACCTGAAATGGCACATTTGTTAATTCGCAAAAAAACGTGCCATACCTGCCACATGCTGAAGCTTTTTCCGTATACTCACGTATTACATGATCTTTATTGTAGAAACAAAACATGTGCGTTGATCTTTCGTGAGTAAAGGTAAGTGCAATTAAATACTTATACTATACCGTACAATACAATCATAGAGGATACATGATTGATATGGGCCTTTATGTGATTCCAGGACCTGACAGCTGGGATACTCCTTGTTGGTGACAAAGCAAAGACCCCAATGACATACAACGTGGTTTGAATACGGGGGCAAACAGAAACACAATGGGCCTGGAATCAGCCAGTAGTTCTGATAAGTTCTTCCACCCTGGATCGGTCTCATTATTTGCAAACATCAACAGGCACTATCACATGTAAAGCCGCTTTGACGCTGATTGCTACCATCCTCAAACGCAGCGAATGAACTGCTATTGATAGCACACTTCCGAAGTGTGCATTTCCCCGAAAGCTAATGCATGGAATTCCAGCTCTCTTCATATGTTTGGCCATATCATCTTGCCATCAAACTTGGTTACCCAAAAATGGGGTGGTCCAACTGCGTTTCAAGGTGTTACATTTTGCTCATTTTGACCCACATCTGTATCAAACAGAGAAAAGGACTTTGCCATAACATATCCCGCTCTGTTTGTTGTATCCTCTAATTGGGTGATACGCTGAAAGCCACTTTTGTTCGGAATTGGGATGTGATCGTGGTAACTATAGCAAAAACCTGCGGTGCCTTGGGCCTAATTCCTGGTGGCCCATAGTCACCCACAGTCAAGGTCATTCTGCCTCCCTCCCAAGACAAATGGGTGTTTCTCCTGAATTGGGTATACTAAAAACTGCTGTGAATCGTTATATATATATATATATATATATATCATTTTATTTATATATACAGTATATAAATAAATCTATATATATATATATATAATTATATTTGTATATAAATGCAGCCATGCGTATCTAATAAAGATCAGTAAGTCACTTTGTCTCCCCAAATCAAACCATCCCAAAACAAGTGATGAAATCCAGGTCCGCGCCACTGGTCCGCACGGAGGGCAGGGAGCTTGAGCTACTTGCCTTCGGACGAAGTTGCACACATAGTGATCAGCACCCAAAAAAATAGAACACTTACTATCTTTATTTACATTTGAATGAACATTCATCATTGGGATTAAGTACTTTAGTACAGGTTTTTACCTGTATAGTGTTTTTCCCCACCTGCCAGGTGAGGGTTGTTAGATTTTATGTCAGTTGCCTCCTCGTCCTCCTCCTCCTCCTGCTCCTCCTGCTCCTCCTCCTCCTCCTCCGCCTCCTCCTGCCTCGTCCTC
>Ga0126342_10021190_pt1 | contig 10858 bp, 10 predicted proteins | sample Cyp1metagenome_FD_92528 | JGI IMG/M metagenome (GOLD analysis project Ga0126342, IMG submission 92528) | Coral microbial communities from Lord Howe Island, Old Settlement Bay, Australia - Cyphastrea 1 metagenome | ecosystem: Host-associated > Invertebrates > Cnidaria > Coral ... | reverse complement strand
CCCCCCCCCCAGCTAAAGCTGATATAGCGACTGCTATATTAACAAATGTCATTGAGCATTTAGTGTTGCTGTTGCCCCCCAATAAGCACGCCTTCACCGCCAAAGCGGTGTGGGCGGATTTTCGATAGCAAAACCGATAAAACCGGAAGGCAAATAATTACCGTGAAATCCCATGAAAATCCAATGGTTGATGCTTAAATCCCACTAAAATCCACACAATCCCATGCGTCCTTTGGGAAGTTTGGGGCCTTTCGAGTTGTGCCAAAAGCGCTTCCTGCGTTCTCGGAAGCGGAGGCGCTATACGGACCAAAGCGCACAGGCGCAGGCAGATCACCAAAAGGTCGAGATGGGCCACTTGGATCCACTTGGTCCATTTATCGGGCCGCCATATTTCATCCCTGTATGGAAGTAGGGGTGTTCCACAATGTCCCAATATGTTCCACATATAATTAGAACTATTATGACTCGGGGTACAACGGTAAAAACATGTAAAAACCATTTAGTGCGATTCGTACCCCCATTCGTAGTTCGCCAAGTTGGTTTATAAGTCCAATAAAGTTTGGGTTGATTAGGGGGTTATATCATGTGATATACTGTATCTATAGTTCATGGGGATTATAGACCAACACACATAACTGGGGGGGTTTGATATCCATGACATGATTGATTACCATGGATGAATTACAAGGAACACATCTATAGATGGTGGTTTGATGATGTTTGATGTGGTTTGGTTTGTAGCTTGTAGAGGCTGGTTTTGACGAATTTAAGCCTTCCTGGCCTAGGACTAGGACTGATAAACCCCATCAAGTGGATACCAGCGAGCCGAGGAGCATGGGTATTTATATATATATATATATTCCTATTTATAGCCAAGTATATAATTGGTATTGTTGGTCTATAATCCCCATGAACTATTTATATAACTATATAACATGATATAATCCCCTAATCAACCCAAACTTTATAGTAGCTGCTTGGGCTTGGGTAAGTGAAAGTAATGGGAAGCCGCGCATCTACTGAGACCATCGCCCAGATGATAGCCAGTTTTTTCGGAAAAAACTCGCAGCTTCATCTGTTCAAGCCTGTTCAACCAGCTAAGTCACATTTGAATTAACGTAGACCCTGGCAGATAGAGGTTGGAAGATTAATTTCCATTAAAACTAGGCTATTTTCAGGGTCTATGTTAATTTACCAGAGGGTAAGTCACATTTCATGGGACAGGGAGGGGCCAAAAGAAAAAGCACCTGTGAGGCATAGATTTTGGGCAAATTTTGACACAAAAAAATGAGAATGGAACGAAGTTGACGACGTGTCAACTTAACAAACGACAATCCAGGGGACTTAATAAAACATCATAAAACATCATAAACATCATAAAACTTAATAAAACATCATAAACAAATCCGAAAAATGGTTCATGGGGATTTTCATGGATTGTCACCTTCCCATGGGGTCAATCCTTTCCCACTGAGGTCCTACGGGTCATCAAACCTGGGAGGGTCTTCGCTAGAGAAAAACACTGCCTTGGGAACGGCCGTGGCAGTGGCCGAACTTGCCTTAAAAATGAGGTTTGTCTGAAAATGGGGCAAAACATACTCCCAATAGATGACATATGGATATATAATATATACATATGGCCATTTGACTGGATTTTATGGATGAACATTTAGGACTAATATTGACCTTCAATGGCAAATCTGTGGTTGGGAACATGATGATAAAACCAGTGGATGGAATTGTGTGTTTGCCGAACACCCGGACAATTTTCAGACCAAACGATGCTGTTTGAAACCACAGATGGAACTGCGCACAGCAAGTGTTCGCACGATGCGAACGGGGGGCCCAGAGACAAAGGCTGGTGGCAGGTATCCTTCGTTTCATCCAACATGGTGGGTGGGAAATGCCGAACAATGGCTGGAGGTCTTAAGGGTAAAGTCATCTACACGGGGATTTTCCATGTGAAAAATTACCAAAGTGAACACTGTACTCATCCAACTCATGGCATTTTCCTGCGATTTCCAAAAATGAGATGAGATTGGATTATAGAGATGAGATGAGATCAGATCAGATAAGTAGATGGATGGATGGATAGATGGATGGACTGTACGACTACGTGATTATCTCCAACAAGCAGATGTTCATTCTAAACAACAAGTCACTGGGCTGCCTGGACTCTCTCAAAGGAGTTTCCGCACTGAAGCCGCAGTTCTGTCCAGACCTGACACGCACTACAGTTGGAAAAGTTGCTTTCTGAACAATGGTATCAGGAGCGCCACGTGAAGCCGCACGTCAGCGCGGAATGAAGAAAATCGTGACCCCTGGGTGGCCGTGGTTACTGAATTAGGTCGAGGTTTGCTTCTCACAAATTGAATAGTTGTAGCACCCTCCAGATGGATATGAGTCAAAAATTCGGGCTAGCCAGAGACGTTTGTCAATTGTTGTCTAAACAGCCCAATATTCCAATTTTGATCCATGACCCCATGACGACTCCCCAATTTTTCAAGTTTTGGAAAACCTCTCAGATGAATCCTAAAGTTACCCACAGACGCCGTGTGTTGCCCAGACATTAACATTGAGAATGTCGTGCTGTCGAATATATGATAGGAGAGATTGCAGAAAATACAGCATATGTTTTACAGTTTAGGATAGAGCCTAGGTTTTAGGGGCTCGGGTTTTAGGGTTTGGGGTTTTAGGGTTTAGTAGGATGGTTTAGGGTTTTAGGGTTTAGGGTTCGTCGTCTGGGAAATCTCAAAACACTGGCCGTGCGCAGGTGTTTGAGCATGTTGAAGGATAATGTTTAAACATGTTTAAACGCTATTTGAACCTTCCGGGCAACACACAGCGCCTGGCCGTAAAGTTAGGGGCAGGGTATGACCTTGGATTTACAGAATTGCCCAGCTTTCATCCACCAGGAAGAGTGCGATGTTCTGGTCCTTGTCCTGTCCAAGAACACAGAGCCCATAGCGTTGTCAGATTTTCGGGCCGTGATGCTTGCCACTTTGAGGCTGGCATCAGACATCAGCTGGCAGATTGCATGGCCCATCATGGCCCAATACTATATATATAACAACCGGCAAACATTGACGACAATTCATGTTGGCGGATAAAGAATTATGAACATCGTGAGCAGCATTTCCAGAAAATCGGGCCTTGAGAGATTCTGATAAAAAAGGAAGCGAAAATGAGCCAACATGGAGCCAAAAAGAACACAACATCCGCCCCCGCCCCCGGATGTCCGAAAATGGATCATCCCTGTCACCCGGCTTCGAAAAACCGGCGGCAGGTCACTGGCACCGAAGGATTGGGACACGGAGCATGAAGTGGCATGGAACTGGTTGTGGGAGAACGTGGAGCGCATTTTGAAGGACCTTGGGAATTTCCAAGTGTGAGGGCTCACAATGATGAGAGAGAAGTAATTCCATATAGAAAATCATAAGAATACGAAACCATGAAGGGGTTAAAGAGATTTGAAGGTCAGAGATGCAACCAAGGGCCAGCGACTTCCCTCTGCCAGGGCCAGTTGGGAAAGCCCAAGTCGTTGGAACGTGCGTTGACCCACTTCATAGCCAGTTGGTCTGAAGAACAGGCCATGTTCTTCCGCAAGGCCTGCGGGAAGCTGCCGATGGCGCGGGGTGTGGTGAGGGACTCGGGATTTTGAAGCTATCGAAAGCCAGCTATTTTAGATATCTTTAGATACCTCATTGAAAGAATTCCTCCCAAGGGGTTGGGTGATGTTGTTTCAAAACCACCATCCTTCGCGTCAGCTTTGGTGATGCCCATCTCCAATAGGAGCTCTACAAGCGCTTCTTCGCCTTGGCTCCCTCGGGGCAAGACTTCTTCAAGCAATCCTCTACGCGCCTGTGCCTTGGGCAGGAACAATGTTGAGGGCCCGAAGCGAGCGCATTTGCATTTTCGACACAAGCATCCCAAAACTAGAGCTTAGTGCAGTACAACAGAATAGGTTAAAGGATGTTAAAGGCATGTGATTGGAACACCTACCATGAAAGAAATTTTGGGACGGCCCCTTGCCATCCCCTGGTTCCCAGGCTTGATTGAAGCAAGAAAATAACAACAAAAAACCCTGAGACTGCTTGTTCGAAACATTTCGAAACCATATTTTGGATCATATTTTTAAATCTATTTTGCCCTGACTCAATCAATTTGAGTGGCTGCCCAGCTAAATATACTGAATTTGGCTCACAACTGTAGGTTGCCAAGTTTTCCTCAACTTCTCCTGTTACAGCTGGACTTCAAATGGGTATTGGTCAAAATTTAAGCCCTGGAGTACCACAGATTTAAGTCGATTTTTGCTATTTTCCATGCATTTCCCATGGTATTTTCACCAATGATTGGGGTGCCCAAGTTTCACCCAGTTTCACCCATACCCAAATGGCTATGGATCAATACCTATTAATACCATTTTTAGGGGAATGAACATCCATTTACCAGCTATTTTGATGTTCACCAGGGGTACAAGGTTTTGACACACTGCCAAATGAATATCCATGAGTTCCATCGAGTTCCATCCAGTTCCACTGTTTTCCAGGTACTTCCTGGCGGATCGCGTGGTGGAAATGACCGTGGAGATGTTCCGCGAGCCCCGGAAGATGGTTCAGGAGATTAGTGGCCTGGGCTTGCGCCATGTGCCTCAGCATCCCAGGGAGCAGGGAGCATCTGGGGATGAATCAAAAAATGAAGCCCCCATGAGAACCAGAGATTTTAGGATTCATGTTTAGTATGAACCATCTAATTATGGGAGTACCCGTGTTTGACCACAGGAATGTAAAAGCAATGTTTGTTTGCAGTCCAAGTACCGCTAAAATTGACACAGACCCTGAAAATAAGATAAAATAAGCCAGAGGTTATCAGAGGTTCTATGTGAATTTGCTGGAGGGTAGCATCAACATATATCAACATGCATCAACCTATACACATTTTGTGGGATGGGCTTCTCACAGGTGGGTTGGGGCATTCCACCCGAGCTCTTCGGGCCCTACACCTCCGGAGCCGTGGAGAGCGTTCGGTCCATGTGTCCTGGGCAGCAGTTTGGGAAGGGCTTTCCCTTGCTGGTACCGTAAAAATGTTGGTAAAGCAACCACAAGGAACCCCAAAAAAGACAAGCATGTAGAGAAATGTGTGGAAAATCCTACCCTCTGGTAAACTAACATATCTATTGAAAATGGCCATTTATAGTGGATTTAACCATTGAAAATGGTGATTTTCCATAGCTATGTTAGTTTACCGGAGGGTATGTGTTAGGTATGAATTACTAGGTCGTGGTCGTGGGAAAGTGCTCTTCGATTAAATAGGGTTTGTCTTTATGACCTATTTGCCAGCCAGCTACAAGGACACATTTGAATAACCCTCTGGAGTCGCACCGATTGCGAGAAGTGATTGGCATACAAGCCTGTTGCGGCCCCGTGTTCTACCGGCTGGTGATTTTTCAAACATTGAATACATGTGGAATTTCAGTCTGGACTGATGAAGATTATATATCCTAATCTACTGCAAGGGTTCCAAGAGATTGAGCGTCTTTTTTGTTTTTCATCCTCCTCAGGATGTTATATTTTGATATATATATATATATATTATATATATCATATTTTATATATGTTGTTCTTTTTTTCTCGGATTCATTCCAGGTGTCCAATTTTTTAAAATCAAATTTCAAACATCCATTATAACAGCTGTCTGTTGTTTGGGAAGGGTGATGTTTGCAGCCAGAAGGACCACGGACGACAACACGCAATCGGCCTTCCGCTTCTCACTGTCACTGATCGCCAAGATTCTGGCGTCTTGGCGTCTGGCCACGGGGGCCAGGGGTTGATCTAGATCAATGGATTGATTTACCCTTTGGTTATTTGACATAGCCATGGTATAGATGGCCCATTGATAGATGGTTTACCTATTAAAGATGGTGATTTTCCATGGCTATGTTAGTCATAACCAAATGGTAAAGGAAAAACCTAGAGGAAACCATGGTTCTATCCTGCCAAAAACAGGGATTTGCTGCAGATTTTTTCCCATCATCCATTTCTGGGACTAGAGGAAACATCCGGAGAAAAATCGGAAACACAGGAGAACAAGAGATGTTGAAATATCATCGACTGGTTGGTGGTTTGGAACATTTGGAACATGGCTTTTATGACTTTCCATCTATTGGGAATAGTAACCCCAACTGACGAACTCATATTTTTCAGAGGGGTTGAAACCACCAACCAGTCATTGACTTCATCATATATTTGTCGTTCATGGTTGATACATGTTGATACCATCAGAGTGGTTCGGACGATTTCCTCAGGTGCGAGCCGTTTCTGAAGGTTCGACCCTGGTGATGCGGGCCATCAACACCAATCAGGTGGGATTCGATGGGGATTTCATAAAAACCATGACATACAATGGGATATCATGGGATACAGCATGTTTTAGCGGACTTTATTTTCAGACAACCCCCAATCTAAGTTTTGCGACATGTCAATCTTTAGCACCTTAAATGAATAAGAAACTACATATTCTTGGCAGCACTATAAGTTGACCCACCTTGAGATATTCTGGGATCTAGATTTGCACATTCTTGCAGATATTTTCTTTTTCTTTTCTTAACATGTTCACTTTTGCCTATGTTTGGTTTTTCACTTGAAGCGACTCTTGTTTTTTTGATTTGCACTTGAAGCGACTTCGGTTTTTTTTAATGATTTTCACTTGAAGCTACTTCTGATTACTGCTGGATATTTTTGGATTCTCAGTTTTTTTGTTGGGCTTCTGGCTTCCAATTTAGTCTCACCAGCGGCTGATGCTTGGTCTCACGTCAGGAGAGCGCCATGAAGAAAGCCATTGCCATCGCTCCGCGCGGCAAGCGCGCCATGGAGTTGTTGAACATCTCCGTAGGTCACGTGGCTCACGTGGCCGCGGCAACGAGAAATCCATTATGCGAAAAGTGGTGTAGATATTTGTAGACCATTTTCTGATGATTTGCCTAAAAAATATCTGGTTGGTGGTTTCAAACATTTTTTATTTTCCATAATATATGTGATAATCCTTCCCATTGACTAATTTTTTTCAGGATGGTTAAAACCACCAACCCGTATACATTATAATTATAATATAGAACCAGATTTGCCAAGGTACAACCAGGTAATCTTGCTGACATAAAATATCATAAAATGGGGTCGGTCGTGATCTGAGGTACGCAGTCCATCTCTCCTCTCTTTTGGTCCATTGAGAGTGGCAGCTTGAACAGTGCCAGGGCCATGATCGTGGATTTACTGACGATCCGTGCGGATCGTGACGTCTACTACTATGGTTGCGAAGCTTGGCCTGCTCAGCACGGGGTTCAGACGCCACAACTTGGTGGCTGATGGTGGCTGGAATCCGAAGGCGATCCTGTTTGAAAGGTAATTCTTGGGCTTCTGCTGGTAGTAAGTGCTTCTAGAGTGCAGTAGATCAATGGTGCCACATGCCACATCGCCATCCCAGACTTTGGGCATTGTCTCAGGATGCCATGTTCACTCGGCATCCAGACTTGATCTTGCGATTGTGCAACGATGCGTCAACACTGCTGTGGACCTTGTTCGATGGGCTCGTTTGGAGGCCTTGTCTGATGAAAGAGCGCGGAAGATATGTTTCGAACCATGTGCTGCTGTCCTCAGCCTACGTGGACTTCTATTGGCCAGGCATAAAGTAACATTGCAGGACATCTCGGTGATTCATCCCCATTAGTGGGTCAGAAAGCCCAGTTATACTTGGACTGACTAAGCAACTGACCGACTGACTAACCCCACTAAAAACCCTATATACTTACCACATCTTACAACTGCGTTTATAATCCACTTACGATTCCTGGGTGAACCACCGAAATCACATGGCTGCTTTCTCTTACTGTAACCAGGCTGTTTCTTCATGGCATGCGAAGATATGCAGCTCGGGAAACCGAGGCCATCTATATACATAGGCCTGATTGTTCACCAGTTTTTTTAATTGGGGATAGATCCAAACCCTGTAGCCCTGGTCAACATCAAAATAAACTGGTATACATGGATGTTCATCCGGAAACCAGGACTAACAAATACTAAAAAGGTATTTCTAGTTCGGAATCTTGCAGCTATTGACCCGTAGCCAAAAAGGATCCGTAAATCCAAGCAGTTCTGCCCCCCCAAAATGGGGCAGGTCTCGGCTGGTGCAAGATGGCCAACGTCGGGTGAATTACTACATCAAGCAACATGGCATGGTTCCTCAAGGGACCAACAGGAGATTTTGGCGATGCGTTTTTTTTTACGGATGTGTTTCATGCCCAAAAAGATCGTTTCCATTTCGTTTCCGGGATCCCATATATTTCTAATTATTTCTATATATTTCTGGCTGAAAGCAACTTTTATATACTGTATATATACTGTATATCTTTTGGGGGTTGCTATCAACATCATATGTGATCAAATTGTGATCTGAATCGAATACCCGATGGAAAATCATGAATCCACAGCTGGAAGGTGGGCCTTACGTCTGACTTTGCTGGTGGACCATGGCGTTTGTTGTCCGCTAGGTGTTGCCCTAGGTCGCAGGCCGGTCAGAAAACCTTGAAGAAATTGATATAACTGGTATTTGTAGAAAGCTGACGGAAGGATACGAAAGGTCTTCCGAAGGCTTTTCAGGTGCCACTGCGCTCTTCGACCTACACCTTCAGCATACCCTCTGGTAATTTATACCATGGCCATGGAACATGGCCGTTTTAGGTCCGGTCGGTTATTTTTCAATAATTAGGTCGGTCTGCCAGCAATCGGCAACCGAGGCATTTGGTGCAGGACTTGGAAGGTAACTTCAGCCCAGCCCTGAAGTGGTTGGCTCACCACAAGGACCCACGGCTGGTGAGCCATGGCGTGGTGATGACCTTTGCAGATTTGCTGTGGAACCGGGTCGCTTCCTATCAGTTCCTGGGATCGAACTAATGGCCATGCATGGCCTTAGTCATCTTAGTCCAGGTGGGTGTAGATGCATATCCACATGAGTGGAGCTATGTCAATATTCTAATACAATACCCAGATCCAATTTTCTCCAAATATCCAAGTGGAGGTATCTAAATTATATACATATCCGAAGATAGGGTGCATGCTGCATATACATATATATATAAATAATCACACACAGATAGATAGATATATATATATTTAAAATATACATACACATTGTGTTGTGGACTCATAATGTAAACGTGATGGTATCCAGCGCCTTTATGGTGAGACTTGGGCTCAGGTTCTTGCTCGGTCGAGGCCGCAGACCAGGGTGGCAACAACTTCGTGGCATGTATTGACATATCTCTTGATCTAGTACTTTAACATGCCTACTTTATAACTCTTTATATTATTTTATTTATATATTATATTATATTATATACTTTATATCATCTTGATTTGAATTGCACTAATATTGTTTCTCAGTTTCAATCATCGACATTCAGCAACATTTACATGGATTTTCCTCATGTTCCCACATTTCAAACAACCTCCTGAGCCCAAGATGCCCAAGTAACCTGTAAGGTAACCCCTCAGATGCGGCAGATGCAGCAGGCTATTTCCTCTTCACTCTCCTGGTCTTCATTACCAGCCAGTCCTTCCTGGTCCCTGGGGCAGCTTGGATCACGCTGGGCTCATGCTGGGCGGGGCTTTTTTGGATCAAGCTGTGATTCAGATGGTATCTAATTATAGAATGGTTATGATAATACTGTAATAATGGTTGTTATAATGGTTATAATATGTTATGATTATAATGGTTAAAATGCGCGTAATGGTTATGATGGTTATATATATATGATTGTAATGGTAACAATATCTATGTCTCTTCTGACTTCTTCTGAATGTCTATATTCTTAATGGTTGGGACCCTATCTAGCTGAATCTAAGTACTTTCAGCAAGAAGTGATGCAGTAACATGTTATATAAGTGCTTTTGTGAAAGTGATGGCAATCGAACCTGTAGAGTCAAGGAAACGCTGAATCGCGGAGGCTGTCGGTACTTCCAAATTTGTCAACAATTGCTTCTAACAATAACTGTGTAGAGAGATACACGAGCATGTGCTCTTGGTCGATGCATTGGTACGCACACACTCACACACACGCACACACACACATATGGTATGTATATATATACATGAGTATATGTGTATCTATATGTAGAGATGGCACACAGGCTCAGACACATTATATATAATTATATATATATATATGTGTGTGTGTAGGTTGTAGATGTAGATATAGATATAAATATCATGAAGATACCCTTCTAAATTTTCGAACTCAACTCTGGCGTCTCGTATCTACCCAGGAAGAAAGGCTGTGGCGCAACATCCTGACCTTCGTTTGCCGCTGCTTTCTCTACTTGGGCCTCTTAGCGGCTATCTTCGAAATGTTAAACACATTCATATACTGTACCCAGTTCAACAATGGATGATCCACCATTGTTCAAAACGTTGCCAGTAAAGATCCACCATCTTAAAACAAATCGAGGCATGTTGCAGCCGCATGTCAAAGTCTCATTGCTAGTACTAGTCATACTAGTCTTGTTCAGCAGTCATGATCAAAGTGATGACCCTGACCCAAGGAAGCATGAGCAAGCTTCTGTTTGACCAATGCAAGCTGGCCTGTAGTGCCTTCAAGGAGAGGATAGGTGGATGGATGGATCCATCCATGGATAAATAGATAGAGGTAGTATAAAATGCACCTGGAGGGATATATACATATAGGCATATATATATACCTTGAAACTCCGGACCCGCAAAAAACGCAGGGTCTGAAAAATAACCAGGGTTTCCAACACAAACCCAGGGTTTGTGATTTCCTGTTTTTTCCACCGCCTGCCCGGCTGAT
>Ga0126342_10021189_pt1 | contig 10858 bp, 13 predicted proteins | sample Cyp1metagenome_FD_92528 | JGI IMG/M metagenome (GOLD analysis project Ga0126342, IMG submission 92528) | Coral microbial communities from Lord Howe Island, Old Settlement Bay, Australia - Cyphastrea 1 metagenome | ecosystem: Host-associated > Invertebrates > Cnidaria > Coral ... | reverse complement strand
CCCTGGCACGCTCCCCCTTGCGTCTGCCGGGGTCGGCGGATATTGACTGCTGGCTACTGGCTGGGTGCTGCTGTCTTATTCCCTAACGCGCTCCCCCTTGCGCAGCCGGGGTCGGCGGATAGTATAGAAGTGTAGTGGGATGAATGGTGCATGACTGTTGCTTCCCGTACTTTGATTCGTTTTGATTTAAGACCTCATCTTGAACTGCTTTGAGATGCTTTGATATTCATGCGGCAGTTCCTCACCCCTGAGTCAAATTGAAAACACAAAGTAGGGAGGAAATCACTTTTTAAACGTATCCATGTGAAGCGCTGTCCGTCAGGATTGGGTCCCTCTGAAGCAAGCAGTCCGTCAAGCAATTCAGACTGTGACCAGATGGGTGCGCCTTTTCAACTGACAGATGGTCACAAAGACGTTTCATTTTGTCTCCAGCTCCCGCGTGGGAGGTTCTGCAACCGCGAACTGCAGAGGCTGAGGCTTTGCAACATCTGAAAGGTTGTCAACATTTTCACTCTCGCTTTCGCAGCTTGGTGCGGAGGTTAGCATTACCACCCTTTTTGCGGCTGACCACGTAGCCCTTGGAGTTGAGGCAGTTTATCAGACCCAGCCCAGTCATAGTGATAAGTGATAACATGTGATAACTGATGATTGCAGTTTCAAGTGCAACTTGAAGGTCAAAGAAATGGAGGCATACTTGGCCCCGAGGATTCTGTGGAGTTGGTCCCTTAGCTTGTTTGACATCCATTTCCTGGTATTTCAAGGTATTTCCATATATTTCCTGTCTGTGCCAAGCTCACAGGGATGATAAGTGGTAGAGTCTTGTGTTGATTCAGGCTCTTTGGCTAGACCGGGGATGCAGACACAGATTGCTGGAGCAGTGGGCATAGTGGGGGGAAGTGGGCTAGCCGGAATAGCACATCCCCCATGAGAAATCATGTTACTTGTACCTTGTGTGTACAGCCAACACCAATTGTGGGATTGATGAAGCGTTTGTGTTTGCATTCCACGACTTTGTGCATTTCATACACATGGTCCTTCTATGTCCTCCTTTTTTTGGTAATGGCCCGCCTCTGGTGAAGAGTTATATATGGGTGAAATCCGCAGCTTTTCAGTCAATCCTGTAAGGTAGTCTTAGAGTGCTGCCCAAGGCACTGCTCGATGGTTGGGCAATTTTTGACGGGATATCTGAAGCGCTGTGGTCTGGAAGCTGAAGATGTACCGAAAGTAGCTGCAACTTTTCTCGGGGCGAAATACTGCGTGTGGGCCGCCTCTGTTGCGCTTGCGGTGCGATATAGGCCGCTCCGCAGAGTGTTCCTGTCAAGAAGTAAAGCACTCTTCCAGGGAAGTGCTTCGAGGCCGTTTGCAGAGAGAAAGAGGCTGTGGCTCGTTGATGCTCTCGACCGATTGGACCATGTGAAGAACAGTGGCAGGGCAGCTGGCAGCTCCCGGGATTTGACTACTCGTGCCTCCCTGCTGAAAAAGTTGCCCAGCAGGGTGCGGAAGGCGCTTCCGTGCAAAAGTGTTTCTTTGGGTTGCGGGGGGAAGGCTGAGAAGCAGTGCTAGCTTATAGATTGATAAAACCGTGCTGCTTCGACATGCTAATGCCATCCAAGCAGTACAGCACAACAATTTCTTTGACTGATTTCCTTCGCTTCACTATCTGTGCGAACATGTACTCTTGAAAACCCAACAGAATATGGCTTGGAAGCGAGTAATTAGTCACCGCATCAGCATCTTTACAGCAAATCTGTATGAAATGAAATGGCCACAAAAGGCTGCGTTCCTGCACAAAGACTGGACAACTGGAAGGAAGTTTTGAGAAATAGACTCGTGAAATCGTTTTCCAAAGCAGCTGAGAAGTAATTTGGTCGCACGCATGCGTATACGAAGAAGCAGCTACATCAGAGATAAGATAAGTGCACCAATTATTTGGAACAGTGAGGATAGATCTGGTGCAGTCCATTTTTGGTAGCCCGGTAGGAGGGTTGGAACATACCTGGAGGTGCTCATTCTACAATACATGTTCCATCATGTTCCATCGAGATCTGGGACGACTCTGACGACGTAATTCCAAGCCACCCTTGTTCCTGCAACCTTCTAATCGGATTTGTATCACCACAACAATTTTCTACACAAGTTTTACTAAGACTTGTGCTTGAAAAGCAGTTGGGACACCGCAAGCTCTATGACAGGCTGTAGCTGCAGGCATTGCAAGCGCCCGAGCACAGTACCGTGCAGCGAACTACAGCTGGAAGCTAGCAGGCTGGCAACTGCTTCGCACGCAGGAGCGTCAAAAGCTTGGCGTGTCTTGGGTTGCTTCAGTTTTTTGATTTCTGTTGCCTTTTCAATGGACCTAAGCATTCTAACTTCTAACCACCTAATTATTTCATACAGACAGACAGTTTGAATTAAAGATAATAGACGGTTCCTTGTCTTGGATAATCTTGCGACTTTCCAAGTTTCCACACACAATTGCTGATTCAAGCTTGACTTAGCCGTGCACGTTTCAGTAGGAACAACTAGTATACTCGGATTGCTCGGAACAAATGATTTTAAACATTTTTAAACAACTTTTGCCTCCCGCAAAAGGTTCATATGAGTGCAAGGGATCTTTGTTGCCTAGATCCCGTGGTTGCCTTTGTGCCTTATCAAGCCCACGACCTGTGTACTCGCAGGGCTCTTTGCAGACTCCATGAGGGCGGAGCAGTCTGCTAAATGATACACCTGTAGCTAGAGACTGTGGCCTTTTTTATGCCCGTCCATTGGTTGTGAGGTTCCTGTCAAGCATGGGGTGATCACATGGTACCCTTGGACCTCGGCGAAATACTGGCAACTGTCCGACAAACTACAAGCCTCTGCCGACTCCAACCGAGTTTGGGGCGCATTCACTAGGAGCTTAGGCCTCGGCAAACTCAACTCCAGAGGCTTGGCTTTAGGACTGGCCGAGGGGACGATCCTCTTCAAATTCACCGTGCCCATTCACATGCCGCTGATGCTCTTCACCATTGTCAGTTTTTTTCGCCATCGGCACTGGATTATGGCTGAGACTTCCCCTCAGGATCAGAAGGCTGGAGGGTGATATAGGGGCCCAAATCATGCAGAATCTGTTGGGAGAAAACCCTGTAGTGGTCTGTTTGTGTCATCGTTGATGCCAGTGTCAACAATGTTTTTTTCGGCAGAGGATTTTTGCACCCTTGTGAGGTCGCTGCGACCCTTGCTGATGCAATAGAGGATGCACGGAGCAATGTATGGTCAACCCATACGGCCGCAATGGATGCGAATTCCCTTGTTGGCTGGGGCTGGACCTGGACCGTGGAGTAAGACGTTCTGTTGACACTGTAAGTGATTGACCTGCCGCCTCCAGCCTGTCCCTGTTGATTTAGGATAGCCGCATGCATCAAAAGCATTCAAAGGCTATAAAGGCTATAAAGGCTATAATTCGTTTATTTGTGAGGAATCTCATTCTGATCACATTCTGATCTCATTCTGGACAATGTGTCCCAATCCAGTGTCACCAGAGATCGCAGGGAGCCACCCTGGGCTGAGCTTTGGACAGGGCCACACTGCGTACTGTTCAGGGCAGAGCAGCAAGAGTACAGGCTCTACAGGCTCAGCGCAGAAGCTGTCACAGACTCGCTTACAGGGTGTGCCTGGTCGCAGATCTCCTGCCAAAAAAAAAGCGATGGAGGAAGCCCGGAATGCCACAGTTTCATACAGTTTCGAGTTTGCAATGGCTTTCCGAAACTGTATGGCTTTTGTGATGCTTTATGTGGGCTCACTTCAACTGGTGAAACACTGAGGCGATGGCCGCACTGGCTGCTGAGTCCGTGGGGGTTCCTTATCCCAGCAATACGTAGTGGTAGGGCAGTTTTCAACAGGGAGCTTGTGAAAAGGCAAAGCATGTCGAAGTAATGCACGTTGATCCCTGAGCTTCAAGGCATCTGATTCCGTGACTCAGGAGAGCATTGTGGTGCTTCTGGCTTGTCTTCAGTCCTGCACTAACAAGGTCTTGCAAGCAGGCATGCCCCGTACCCACACAGCAAATAGGTCGATCCAACCTGTGGCATGGGCACACTTCTGATAGCTCTTGCCTTAGATCCCTTAGAAGTTCCATAGAAGCTCCAACCTGATGTCGTCGTGACTGGACGATCAAGAAGATAATCGAAGATATTCGATGATGTTTGATGAAGCCAATGGCATTGGATCAGTGCTGCATATTCTGAGGCTGCTGCTCGCGTGTGGCCGCAAGTGAGTGGTGGCCCAAAGCGCGTGCATGGCCGGTCGGCAAGTGCAAACATCGATCAGTGCACATACATCACATACCAAGTACGTTTATCTACTTGCCCACCGTACTACGAGTGACAAACTAGACCTATATATATATTATAATTATATATTGATGACTATATACTTTTATAGATAAAAATGGGTAAAGATTCAATTATCTCGCCAAGGTATGCAATCATGGAAACTACAATGTGCAAATTACAGCTTGCAAAATGCTACATGCGTCTCAGAGCGAACCACAACTTCCAAGTTATATATTTGAATGCAAAAACATGAATCCCACCACGCAACTGCACAATGCATGCAGCCCTTCAGAATTGTCCAAAACTTGGAGGGTATCTCTGCCAAACTTCCAATGAAGCCAGGAGGCAGCAGAACATACCAAATTGCCTAAATGACCCTTAGCTGAGAGAGGCTGGCAGACTAGGAGACAGAGTGCCCAAAGGAACCTAGACAGCATAGATGCAAACTTGCATGAGATACTGATACATTGCTGCGTCGCCTATGTAGTTCCTGCTACTAAGCATCAGTGGTGCGCCGGTCTCATTTGCACAGCCGATTTTGTTACCACATTTTCTCATTTAGTAGCCCTCTGGAATATACATATACCAACACATAGGCCTACACCTACAGCTACACCCACCTAACCTTACCTAAGCTTGCCTAACCTTACCTTACCTAACCTTACGTAATCTTACTTTTGACCTGACCACTTTGCATAAGAGCTTACCTAATGCTGACCGAAGCTGACCACACTTACCCAACCTGAGTCAAACTTACCTAACCCTACCTCACTGTCTACCTCCTTGTCTCCATCCCTGCCTACCTACTTACCTACCTACCTACCTACCCACCGACCTACCTACCTACCTATCTACCTACCTACCTACCTACCGATCGACCGATTGAGTTGAATGCGGCCCCGTCTGGCAACAGTCCTCAGTGGGGCTTGGCCTAGACTCTGTCGTAATTGCTTGAGGCCAGAGGCGTCTCCGGCTTGTTGGTGTGAAACTGAATTCCCTCAGTCAAAAGACGTGTTCTTAGCTCCTCCGTTGCTCCTCTTGGCGGCTTCAGGGCGCGATATGAACCCTAGCCAACTACAGTTTGGATCCCAGACCAAACCCGTAGTACGGGATGGCTTTTTCATTTTGTACTAGCATTTGCAAATCCGTTGGCTTCCACAAGGAAGTGTTTGACCAGTTTGCCTTTCGTCATTGTTGCACGAGGAAATTATATGCAAACTTCTACTCCTGCCAGTTGGACACGTCAGGACCCCAAGCAAATCGCACGCCACCCAATAGACATCTGACGCCACCTGGTCACCAATCCGTAGTCTGAAGGTGTGACGTGCGGCTCGGAGATGCAAGGGTGTGGTGCTAAACAATACAAGACGGACGCAAATAGTTCCAAGATGTTCCAAGTGCCAGGCCCATGCTCTAGTGACATTCTAGTGCTGCAGCTGGCCCGACATGTGCACTAAATTGCCCTGAGGATGGTCAATCCTTTTCAGACGTGGAAGACGGGTCGGTGCCATCCTCAAAGATTTCCTTGTTTGCCTCCTGCGGGCAGCCCCAACTTGAACAGAGAATGTCATTCCCTTCACTCCTGTCATCTCTCTGCTTCATTGGGATTTTCGTGTCATGTGCTCTGTACTTGTTCAGCGAGCTGGTCTTTCTTGCTGTTTTTATCTGATTTCTGTATACGTATGCGTGGCCTGGCGGCCCTGCGCCATCACGGCGAGGTTGATGCTCTGCTTTGTGATTTGCCTAGCGGCGCTGCACACAAGGCCTGGAAAGCTGCACTTTTTTATTCATGTCTTGTTGCAGTGTTTCTGTGGCACAAGTTGGAAGATGTTGGAAGGCAAGTTCAGATTGGAAGCTTGAACCTCAAGAGTGCAGATGTTGATGCAGCGACAGCTGCCACTACCAGAGCTTGTCATCTCTTTCAAAGGTCTTACACATCTTTTATGCAGTTGGCGGAGCGCATCATCAGGCTCAACCCGGCCCCCAAAAAGCAAGATGCCCCGAGAGACAATGCAGCGGTCCTTGGTGAGGCCTGACGCAACGTTAGGCAACTTCCCGTGCAGGCCGCATGGTAGGTGTGTCCTCCTGTCCGAGCGCAAGACCATGCTGCTTAGGAGCGGGAGAGCAAAGCGACGCAAACAGAGCAACTCAAGGGACCCGTCAAGAGGCATGTTACGAGCAGTGGAAGCAAACCCCTTTTGCTTGATGGCCAGCGGCTATTATACCACCAAACATAAAGTAATGAATATATATATATATTTGTATAATTATATATATATATATATTTATTATTATTATTATCATTATTATACATTATTATACATTATTATTATCATTATTTTATCATTATTATTATTATATATATATATCATTATTATCATTATTATATGCATGTAATGTATGCATTGATGGGGATTGGCACCATCCATTCCCGTATGTCAGGACATGTTAGGACCCCTTCAGCTGTGTTGGAGGACTATTTCCAAGGACGCGTGGAAGACGGTAGCCTCTTGGGTGATAGGTCGTGGAGAGGCTGGGAAATTGTACCCGGCTTCTTGGTTTTTTGGAGCTGGGCCGAGCTGGAAAACTTCATTTGGCAGGGCAACAAGCTGGAATTCCTTTTGATTGTCCTCGAACGCTGGGGCCTTTGAGAACATTGATGAACATTCTTCACCTTGCAGTCTGACGGGCCGACGGGGATGTTTCGTCGTATCTTCATGATCAGGCCGCCCTGGCACAGCGCAGAGACAAGGCAATCGGCTGAAAAAGGTGAGGCATAAAGCTGCGCCCGGACAAAGGATATTGCTAAAAAAATAAATGAATGCAACAGACCCAAACTTCACCCTGCATGTCATTCGTCTATTAAACGCATGGAAGGGGGCGCAGTCAGTCTGCTTGTTCATAATTCAGTGTAGTTACGAGTGACTGTTTTTGGACGGTCTACCAATGTTGTTGCAAGAAGGGGCGCAATCTTTTGGAAGGTTATTCTGTGCTTCGGCTCTGCTTTTTGGTCTTTCATCAAGCCACGATGACAGCTGCAGCAGTGCAACACCGATGGCACATGCATACATTGCACCGGATAGATTGACAGATGGATCGACATGACTCTTCTGTTCCTACACGGCACCTCAGCATTGGCAACGCAGAACGCTTGACAGCGCCCGTGCACGTATTTGCATATGGAAAACATCAGCTCTTATGGCCCGCAGCAGGAAGAAATGCGCCAAGGCACTGTCAACTCAGTTGAAAACACTTCGCTATAAAGCTGCCGTTAGGACCGTTAGGCTTTGGGATGCCAGCAGGCTTCCCCCAAAGAACCTGTGATGCGCACTGTGATGTTTGTGAAACCTTTACCGCTTTTGCGCGAACCAACTCGATTCCGTGCGAATTTGTCGTGTCCTCCCTCGCTCATTTTGATTATTTTATTCAGGTTGGCTGAGTCTTGAGGTGGCCCAATTTTCGCAATCCAGGATCCAGAGCCCTTTGGATCAGACTGAATGGTTTAGTTGCAAGTGTGTCACTAATCAGGAATGTGAATACGTCGCTCTAGCTCAATGGGTTCCCCTACTCGTGCCCCACACCATCCCATAGCTGTGAGCATCTGTGAGCTGTGCTGAAGGGGGGCCCAATGATGGCCTGGCAGGCGCTTGCTGTCGCAAGGTGTGCTGCACTTTGATCTCAGAATTTGCATGTTCAATTCAACGCTGTTGAGCCTTTGATCCATATCCTCCATTCGCCAGAGGATTTTGCGAAAGCAAGAGCTTTGATTGCAAATGGTGAGGATGTGACCCAGAACAAGCCCCAGCTTCGTGACAAACCATTCAAGGGATGTGACACCAACGCCAACCCAAACACAAGCAGAGAGAGAGAGAGAGAGAGAGACACGGAGAAAGAGAGTGAGAGAGGGAAACATACATGTTGTGATGAGTGCTGTAGATTTTTCAATGAAAAAAAAATAATCCACTGCAATACCTCTGACCAGTGTTTTTCGCAAGATGTTATAAACATTGAGAGGGTTTCACATTGCCGCATTTGCCTAGGCTTGATGCTGACAATTTCAATGCGCCTTTGCACTGGGCCGTAGCATGCTTAGTTCTTGGAGACACAGGCTGAGGGGAAATTCCGGTTCATACCGAATCACGTGAAGTTGTATTTCGATGTATTTATATGTATTTCGCTATTCCAAGCCTCAAGGCATGGAACGGAAGCCACAGCCTAGCCTGGAGCCAAGCATAGTGCAATTGATTTTGGCCGTCGCTGCACCGTTTTGGGTGCAGCACTTGGTTCCTCCGTGTTTTGGCTGAGGTGGAAGAGCTGCTGCTGCACGGAGCACTGCTGCGGCAGCCCAATGCTGAAGGCTTACAGGCAGTGCACCTGGCGGTGCGAAACGGGAGATTGCCACCTGGCAGCAGGATTTGCCGAGCCACGACAAGTGGTTTGACATAGCCAGTATTTCCAGCACTTACCTGGTACTTTCATGAGCATGAGCAAGCCATGACACTAGTGACACTAGCAACACGCATTCCAAGTATGTTGCGTTTTGCTTAACAGCTGAACAGCTGTCAACACACTGCTTTCCAATTCTTTGCACGGTTCCTTACGGTTGGATATGTTGGATGGTACTGTAGCCAGTGCGACATGCTGCATGCCTTTGAAAGGTCGACTTTGGCTGCCTTGTGGCGTACGGAGCTCGCTTAAAAAAAGTAAACGGGTCACTCTTGTGATCTCTTGTGCATCTATAAGGTCTATAAGTTTGCAATAGTTTGCATGCAGCATGCAGTACATTCAAGTGCATTCAGAGACGAGTCTGCGACTTTGTTTGTGCAGCTCCTTGCCACCCAGGCCACGAACATGACATCATTTTCGCCACAGATTCAGAGGTACGCGGTTGCACAGCTGTGGGCACACGTGGGCACTGTGTTTGAGCCTTGAGCTTGTTCGGCACCTCATGCATTGTGCATTTGAAGTCCTACGAGCTGAGGGCGGAACACCGGTGCACCATGCAGCAAATTGTGGCTTTCTTCATGTTCTGGAGTGGCTGTGACCCGTCTCCTTACTTCATTCAACACCGTTGGTTGATGTTGCTTGTAAATCTTGTAAGAAGCTGGTGCTTCTCCAGGTATTTCAGAGGAGTGCCCATCAATGTAAGCGACGCTTATGGACTCACGCCGTGTTCCCAGCTTTGTTCGAGCACGATTGAGTGAAATTGCGCAGATTCGGAGGTTTCTCACCTGATGGCACACAGTGGAAACAGTTCTGTTCTGGCTTGGCTCAGGCCCTTGCATTGTGCAGTCATACACTTAGACTATCTAGACTTGTTGGAATCGATATGCAAACCGGACGTAACGGACAAGGTCATGGCGGGCAAGCAGCAAACTGCCCACCTTTTGGTGAGGCAGGATGTCAAATCCAAACGTAGATCATTGGTAATCAAACATGGCTACCTGGGAACCCCCTGTAAACCTGTAAATATAGGTTTATATATGTTTATATAGGTTTATACACATGGCTTGAATGGGATTATATATTATCTATGAGTCTATGATGTAAAATCCTGCGTGGAATCTTCCGATGTCAATGGCATAAGGCGTCGGGCTGACCCGTTGGCTGTGGACCTGAAGGGCCGTGAGCCACTCAGATTGACAAAGCCGAGGTTTGATGGGCAGAGCGTCTAGATGTATGCTATTTATCTGCATATCATATCTACATCTATTTATCTACTGTATACATGTACATACATTACACACACACAGAGAGAGATATATATATATACGTATATATATATACTGTGACAACACAAACCTGCATCTGATGTGGACGGATAACCATCAGTGTTTTTTCCACAACAGTGTCATAACACAAACCCACATGATTTGGACGCAGCCATATGAATCAAATCTTGCCGTGCTGACTGCATGCAACGGTTTTTGTTTTTGAACGGGCCAGAAATGAATTTGTATGCTTTGAAATGCCGAGGCCATGCTTTGGCCGCACTCATTAGGTAATCTTCCTTGCTTCCACTCGGATTCAGTTGTATCAGACAGGTTTGGTTTAACATGACACGAATGTTTGCAATGAGCCTGCCGACATATAGTTTTTCTGCGGTCAGTCATGCAGCCGCCCTGTGGTGTGGCCGAAGGCACATATGATGCCAGGGCGTCAGACTTGAAGGAAGCCTTGGTGCAGAATGGCAAAGCACTGAAAGCGGTTTATCGGCAGAATGCCAAAAAACGGAAAACGTTGCACTGTGCCGGCCTTGGAGTGGCAGCCCGCAAATTGTGGTAGCCGTTTACATGCTGTCGAATTTAACATGGACTTGACTCTCCGCATGGCTTGTGCTTTGACAACGATATCCTATGGCAGCAATGGGCAGCGCACGGCAGTTTTGATGCAAGAGATGTTGCTGACGACACCGCTGCCAGATATGACCGCTTTGGATGACACAGCTTCACGCAAAGCGCAAGCCTTCCTGGCCGAAGCAGCCACGGAGCAGTGGGTGTATGACTGCAATACGAATCATGGTCAAGCACCTTCTGCGATGGACACGT